>JAABUM010005781.1_pt1 | contig 12661 bp, 18 predicted proteins | sample 5559161 | NCBI WGS metagenome assembly JAABUM01 (sample SAMN10711868, study PRJNA513369) | rock metagenome | isolation source: Antarctica rocks | place: Antarctica: Victoria Land, Siegfried Peak nord | reverse complement strand
CACCTGCGAGGTGCCTTCCACTCGAGCCTACTGAACCGTCGACAAGTCCAGTATCTCGTTTTGCGACAGGCACTTTCGCGTTCCCAGGCCGCGTGTCGGGTCACGTTCGGTGAACGGGCCAGGCTAGATCGCCGCGCAGCTGGTCGGTGCCTTCCTCGCAGGGGCGGTGCTGTGGGGGCTGGCCAAGAGCGTCAACGGCCGCGCCGGGGTGGCCGGCAAGCTCACCGCGGACGGCGATCGTGCCGGGCTTCGACATCAACGAGTTCTCGCAGCGGCGGATCGACAAGACGGTCGCCGAGCTGGTCGAGGAGCGCGACGCGGTCAAGGCCCTGGGCCTCGTCTCCTGACCCCACTCCGCGCCGGCGATGGCGCGGCATACCGGACCGGCCGACGGGCACGAGTCCGGTATGTCAGGCCAATGTCGCCACAAACCGGGTTCGTTCCCGCCGTACGGTCCGCGACCCCCCGAGATCGGCTCAGACATACCCCTTGCGTTATATATCCAGATGGGTAATCATCAGCGGATGGACGCCGTGCTCCACGCCCTCGTCGACCCGCACCGCCGGGTGATGGTGGAGGCGCTGGGCACGGCCGAGGCGACGGCGGGCCAGCTCGGCGCCCTGGTGCCGGTCAGCCAGCCGGGAGTCTCCCGGCACCTGTCGGTCCTCCGGGAGGCCGGGCTCGTCGAGGTCCGGTCGGACGGGCGTCGCCGGGTCTACCGACTACGGCCGGAGGGCCTGGAGGAAGTCAGCGAGTGGCTGCTGCACCGCCAGCATGTCTGGGAGCAGGGGATGGACGCCCTGCACACCGAGGTGGCCAGGGGCCGACGACAACGAAGGGAATCACCATGACGGTCAACGTGCTCGGAGAGGTGCGCCGCGACGGCGACCACGGCACCATCCACGTCGAGGACGTCTACGACACCGACATCGATGACCTGTGGCGTGCGGTGTCCGAGCCGGAGCGGCTCGCCCGGTGGCTCGCGACGGTCCAGGGTGACCTCCGGGTCGGGGGCACGATCCAGGCGACGTTCACCAGCACGTGGGAGGGGCCCGCGCGCATCGAGGTATGCGACGCGCCGCACCGTCTGCTGCTCACCATGATGCCCGGCACGACCGAGGAGACCGTGCTGGAGGCGCTGCTCACCCCCGAGGGGCAGGGCACCCGGCTGGTCGTCGAGGAGCGCGGGTTGCCCTGGGACCAGGCGCCCGACTACGGGGCCGGCTGGCAGGCGCACCTCGACGACCTGCGCGCCCACCTCGAGGGTCGTCCGGCTGGCGACTGGCATACGCGCTGGACCGAGCTGATCTCCCTCTACCGCCCGGGGCAGGGTCGGTGACGGCCGAGGTCAGGACCGGGACCGGGAGGGGGACCGAGAAGGCGGCGCTCCTGGGCTGGCTTCAAGCCCAACGCGACAGCGTCACCGCGATCGTCACCGGCCTCGACCCCACGCTGGCCGGCTCGTCCGTCGTCCCCAGCGGATGGACGACGGTCGGCCTGGTCGGGCACCTCGCGGATGCCGAGCACCTCTGGGCCGAGATCGTGCTGGCGGCTCCCTGGTCACCCGGCGACGACGACGGGTATGCCGCGGACAGCACCGTCAGCGCGTTGACCCGCGCCCTCTCGCGCTACCAACAGCAGGCCGAGCGGACCGACGCGATCCTGGCCGACCTGCCCCTCGACGCTCGTCCGCCCGGTCTCGACCAGCCCGGCCTGCCAGTCGAGTTCCGCGACGTGCGAGAGGTGGTCCTGCACCTCATCGAGGAGACGGCACGGCATGCCGGCCATCTCGACATCGCCCGGGAGCTGCTCGACGGCCGCACCGGGCTGGGACCGCGGTAGCGGTCGGGCATACCGCGCGGGGGTCGGGTGGGGTTGGATGGAACCCATGGCGGCCAACCGCTCGACGGCGGACCGTGGCGAGCTGGAGGTGCGCGCTCTCGACATGAGCACCTGGCCGGCGTTCGCCCGCCTGGTCGAGGCCAACAACGGGGTGTGGGGCGGGTGCTGGTGCATGGGCTTCCACGTCAAGCTCGGCCAGGGACGGACCAGGGAGCAGAACCGCGCTGAGAAGGAAGAGCGCGCTCGGCAGGACCGCACCCACGCGGCGCTCGTGTTCGCGGGCGAGGAGTGCCTCGGCTGGTGCCAGTTCGGCTCACCCGAGGAGCTCCCGGAGATCAAGAGCCGCCGCCGCTACGAAGCAGGCCTCACGATCCCTCCTGACTGGCGGATCACCTGTTTCTTCACGGGCAAAGGGCGCCGGGGCCGGGGTGTCGCCGCCGCTGCTCTGAGCGGGGCGCTGCACGAGATCGCGCGCCGCGGCGGAGGCGTCGTCGAGGGCTACCCGGAGGAGACCGACGACCGCACGGTCTCAGGATCCTTCCTGCACACCGGCCCGATGGCGGCCTTCGAGGACCAGGGGTTCACGCGGACGAGGGCCATCTCCCCCCATCGCTGGGTGGTCACCCTTCGCGTCCTTCCCTCCTAGGCGGCGCCCCAGACACGGCGCCCCAGACACGGCGCCCCGGACAGTGGCCGGTGGACGGGAAGCGAGGCGCGCGTCCCGACGTTGACCCGATGAGATGACGACAGCCACCGCCGCCCCGGCCGAGGACGAACCCGGGCTGCACCCCACCAACGACAAGCCCGTGCTCTGGACGCCCACCCGCGTCTTCGTGACCCGGTCGGCGGCTGAGCTGCCCCACGGCGCTCAGATCGTCGAGCGCTGCGTGGCCGCCGGTGTGCAGGACATCACGGTGCTGTCGGGCGACCGGCTGCCGCCCCTACGGGCCGAGAACGAGCGCGCGACCTACGCGCTGGCCAAGAAGACCCTCGCGGTCGTCGTCGCTCCCCCGAGCAAGCGCACGCTGCAACCGATCCCGCCGAGCGCGGACTGGCGGATCGACCTCGCCGAGGGATGCCCGGCCCACTGCCAGTACTGCTACCTGGCGGGATCCCTCTCCGGCCCGCCGATCACCCGGGTCTACGCCAACCTCCCCGAGATCCTCGCCGCCATGGACGAACACGTCGGGATCGGCAGCGTGACCAGCACGTCGGCGGCGCGGGCGGGCGAGGGCACCACCTTCGAAGCGTCCTGCTACACGGACCCGCTGGCCCTAGAACACCTCACCGGGTCCCTGTCGGCGACCATCGCCCACGTCGGCACCCACGAGTGGCCGGGCCCGGTCGGCCTGCGCTTCACGACCAAGTTCGACGACGTCCGCCCGCTGCTCGACGCGCCGCACGCCGGCCGGACTCGGGTCCGCCTGTCGGTCAACGCGGCCGACATCGCGAGCCGCTTCGAGGGCGGCACCGCCCGGCCGCCGCGGCGGATCGCAGCGCTTCGCTCACTCGCTCTCGGCGGTTACCGCGTCGGCCTCACCATCGCGCCGATCATGCCGATCCCTGGCTGGCGCGAGCAGTATGCCGCGTTGCTGCGTGACGTGGCGGTGGCCCTCGGTGACGTCCGGGACCTCGACCTCACCATCGAGTGCATCACCCACCGGTTCACCGCCGCCAGCAAGGACGTCCTTCTGGGCTGGTACCCCCGCACCCGGCTGGAGATGGACGAATCGGAGCGGACCCGCAAGTTCGGCAAGTTCGGCGCCGCGAAGTACGTCTACCCCAAGGCGACGATGGCCGAGATGCGCGACTGGTTCACCGCCGAGGTGGACCAGACGCTTCCCGGGGCGGCCCTGCTCTACTGGACCTGACCGACGGTGTGCGTTGCGCTGCCGACCTGTTCGTCGTTCACGGTCGGGGCGCTGGTCATGGGACCGGGCGGCGGCTCCATCACCGGCAGCGACATCCTCATGGACGGTGAAGTGAAGGCGTCACTCTGGTACGGCGACCTGGCGCCGAGCCGATCCTGACGCCACCGTTGGGGCTGAGCCGCTTCCGACGTCGAACACGGACCAGCAGATGTCATTGCGCCGCTGCTGGTCGTCGACGACCAGCTCGCGGACCGCGTCCGGCAGCTGGTCGCGCTGCCAGCGACACTCTCTCGGGCCCGCCGCCTCGTCACCGCCGACGATGGCGGCCGCTCGAACCGCCTTGATGGCGTAGGCGGCCGCGCCCAGGTCGTGGGCGGCCACGTGCGCGACGCAGGCGGCCTGGCCGGCGGCGTATGCGGCATACCGCGGGGCTCCGCGCAGGTCTCGGGCCGCGCCCATGGCGTGGCCGCCGGCCGCTCGGCTGGTCATCATGGCGACCTCGCCTCGCACCCAGGCTCGGGCGTGCTCGATGGCGTCGCGCGGTCGCGGGTCCTCCGGGCACGCCGCCTCGAACAGGCCGAGGACGTGCTCCGCGCAGGTCGCCGCCCACAGGGCGAGGAGGTGGTGGTCGGCGTCGGTCAGCGTGCCACCGCGGCGGATGGTCACGAGTCGAGGGTCCTTGACCTTCGGCAGGATCACGGGTCCGCTGTCCTCTGCCGACTCGGGATGGACAGCGCCTACTTCGGGTGCCGCGGGCGGCAGGATGAGGTCATGACCGGCATACGACGCTTCGACCATGTGGGCATCACCGTCGCCGACCTCGACACTGTCTTGGGCTTCTTCCTCCAGCTGGGGTTCGAGCTCGAGGGTGAACGGGCGTTCATCGAAGGCGAGTTCCTCGACACGGTCTTCGGGATTCCGCACTCGCGCACCGAGATCGCGATGCTGCGACCCCCCCGACGACGGGATCCGGCTCGAGCTCTCGAGCTTCGTGCGCCCCGACCACGAGACCGGATCGCCTGCGGCGATGGCCAACGAGCTGGGTCTGCGCAACGTGGCGTTCGAGGTCGACGACCTGCAAGCCGTCGTGGACCGGCTCGAGGCGGACGGCTACAGACTGGTGGGCGGCATCGGCGAGTACGAGCACGTGTGGCGGATGGCATACGTGCGAGGGCCGGAGGGGGTCATCGTCTCGCTGGCTCAGCGGATCGGCTGACGCCGGACCCGCGCTGTCGGCCTAGGGCGGCCCGCTCAGTCCTTCTCAGACTCCTTCTGGCTCGGGTACCGCTTGTGCACCGCGGCGCGGACCTTTCTCTGCTCCTGCGCCTTGCTCATTCCTCCCCGTTCCCCTCGTGACGGTGGATCAATCGCGAACAGGCGTATGCGCCTCGGCGCACCGATCAGACGCGGCTGGCGCTCACTGCGCACAGCCGGCAAGAGGTGGTACGTGCGCGGGGCGGCGGCGTCGAGCAGCGCGTCGGTCACCGCGAGCCCCTCGGCCGGTAGCGACCCCGGCTTGACCTTGACGCAGGGTCAGGCTTGCACCCTGGGGTGATGACCACGACAGAAGCCATCCGGGTCGACGGGCTCACCAAGTCCTACGGCGACCAGTCGGTGCTCAAGGGCGTCCATCTCAGCGTGCCGTCCGGTGCCATCGTCGCGCTGCTCGGCTCGAACGGCGCGGGCAAGACGACGGTGGTGCGGATCCTGGCGACACTGCTGAGACCCGACGGAGGAACAGCCGTTGTCAACGGGTACGACGTGACCACCGACCCGGCGCACGTGCGCGAGTCGATCAGCCTCACCGGCCAGTTCGCCGCCGTCGACGAGGTCCTGACCGGCCGCGAGAACCTGGTGCTCGTCGCCCGGTTACGGCACCTCGAGGACCCGGGCGCGGTCGCTGACGGGTTGCTGGCCCGATTCGCGCTGACGGGGGCCGGCGGGCGGAAGGTGTCGACCTACTCGGGCGGTATGCGGCGCCGGCTCGACATCGCCATGAGCCTCGTGGGCAACCCGCCGGTGGTGTTCCTCGACGAGCCGACCACCGGTCTCGACCCGCAGGCCAGGATCGAGGTGTGGCACGCCGTCAAGGAGCTCGCCGACCAGGGCACGACCGTGCTGCTCACCACGCAGTACCTGGACGAGGCCGAACAGCTGGCCGACCGGATCGCGATCCTCCACGAGGGACGGATCCTCGTCGACGGCACCCTGGCCGAGCTCAAGCAGCTGCTCCCCCCCGCCACCGTCGAGTATGTCGAGAAGCAGCCGACCCTCGAGGAGATCTTCTTGTCGCTGGTCGGTGGGTTACCTGCTTCGACAACCTCAACCACAAGCAAGGAGAACCGGTGACCACCCATGTCCTGGCCGACACCACCGTGCTGACCGAGCGGTCCCTTCGCCACATCCTCCGCAGCCCCGACACGATCATCACCACGGCGGTCACCCCCATCGCCATGATGCTGCTGTTCGTCTACGTCTTCGGCGGCGCGATCAGCTTCGGGTCGGACTCGTACGTGACCTACCTGCTGCCCGGCATCCTGCTCATCACCGTTGCGTCCGGCATCGCCTATACCGCCTTCCGGCTCTTCACCGACGTCTCAGGCGGCATCTTCGAACGGTTCCAGTCCATGCCGATCGCCCGCTCGGCGTTGCTCTGGGGGCACGTGCTGACCTCGCTCGCAGCCAACGCTGTCTCGCTCGTCGTCGTCGTGCTCGTCGCCCTGCTTATGGGGTTTCGCTCGGGGGCCGGCGTGCTCGCCTGGCTGGCGGTGGCCGGCATACTCCTGCTGTTCACGCTGGCCCTGACCTGGCTGGCCGTGATCCCCGGGCTGACCGCGACGTCGGTCGACGGCGCGAGCGCGTTCTCCTACCCGCTGATCTTCCTGCCGTTCATCAGCTCCGCGTTCGTGCCGACCGACACCATGCCCGGCCCGGTGCGCTGGTTCGCCGAGCACCAGCCGGTCACCTCCATCGTCGACGCCATCCGGGCCCTGCTCGGGCAGCAGCCGGTCGGCACCGACATCTGGGTGGCACTCGCCTGGTGCGTCGGCGTCCTCCTTGTCGCTTACGCGGTGGCGATGCGCACCTACCACCGCAAGATCGGCTGACCGGGCGATGACGCGCGCACTGAAGCCATGCTGACGATCAGCCAGCTCGCTGCGTATGCCGGTGTCACGGTCCGCGCGGTCCGGCATTACCACGCCAAGGGACTGCTGGCCGAGCCACAACGCGACCACTCCGGCTACCGGCGCTACGACGCCAGGGCTGTGGTCGAGCTGGTGAAGATCCGCACGTTGGCCGACGCCGGCGTACCCCTGTCACGGGTCCGCCGGCTCCTTGCGGCCGACCACGAGGAGTTCCGGGCCGGGGTCGAGGACATCGATCGCCGCCTCCGCGCTGACATCAGGGAACGCCAACGGCACCGGAAACAGATCGCCAAGCTGGCCGCCGGCGACAGCCTGGCCCTGCCGCCGGAGGCCGTGTCCTACCTCGACCGTATGCGCGAGCTTGGGTTCCGGGAGAGCGTGGTCGAGATCGAGCGCGACAGCTGGATCCTCATCGCTGCCCAGATTCCCGAACAGGTGCCGGCTCTGATGAACATCAAGCACGCCCAGATCGAACACGAGGGGCTCCGGCGCCTGTACCTCGACATCAGTGCGCTCGCCGACTGTGCGGCCGACGACGCTCGCCTACCGGCGTTCGCTGACCGGGTGGCCGCGTTCATCGAAGCGGCCGCAGCCGAAGCCGAGGGCGTGGCGGACGAGTACCCCGTGAGTGATGACCTGATCGCCCTGCTCGACGCGGCCTTCCTGGAGTCCTTTCCCTGGGCGGGCCGCCTTCTTGAGCTCCTCGAGCAGCGGGGCTGGACCGGCTGGACCGACATCCGGCGGATCGGGGCAACGGACTGAACCCGGCGATCCGGGCCGACGGGGAAGGGCGCCTCGGGCACGATCGTCACACCAGGGGTACGACATCACGTGCCCGCCGCGTGACGAACGTGCCCCAGGTGGCGCCACCGGCCGACCTGGCACGCAGTGGGGTGAGGGAGGCCGGATGGATGGCCAGGTCCTGGGCCCGGGTGACGGTGTTTCGTCCGTCCTAGCGATGGCCGATCGCTCACGATGGGAGTAGATGCCTACCGACCGCGGGGAGTTGCTTACCGACGGCGCGTCCGCCGCGTTTATGTCAACCGGGGACGCTGCTACGCCGGCTCCAGGACCCCAAAGCCCGCCCGGCTTGGTCGGGTGTCCCGACGGCGGCAGACATGCGAGAACGCCGCAACTGCTAGCGACACCGGCACTTGTTGCGCGTCGAGGAGAACGTTCGACTCTCGGCCAGGTCAAGAGTGCAACGGCAGGCGCGATCGGTCGGGGTCGACCACGGTCGACCCTCGCCGCAACGCGGCGGATGTATCCCGTGACTCACGCATTCATCGTGTGAGGAACTGGGTGACGGCGATGACGCGTCGGTGGTCGTCGTCGCTGACGGGGAGATTGAGCTGGTCGTAGATGTGGGACACGTGTTGGGCTACCGCTTTGTCGGTGATGGTCAGGGTGCGCGCGATCGAGGTGTTGCTGCGTCCTTGGGCCATCAGTGACAGGACTTCCAGCTGACGCGCGGTGAGGTGGTCGACACCCCCGGCTTCGCCTCGAGCGTGGGCGACCATCAGCTGGACGACTTCTGGGTCGAGGGCTGCGCCGCCTGAGCTGACGCGGATGAGGTCCTGGCGGAAGGTGTCGGCGTCGGTGATGCGCTGCTTGAGCAGGTAGCCGACACCGGTCGAGGAGGCCCGGAGCAGCTCGAGGGCATACCGGCGCTGCAGGTGCTGTGACAGGACCACGACCGCGGTGCCGGCCTGTTCGCGACGGATCAGCAGAGCGGCTCGTAGCCCGTCGTCGGTATGGCCGGGGGGCATCCGGATGTCGGTGACCACCAGATCCGGTTCGAGAGCGCGGGCCAGCCGCAGCAGCTCACCGGCGTCGGCCGCGGTGGCGACGACGTCGAACGGGTCGTGGGCCAGGACGAGGGTCAGTCCTTCTCGCAGCAGCGCCTCGTCCTCGCCGATCAGGACGCGCATGGCAGCTCAACGCTCAGATGTGTGCCTTCACCGGGGGGGCTGATCAGCTGCATCCGTCCCCCGTGCACGTCCACCCGGTCGGCGAGGCCGCGCAGCCCCAGCCCCGCGTTGACGTGAGCTCCACCGACGCCGTCGTCGATCACCTCGAGATGGAGGGTGGGGTGTTGCCCGTGCAGCCGGACGACCAGATGGGTGGCATACGCATGCCGGACGGCGTTGGTCAGCGCCTCGGCGACGATGAAGTAGGCGCTGCGTTGGATGCCTTCGGGTAGCGGCTCGGGCATCCCCGGGGCGTCCAGTCGGGTCGGTACCGGCATGCGGTCCACAAGGTCCTCGATCGCCGCGCGCAGGTCGCGTTCGATGAGGGCGGCGGGCATGACCTGGTGCACCAGGTCCCGCAGCTCGCGGGCGGCCGGGTCCACGTTGTCCCGCAGCGTGGTGGCCGCCGTGACCAGCTCTGGCGAGGCGTCCGGCCGGACGGCCAGCTGGTGGGCCTGCAAACCGATGGCGACCAGCTGCACCTGCATCCCATCGTGCAGGTCGTGAGCGATCCGACGCCGTTCCCGGTCGCCGGCGTCGACGATGCGTCGCCGCGACCGCTGCAGGGCCCGTTGGCTCGCGCGCAGGTCAGCGGTCAACCGGTCACGGTCGATGGCGATCGCCACCACCCGCCCGGAGGCGCGGACCATCTCGGCGTCGGTGTTCAGTGCGCTGTCGTAGCTGATGAGCCCGACGACGCGTTGCCCGGCGTGGACGTGGACCTGCTGATGTCCCACCGGCGGGATCAGCACCCGGCCCTCACCGTCGACGAAGTCCCGTCGGTCATCGGACCAGTACCCCAGCTGCAGCGACCGGTCGCCGAGGGCGCGGACCAAGGCATCCCGCAACGCGGGGCGAGACGCCGCGGGCGCGGCGAGCCAGTCGCTCAGCTGCTGCAGCTCGCTGGTGGGGGTGAACCGGCGGGTCACGATGGCCACTGTCAGGCCGAGCGGCACCGCGATGACCGCCGCCATGGAGATGAGGAACCGCGCCGTGGGGGAGATGCCGAAGAAGGGCTGCAGGACCAGTGGGCTGGCGAAGGCGACGAGGACCGCGCCGATACCGAAGACATACACGAAGGCGAGCACCCGCCGCTGCTCACCACCGGCCCGGGTCAACCGGACCGCGAGCGTGGCCGCCGTCGCCAGGAGGACACCGCCAGCGACGATCCGCTGCCCCCACAGCAGCAGATCCGTGAGGTCGGGTCGGTCCGTGACGGCCAGCGCCCCGTTCAGGCTGTAGAGCGGGTCGACGAGGATGAGGGGCACCTGCAGGGCGACGCACATGACGAACGCCCCGACCACGATGGTCCGCGCGGGAGTCGTCCGCAGACGGCCGGACGGGAACGCGAGGAGCAGCCATGTCATGACGGGCAGGGGGAACTCGGACACGATGGTTCCCACCGCCGCCAAAACAGGGTTGGTGGTGGCGAACCACCCGACCGGGAACAGGACCGCACCGGCCGCGGCGGTGATCACCCCCATCCCGCTGTTGGGTCGCACCCACCAGATGACGAGTCCGGCGAGGAGATAGACCAGCGCGACAACGCCGAGGACCGACGACATCCAGGCGTCCTCACCGGGGTCGTTCGCCGACACCGCGATCTGCACCGCGCACATCCACCGGCGAGCGCAGCCAGCACCAGCAGCGCCAGACGCAGCGAGCGCCCCAGGGGCGACAGGCCGCTCGACAGCCGACTCATGAGGTCACTGTCGCACTCCGGCGCACCAGCCCACAGCGGGTCAGCACCAGTCGATGCAGACGGGTCAGCCCTATTGCTGCCTGCATGGGGCCGACGTCACTGTGAAGGGACCGACGTCGGCCGGATCCCTGGCCGACACGGGCCCCGGTCTGCGCTGTACCCGCGGGCCGCCAGGACGCCCCGACCGGAGGACCCCGATGAGCCACAACCGTCCACTCGGCGCCGACGCACCACCCCGCTCCGCACGGAGGGGGACGGCCCGACGACTGGTGGCCGTGGTGGCCGTCCTCGCTGGGGTGCTGGCCTCGGTCATCGTCGGCAGCGCCCCGGCCTCAGCCGCCGAGGCCTGTAACCAGCGAACCTTCACGTACATCGACGGACACACCCGCAACGAGACGGGACTGACCCTGACCAGGACGTACCTCGAGAAGGGTGCGCTCAACTTCTGGGGTGACGAGCCGGCCACCTCGATCCGCTCGCACGGGCACGACCGGTGGTGCGCCGGCGCACGCGTCTTCGGGACCGCGATGAAGGTCAGCTGCCGATTTGCCAACGCCACCACCGTGTCGTTCGAGTCCTGGCGATACGGGCCAGGACCGTACGGGTCGCGGTGCTCGCTGGACGGTCCGGACGCCGCGGCCTACCGGTGCCTCACGAACGTCATGCGGGTCAGCAGTCAGAGCATCTGGGTGTTCTTCACCCTCGAGCCAGTCCGATGACCCGGGCGACGCGGTCGCGGCTCCACACGACCCGCGGAGAGTCCCGACCTCACCGGTGGCGTCCCGCACTGGTTGTCGGGTCCGCGTTCGTCGTGATGCTCATGTCGTTGGTCACAGGCGCCCTTCCGGCCACCGCCGCCGGCGCCGGTGATGGCGCAAGCTGTCGCCACGAGGGCAGGATCTCGACCAGCATCGACGGACTCACCAGGAACACCACGGGGCTGACGCTGACCAGGACCTACCTCGAGAAGGGCGTGCTGAACTATTGGGGTGACGAGCCGGCCGCCACCATCCACCCCCACGGCCATGACGGGTGGTGCGAGCACGCCGACTTCTTCGGCACGGCGATGAAGGTGACCTACGGCTTCGGCCGGAACGGCCACGTGTCGTTCGAGGCCTGGCGTTACCGGGAGGGCCCCGTCGGATCGCGGTGTGCCGTGGGGGGACCAGACGCCGCCGCCTACCGATGCAACGCCCGAATCGTCGACCCCAGCACCAGACGCATCACCGTCGTGTTCACGCTCGAGCCGATTCGTTAGCGCGCGAGCCCGTCAAGGAGAACCATGTCTCTTCCGCACCGCCACCTGCGCCGCTTCGCCGGCGCGGGACTGGCCACCGTGCTCCTCATGGCCGGCTTGCTGCCCTTCAGCCCGTCCGCGGCGGCGGCCCTGGCCGACTGCAACGGACCCTTGGTGTCCAGCAGCATCAAGGGCTTCACCATGAACCGGACCGGGCTCAAGCTGACCCGCATCTACGACGAGAAGGGCGTGCTGAACGACTGGGGCCAGCAGCCCGCCGCCACGATCGGGGCCCATGACAACGACCACTGGTGCGCCTACGCGCACGCGTTCGGCACCGCGATGAAAGCGGAGTACAGCTTCGCCGACGGCAACGTCGTCTACCTCGAGGCCTACCGCTACCAGTCCAGCGCGGTGGGGTCCAGCTGTGTCATCAAGGGCCCGTCCGCCGATCGGTTCACCTGCGCCCGAAGGATCTTTGGTAGCCAACGCGCAAGCATCCAAGCGGACTTCACCGTCAGCGCGCGCCGATGAGCCTCGGCGACGTGGGCAGGGCTTCGTCGCAACCGGTGTACGTGCCGGGGGGTGGCGGTGAGTCGGTATTCCTCGTCGGCGACACCTACACGACCTTGCTGTCGGGCGCCCAGACCGGCGGCATCTTCACCCTGCTGGAGGCGCTCGTCCTGCCGGAGGCCGGGCCGCCCCCTCACGCGCACCATGCTGAGGAGGAGACGTTCTACCTGCTGAGTGGGGCGCTCGAGTTCACGGGCTCTTGGGACCTGAGGTGGGAGGTCATGCCAGCCGGGGGTCGGTGAAGCCTCCTGCGATGAGGAGCATGCGGAGCCGGTAGTTGTCCCGATTCCTGAACCCCCGAGCGACTCGGCGGTGCAGCT
>JAABUM010005780.1_pt1 | contig 12663 bp, 15 predicted proteins | sample 5559161 | NCBI WGS metagenome assembly JAABUM01 (sample SAMN10711868, study PRJNA513369) | rock metagenome | isolation source: Antarctica rocks | place: Antarctica: Victoria Land, Siegfried Peak nord | reverse complement strand
CCCGTGGAAGCGGCGCACCGGCCGCCACCGGCAGAACTGTCACACCCTCACGCTGAAATCACACGACCGAAGCCGCCCCCGCCTCGGCCACGACCAAACACCAAGATCACGAAACTTCGAGGCTAGCTACCATGACCAGCGCAATCCCCGCTAGAAGGAGGACCGCGACGCCGTAAAGGCCGAACACGACGAACCCGCAGGTCGCCGCTCGGCTAGCTCCTGACCAGCTGAGGAGGCAAGACCGGCTGTCCCGCCGACCGCCCAGAAAAGGTGTACAGCTGCGAATACTGCACACCACGCCACCGCGCCCACGGCGGGGACACTCCACGCCGATGCGGCTCGGTCCTCCACCGGTTAAGAACGGACGCCATCTGTCCGCCGTTCCGTATCGAACCAATGGGCACCGTGCTGGCGCCCCGCAAGCATCGAACCCTCACCGGGACGTCAGCGAGTGCGCAAGGGGATCGCTACCGGCACGTTCTAGCCACCGATGCACGGCATCTCCGGCAGGCGGTCCGGAACCCAACGGCATCCTGACCTTGTGCAGCGAGTCGTGGTGCTGGGTCCGGGGGGCCCCGGCAAGACCACCGCCGCCAAGCAACTCGGGCGGCTGCTGCAAGTACCGGTCTTTGAGCTTGACGAGATGTTCTGGTCCACTGATCTGGCGCCGACGCCACCGCAGCGCTGGGCGTCGCTCCAGTTCCAGCTAGCCGTCGCGGACCGCTGGGTCATGGACGGGGACCTCGGCCCTATGACGTCCTCGAACCGCGGCTGGCCCGCGCGGACACCGTCGTCCTCGACTTCGGGCTCGTCCGATGTCTGTGGCGAGCGGCCCGCCGGTCGTGGGAGCGTCTGGACTTCTGGTGGTGGGTGATCACCTGGTGCCGTCGAGCCAGACCAGGGTTGCTCGTTGCCGTCGCCACCTACGCACCACAGGACGACCTGCACATCGTCTCGACACCGCGCGAGTTGCAGCGACTCCTTCGTGGCGCCGGGACTTGACCCGTCCCGCAGGCCGAAGGCTCTGCGGATCAATCAGCACGGGGATTCACTGCTCACGGAGGTGATCGAGCACTTCGGGCTCACGCACCGCGTAGGCCGCCTCGACCACGGCCCCGTCCAGCTGCACGCCATCATCGAATAGCGTCGCCCCGGCCAGGGCTCGCTCGACAGGTTTGGTGTCGTTCTCGGTCAGCCGCGGCAGGTACCGCGGCGACGCCAGCAGCGCACCCAGAGGTGTCGTTGCCTGCATGGAGCACCACCCCAGGGTTGTGAAGACAAGCTGGTTGGGACAGTATTACGACAGTCGGTCGACAAATGGTAGACACAGCATGGTCAGAAGTACAAGAAGCGGGAGGGCAGTGCTGTGGCAGCACGACTAGCTGAGCGGTTGAACGAGCTCGCCAACCAGGTCGAGCTAGACGCCGTCGACGTCGCACGAGCAGTGGGTACCAACCCCCGCACAGTGTCCCGCTGGCTGGCCATGACAACAGCTCCGCAGCGCTCGCAGCGCGAGCGGATGCTAGAGGTGATCGCGGCGCTGGAACGGCTGTCCTCGACTCTGCGTCCAGAGGCAGCCCACGATTGGCTGCTATCGCCTAACCCGATGCTCAACTATGACAAGCCCATCGACCTGCTCGCCGCAGGCGAGTTCCGGCGGGTCCTTGGCGCGATCGACGCCCTCGCGGACGGGGTCTTCGTCTGACCCCCACCGCCAGTCCGATCACATCGGAAAGCTCAACGCGGTCCGAGCGACTGATCCGTGCCTGACCCCGACCTTGTCGAGCGGCTCGACGGCATCCCCCTGCGAGCCCTTTCGACGCCCACCTACCGCCACTTATCAGTGGGCCGGCAGGCGCTGTCCAGCGAGGGCGCCCGCATCCAAGGCGGTCGCTGGAACCCCAAGGAGTCCTTCCCGACCCTGTATGTCGCCTTGACCCAAGAGGTCGTGGTGGCGGAGTTTCGACGACTGGCGGAACGGAGCGGACGCTCCCCCACAGACTTCCTGCCACGCGAGCTCTACCGGATCGACGTCGAACTGCAGGCAGTCCTGGACCTAACGGACCCCAGCACGGTCAGAACGCTGCACGTCGACCCGGCACGCTTCACTGCCGATGACTTGATCGCCTCCCAGGCCATTGGCGACGCTGCGCATTACCTGGGTATCGAAGCAGTCCTTGCACCCTCCGCTGCCGGTACCGGTTCCGTGCTCGCCATCTACACAGATCGACTGCAGCCGACCTCGGCTCTGGTTGCCCACCTCATCGGCGCATGGGAGGACCCGCCTGGCATCTGACCTGAGTTCAGCCTCCGGCTCCCAGGAAGGAGGCGCTGGTCGAGGGATTTCGAGCTACTACACGGCTACCTCGTCTTAAGCCACGGCACCTTCGAGGACCTCCTTGTGTCCGCCGACAAGCTCGACGAGACGCTACGACAGTGGGCGAGGGTCAATTTGCGCTCCGAGGTGGAACTTGTCGGTCACCCGGCTCGACGACGAGGCGTACGCCGGTTCCGCGCTCAGCTCGGTCTCGAGCCAGCAGGAGGCTGAGCTCGCCGGGTTCCTGGTTCGGCTCGGGCGCACTGTTGCCGCTGAGCTGATCGATCGCATTAGCGTTCGGGTTATGCCGACGGGGACGGTGGACCTCACCGAGGTGGCGGCTCGGCTGGCGAACCGAGCACCGAATCGCGCTGAGGCCACGGTGCAGAGCGACCTGCGGCTGCTGCTGCTGGCCGCCGGGTTGAACCTGCGTGAGGACCACCTCGAGGAGGTGGTGCTCGAGGCTCCGGTCGGTAAGCGCCGCCGGATCGACGTCGAGGTCGGCGCAACTGTGTTTGAGGTCAAGCGGGACCTGCGGGTCGGCAACGTCCGGGCGGAAGCGGTCGGGCAGCTCGCTGGCTACGTCCGGGACCGGGTCGCGCAGGTCGGTGCCCGCTACGTCGGTGTGCTCACCGACGGCGTCGAGTGGCACCTGTACCACCTCGACGGCGACGAGCTCACCCCGGTGTCCAGCTACACCCTGTCGGGCCCCGCCGGGCTGGACGGGCTGGTGTTGTGGCTGGACGGGGTACTCGCCACCGCGACCGCCATCACTCCCACCCCGACGGAGGTCACTCGCCGGCTGGGTGCCGGCTCCCCCGCGTTCGCGCTCGACGTCGCCGACCTGACCGCCCTTTACCAGCGATACCGCGGTTCCCCTGGCGTGGTGATGCGACGCACGCTGTGGTCCAAGCTGCCATCCACCGCGCTGGGCACCGCTTTCTTGGACCAGGACAGCTTGTTCATCGAACACACCCTGCTCGTGCTCACCGCCGAGATCATCGGGCACGCGGTCGTCGGCTTCGACCCCGCTGATCCGCAGCTCGGGCCTGCGACCTTGGTACGCGGACAGCTATTCGCCGCCGCGCAGATCCGCGGGGTGGTCGAAGAGGACTTCTTCGACTGGGTCCTCGAAGCCACGGGCGGCCCAGCGTTCGTCAGCACCCTGGCTCGCCGCCTCGCCCGGTTCGCCTGGGGAGCGGTCGAGCACGACGTGATGAAGGTGCTCTACGAGTCGGTCATCGCCGCCGACACCCGCAAGTCCCTGGGTGAGTACTACACCCCCGACTGGCTGGCGGAGGCAATCGTCAACGACGCGGTCCCCGACCCGCTGACCCAGCGGGTGCTGGACCCGTCCTGCGGCTCCGGAACCTTCGTCTTCCACGCCGTGCGCCGGTATCTGACCACCGCCGCCGCGGCCGGACACCCCTGCACAGGCGATCGACGGCGCCACCCAGCACGTGCTCGGCGTCGACGTGCACCCGGTCGCGGTTACCCTGGCCCGGGTCACCTACCTGCTGGCGATCGGCCGGGACCGGCTGGCCGCCGCCGACCGGCCAGCTTTCACCGTGCCGGTGTACCTGGGTGACAGCGTGCAGTGGGGACAGAACGCCGACCTGCTCGACTCGCGCATTCCGGCGGCGCGCCGTCCACCCTGACGACCAGCCGATGGTGGCCGCCAGCTACCGGGTGCTGTGCGAACTCCACGACAGCGGCCGCAACCACATCTGGGGCTACTACCTGCGCAACCTGGCCCGCCCGCTGTGGCTGGCCCGGCCCGGCAACCGGGTCGACGTGCTCGTCGGCAACCCGCCGTGGCTGTCCTACCGGTACATGCCCCCCGGGATGAAGGTCGAGTTCCGGGCAATGAGCACCGACCGCGGGTTCTGGGCTGGTGCCGCGGTCGCGACCCATCAGGACCTGTCCGCGTTGTTCGTCGCCCGCGCCGTTGAGCAGTACCTGCAGCCGGGCGGCACCTTCGCCTTCGTGATGCCCCTGGCCGTGCTGTCCCGCCGGCAGTTCGCCGGGTTCCGCACCGGCCGGTGGACCGGCGGCGTCCGAGCCGTGGGCACGTCAGTGGCGTTCCAGACCTCGTGGGACCTGCACCAGGTCAAACCCAGCTTCTTCCCCGTCCCCGCAGCGGTCGTCCGGGGCGTGGCGTGCCGAGAGCGCTGCCGCGCTGCCCGCCGCCGCAGAGATCTGGTCTGGGCGGGTCAACGGCCGCAACCCCAGCCTGGCCGACGTCGGGAACCTCCTCGCTCGCGCCCAATCCACCGACCCGCTTGCCGCCTCTGCAGTCGGCTCCCCGTACGCGCCGCGGTTCAGTCAGGGTGCGACGCTGGTGCCCCGGTTCCTGGTCCTGGTCGACCAGCCGCCGGCCGGGCCGCTCGGGGCCGGTGCCGGTCGGGTTGCGGTCCGCAGCCGGGCAGCACCAACGAGAAGGTGCCGTGGAAGACGCTGCCGGATCTGGTTGGCACCATCGAGCGGCAGTTCCTGCGCCCGGTGTTCGTCGGCGACACCGTCCTGCCGTTCCGCGTCCGTCCGGCCGCGACCGGCGTCATCCCATGGGACGGCACCCGGCTGGAGACGACCACGACGAGCCGGCTCGACCAGTACCCGGGGCTGGCCGACTGGTGGCGCAAGGCCGAAAAGGTCTGGGACCGGCACCGCAGCAGTGACCTGACCCTGCTCGGGCAGCTCAACTATCGGGGCAAGCTGTCCGCGCAGCTCCCCAGCAGCCAGCACCGGGTCGTCTACACCAAGAGCGGCATGTATCTGGCCGCCGCTTACCTCGACGACGTCCGAGCCGTGATCGACCACAAGCTCTACTGGGCCACCGTCTCCGGCCCGGACGAGGGCCGCTACCTGACGGCGGTGCTGAACAGTGATGCGCTGCTGCAGCTGGTCCGACCGCTGCAAGCCCGCGGGGAGCACAACCCTCGAGACTTCGGCACCAACGGGCTATCGGAGGAACAGCAAAGAATGCTCACAACGCGCCAGGCCAAGAAAACATCCAGGCACGGCGTCGATTTCGCACGCCCCCTTGACAGACTGACCTCCATATCAGCTTAGGTCCCGCAGAAGGTCCGGTAGGCGCGGAAGTCATCCGGCGCGGGCGCGGCGTAGCGCTCGAGGCCGGGGCGCCCCTCGTAAGGCGCGGTCACTGCATCCAGGAGCCGTTCGATCGGCTCCACCTCGCGCTCGGTCGCCGCGGTCAGGGCCTGCTCGACGAGGTGATTGCGGGGGATGTAGGCGGGGTTGATCGCGTCCATCAGGTCGGCGTCCGGACCCAAGGCGCGCCAGCGCTCGAGCCACGCGTCGATCGCCGCGAGGTCGAGGATCAGGCTGCGTGCCGGCTCCGCGTCGCCGCAGGCGGCCGCGCCGAGCCCACGAAAGCACGATGTGTAGTCGACGTGGCTCTTCAGGAGCAGGCTGAGCAGGTCGTTGACAAGAGGAGAGGTCACCACGTCGTCGGGGTCGCCCGGAAGTCCGAGCTTGGCCTGCACGCCGGCAAACCAGGCGGCGCTGTACTGCTGGCGGAACCCGGCGAGTGAATCCACAGCCAGTGTGACCGCTTGTTCCTGGTCGTCGTGGATGAGGGGGAGCAGCGCCTCGGCGAGCCGAGCAAGGTTCCACTCCGCCATGACCGGCTGGTTGCCGTGGGCGTAGTGCCCGACCGTGTCGATCGAGCTGTAGACCATGGCCGGATCGAAGGCCCTCCATAAGGCGCACGGCCCGTAGTCGATGGTCACGCCGGAGATCGCCAGTGGCCCGGGCGAACTGGAAGCTGCCCACGCGCAGGTGGCTGCTGGCAACCCGGGTGAGCACGGCGCCCGGCAGCGGTGTCTCGCGGCGCACCAGGCGGCCCGTCGCCCGACGGCAAGGGAGCGGGTCGTGGGGATGCCCAGGGCATGCATCGCCTCGCTGACCACGTACTCGCGCAGCATCGGACCGACCGCGGCCAGGCCGTCGCCCCCGCGCGCGAAGGGCGTGCGCCCGGAGCCCTTGAGGTGGAGGTCGCGAAGATGGCCGTCGGCGTCGGCGACCTCACCGAGCAGGAGTGCGCGTCCGTCACCAAGGCGCGGGGGCGTAGCCGCCGAACTGGTGCCCGGCGTAAGACCTGTGCCACGGGTGTCGCCCCGCTGGGCACGAGGTTGCCGACCAGCAGCCACAGGCCGTCGGCGCTGCGGAGCCAGGCCGGGTCGAGGCTGAGTTCGGCGGCCAGTGGACTCGTTGAGCACGAGCAGCCGCGGGTCAAGAGCCTCTTCGGCCTGCCATGGAACAGCTAGCTCTGCAAGCTCGCGGGCGAAGCGGCCCTCGAGCGTGACTGTCGCTGGCGGGACGACGCTCACGCCGCCGAGCGTACGTGGCTCACTGTGATCGATCAGCGGCTGCCTGCACCCGCTGCTCGGGCGTTGCGTGAGCGGAAGGCGGCTACGTTGACCCGGTTCCCGCACGAGGTACTGCAGTAGCGCCTCGAACGGTTCTTGGACAGGTCGACGAGGAGGTCCCCGCACTCTTCAGCGTCGCAGGCACGCAGCCGGCTCAGCTCGTGCTGGCGCACGACGTCGACGAAGGCCATTGCCGCCTCGACTGCCATCCGATCGGCGAGCGGCGCACCGGGCGGCGTCGCGTGCAGGTGATATCCCCAGTCGTCATGCGCCACGAGCTGCGGGAGCGCTCCGTTCTCCTGCAGCATGCGGTTGACGTGCTCCGCGACGCGCTCCTCGTCAGACAGCCACAGCTCGCGCAGCCGCGGTCGTAAGGCCCGGACCTCGTCGAGCTCGACCCGGTCGCCGCGGCGCGAACCGGTCCAGCCCCACCGCTCCAGGAAGGTCACGAGCACTTCGACGTCGGCAAGCTGGTCACCGTCGGGCTGGTCGGTGTTGACCAGGGCGGCGGCGGCGGCGAGCGCCTGCTCGGTGTCATGAGCGAATACCACCTTGACTCCTTACGGGGCCATACCTAGGTTTGTAAGGAGTTTACGAGCGTTCGGTCCTGAAGGGGTCTTGCATGGGTGAGCGGTTCCCCGGCGGCGCCGGACGCGCCGGGCTCGGCTTGGCGGTGCTCTCAGCGGCAACCTTCGGCACCTCCGGCGCCTTTGGCACCAGCCTGCTCCGAGCCGGCTGGACGCCGGGCGCAGCGGTCACGGTGCGGGTCGTGATCGCGGCGCTGGTGCTGACCGTGCCCGCGCTGCTGATGCTGCGCGGCCGTCTCGGACAGTTGCGCCGCGGAGCCGGCACCATCGCCGTATACGGCATCGCGGCGGTCGCCGGAGCACAGTTGTGCTATTTCAACGCCGTTGTGCACCTGTCCGTCGCCGTGGCGCTGCTGCTTGAGTACTCGGCGGCACTGCTCGTCGTGGGCTGGCTCTGGCTCCGGCACGGCCACCGGCCGCATCGTCTGACTGTGGTCGGGGCAGCGGTCGCAGTCGCGGGGCTCGTCGTGATGCTCGACCTGGTCGGCAACACCAACCTCGATCTTGTTGGTGTCCTGTGGGGGCTCGGTGCCGCAGTCGGTCTGGCGACCTTCTTTGTGCTGTCGGCGGAGACGCACGACGCGCTGCCACCACTTCTCGTCGCCTGGGGCGGACTCGTCGTAGGCGGCGTCGTCCTCGCGGCCGCGGGAGGCCTCGGCGTGCTTCCATTCGCCGCACCCCGCACCCACGTCACACTGCTTCACGCCACAGTGAGCTGGCTGGTGCCGGTGCTCGGACTGTCGCTTGTCGCCGCCGTCGTCGCCTACGTCGCCGGGATCTTCGGCGTGCGGCTACTCGGGGCGAAGGTCGCCGCCTTCGTCGGCCTGACCGAGGTCCTCTTCGCCGCGCTGTTCGCGTGGCTCCTACTCGGCCAGGTACTCACCCCGGAGCAACTAGCCGGCGGCGTACTGGTGCTCGCGGGCATCGCCCTGGTCCGGCTCGACGAGCTGCGGACGCCGGTGCCGGCGGCGCTGGTGCCATCCCAGGCTCAGGGCGTCCTTCGCAGCCGAGACGTTCCTCGGCTAAGACAAGGTCATCTCCGCCGCTGGTGATCACTCGGACGGGTGGAAGTAGTGGCCTTGGTCGAGGTCGTCGAGGAGCCCGGGGTGGGTGGGCTGCCTCCCCAGCAGTTTGCGGGTCCCCACGCTCGAGGCTGGGCTGTCGAGGGCGAGGAAGCCGGCCAGCCAGGTGAAGTGCGGGCCCGCGTCCTCCGGAGAGATGGAAGCGACCGCGGCACGTCGAGATGGCGCCCGATCAGCTCGGCGATCTCGCGGATCGGCACGCCCTCGTCGGCGACCGCGTGCAGCGTCGACCTGGCGGAGCGTTCTCCAGGCCAGCCGGAAGAGGGGGGCGGCATCGAGCCGGGGCACGGCCGGCCAGCGGTTGGACCCGTCGCCGATGTAGGCGGACAGTCCCTTGGCGCGAGCGATGGTGACCAAGGTTGCGAGGGAGCCGTTGTCGCCCTCGCCGTGCACGGTCGGGGGGAGTCGGACGAACGGACGCCGCGGGAGGCGAGGGAGAGCGTCAGCTGTGCATTGCCCAACCGAGTCTCGGCACCGCCAGCCGGCGACGTTGCGGCGGGGCCGGGGCTGCTCCCATCCCGGTTCGGTCACCCCCTGGCCCGGTGCGAGCCCGAGCAACCCGGAGGCGATGGTGAACGGTCGGTTCGAACCTGCGAGCGCATCGCCGAGCGCATCGATCGCCCGGCGGTCGGCATCGACAGCCCCTTGGAAGTCCCCCGAGAAGGCGATGTCGTGCTTGAAGGCGAGGTGGATGACCCCGTCGGATGCCTCCGCCCCAGCGTGCAGACCGGTGAGGTCGTCGAGAGTGCCGCTTTGCACCCTCCGCGCCAAGGGCCGCGAGGGCCGCGGTTGAGTCATCTGAGCGTGCGAGCCCGACGACCTGATGGCCCGCGCTGATGAGCTCGGGAACGACGGCGGAGCCGATCCAGCCGCTGGCGCCGGTAACGAAAACGCGCATGAGAACCTCCAGGTAGCTGTTGGTTGCGGGCACGTGAATCCGCGCCGGCCGCACGCCTTAAGCAGCTCGCCTACCGCGTCCCCGGCCGCGTCCACAGACCGCAGCAGATGAGGGCCGAGGAACGCTCCCGTCGGACCGTGGTGAAGGTCCGAGAAGAAGGTGAGCATCTGCAGCCGCGTCGCTACCTGGACGCTCGCCTAACAGAACGCCAAGTACGCGCGCGCGGCGCTCAGCCCGTTGAAGATGCCGTACCCGCGATGAACCGCCTGTTCAATGGCACAAACCCAGGGCAGCAAATACATCATCAGTGGGCCTGATATCCGTGTGCTTTCCGGACTCGATCGTCGCGGGACTGGGCACTGCTTCGCGATCGGCAAAGGATCTGTGTCGCAACCATACCGGCCAGCTCGGAGGGCCGATGAGCGGGAAGCGGAGATAGCGGTGCGCCGCAGGCGAGGCGCTCTTTCATCAGTGGCGCGGTCGGCTGGTGAGGTGCGACCAGACCGCATTGGCCACGCTCTGGGAGGACCGGGCCGTCCGAGGCGGCCGAAGTCCTAGGCTGCCTCGGGCGTCGAAGACCGCGATCGCAAACCCGCGGTGCAGCGCGCCTCGTCGTGCTCCAACCTTTAGCTAGTCTCGCCCAAGCGGGGTTTGGAAAGCCGGCCGTTCCACGTGTGCAGGCTATGACGCCCCATCACCACTGCGCTGCCTGAGGCCTCGGCTCGTGCGATGCTGCGCCCGGCCGGCGCGTGCTTTGGGCGCATCTCCACCGGGGGCGGCAGTCCAAGTGGAAAAATCAGGTCGAGGCAACGCGACCTGCTGGCCATCGGCTACAACGGCACCGATCGGCTGCACGATCCACGTGACACCCACCGCCGCGCAGCTGGACCGGCTGCATTACAGCCGCAACGTGCGCGTGCTCCGTTCCAACCGCTTTACACAGAGAGGTGCCATTTCCAGGAGAGTCTTGGCATAGTCAGCAACAACGCCGTCGAGCGCGAACGAGTTACACCACGCGCCGGGCCGCGACGCTGGTGACTAGGCGAGATCACTAGTGAGGCGCCTCAAGTCGGCGAACGCCCGGCGCAGATGTGCGTTGAGGTCGCCCGGTGGGGGCTCGGTCAGCCACCGTGTCGTTGCCTGCCCAAGCGCGGTCATTCCTACCTTTGTGGCCAGCGGCGCCAGCGATGCCTCGACCCCGCGCGCGACGAGCGCCTCACTTAGGGTCCGATTGACCGAAGCACGCTTAGCCGCCTCGCGCTCCTGGAGCGCCGGCGTGTTGCTGATAACGTGAAATCGCGGCTCGGCGAAGGGACGGTTGTCCTCGAGCAATGCGACGCTCGCGCGGCAGGCGTGAAACAGCATCCGCAGCGGCGCGCCGTCCGGAGCCGTCGCCAGCCCGTGAAGCAACTTGCTTCGAAACTGCTCTTCGCCATCGAAAAGCACCTCGCGCTTGTCGACGAAGTGTCGGAAATAGGTTCGCTCGGTAACCCCGGCGCGCGCGGCGATCTGCGCGGTGGTGGTGCCGTCGTATCCCTGCTCGCCGAATAAGCCGAGCGCGGCCTGCTGCAGACGCGCACGGGCTTCATCTCCGCTACGGGGCATGACTCCATCATAGGTTGCGTCACAAGCTGACACTACATAACGTACTGTCAGGATCTGTCATCAACTTGCAGCCGCAAGCGATCGAAGGAGAAATCCATGCACGTCTTCGTCACCGGAGGCTCCGGCCTCACCGGGCCGACCGTCGTCACCGAACTGATCAACGCCGGACACACGGTCACCGGCCTCGCGCGCTCGGAGGAGTCTGCGTCTCGACTGCGCGACCTTGGCGCCTCGACTCTCACCGGCTCGCTCGACGACCTCGACAATCTACGTGCCGGCGCGGCCGCGGCCGACGGAGTCGTGCACATGGCATTCGGCGGCGACTTCGCCGACCCCGACGCGCTCGTTCGCCGCGACGTCGAAGCGATCCAGGCGCTGTGTGACGGTTTGCTCAACAGCGACGCCACCGACCGACCGATATTGACGACGTCCGGAACTTTCGCGATGCGCGCAGGAGAAGTCAGCACCGAGCAACAGCCAGCCGACGACAACGCCATCGCGTGGTTCCGGATCCCGGGCGAGCGGGCCTGCCTGTCGTTCGCCGAGCGCGGGCTCCGGCCCGGCGTGATCCGGCTCGCCCCGACCGTCCACGGCCCGGGCGACCACGGCTTCATCCCGATCATGATCGCTGCCGCGCGACGTACCGGCGTCGCAGGCTATGTTGGCGACGGTGTCCGCTGGCCGGCCGTGCACCGGCTCGACGCGGCGACGCTGTTCCGCCTGGCGCTCGAGAAAGGTCTCGCAGGCGGCGCTTACCACGGCGTTGCCGAGAACGTCGAACTGAAGGCGGTCGCCGAGGCTATCGGCGAAACCCTCGGCCTGCCCGTCCGGGCGCTGACCTCAGAGCAGGCCGCTGAGCATTTCGGCAACCCCTTCATGGCACTTATGTATGGCACCGACGCTCCCGCGTCAAGCCAGGGGACACGACAGACACTCGATTGGGAACCAACACATCCGACATTGCTCGACGAGTTGCGCGCTGGCGACTATTTCAGTGAACCCGACCCCGCCCTTCCGCAAAGCTGATGTGTTTGCGTCAGGTCAAGGGCAGCGTCAAGCGGCCACAGGACTTGAGTGCCTAGCTAGCGCAATACCCGCCACGAGCTCGACCGGATGCATCTGGTCACCCTCGCCGGACCCGACGGACACCTCGCGCAACGCACCGCCACGACCCCTGGGCAGAAGACGATCCTGGCCGCCCTCGCGCTCCCCAAGCCACCCAGAGTCTTCGACTTCACCCCACCCAGCGCCTGACCGCCACATCCAATCCAGAGGCCTGTAGTAACACGACCCACCCCGGCGCTGCCCGCGTTCCCGCAGCTCAACGCCCCGATCGCGGCCCCCGTGTGCCCATCATCTGCGGAAGTCCGGCCAGCGAGATCCGCCGTTTACCAGATGGCAGCGCCGAGCAGCAGCGCTGCGGCTCGCCGCCGGCCGGTCCGGCGGCCTTGCGCCGGAGTTCTTGCTTGACGGCGTCCCACCACCCCGCTTCGACCCCGGCCTCTCAACCGGACCCGGAGGCTTCGCTACCGGGAACCCTGGCATCTCCCCGGACCGGACTTTCACCGGCTGGCTACCGGGAGCTTGCCCCCCGGTTACGCCATCACCACTCCTTCCGCTCAGGCGCCCGGGCTACTGGACGCACGTGGATCGAGGCTTAGCCCGCTTGTTGCAGTAAGCCTGTGATCTTGGTGGCGCGACACGGGCTGTAGATGCGCGAAAGCGCCTGTCCTGCTTGGGATCTTGGACTTGTCGAAGGTCAAGGTCCGCAACGCAGGAGAGG
>JAABUM010005778.1_pt1 | contig 12668 bp, 11 predicted proteins | sample 5559161 | NCBI WGS metagenome assembly JAABUM01 (sample SAMN10711868, study PRJNA513369) | rock metagenome | isolation source: Antarctica rocks | place: Antarctica: Victoria Land, Siegfried Peak nord | reverse complement strand
ACGCTAAGCAAAAGGAGGTTAATTCACATGAACAACTGGATGTCTCGCATCGCAATTTTCGCCGTTCTCGGCGCCATTTTGTCGTCCGCTGTGCTCGTCGGTTGCGGCGGCAACAACGCCGACGATAGCAACAGCACCGCCAGCACCAACTCGGCGGCGACTAACAAAGCCAGCGGAACCGAATAAGTTTTCGATTTATTCGTCACGAAAAGGACGCCCGTTTCTCTTGAAGCGGGCGTTTTCGTCGTTTGGAAAGCGGCTCACGGGGAGGGCCAACTTCTTGGCCGGTGCCACCACACAATGAGCCGGACGCTGAGCGACGGGTAGTAACGGCCTCTTGATTAGACCTCTTGCAAAAGTCCGGCGAATGAATTCGCCGCCAGAAAAAGGCGTCAACCTGCGTTGACGAATGCCCTTCGCCATGAATTGGTCGGCGCAGGCCGACGCTTCTTTCTGGCTGCGAATTCATTCGCCGGACTTGTCAGAGCGACTTAGGAAAGAGGTTTATTGTGTGGTGGCACCGGCCAAGAAGTTGTCCATCTGCAACACGACCCTGAACCGCTCGATATTTACTTGTTACCACGGCCAGCAAGAAGCGTTCGCACGGGGCTGCGCTTGACAAAGAGGGGTTTTCCTTGGCAGTTGAACCTGAATTGGCGCCACTTCAGCGCGTTTGGTTTTTCTGATTTGAGGAGGGCTTGGCTAAACTGCTCCCGACTTTTAGCGTCCACCCGGCGCGCTGACGCGCGGATTTGTGGCGCGCCAGCATCCCATTTCGATGAAATCATTACCCATCCACCGCCGCACTTCTCGCTCTTTGGGCCGCGTTGCGCGCTCGCCGCTCGCCCTATCGCTGGGCGTTTTGCCCTTGGGCGTTCTTGTAGCGCGCGCCGCTCCTGCGACCAAAGCTGCGCCTTCGACTAAAACAGCATCTGCAACTCAAGATGCGCTTTTTGCCAAAGCTTTGTCTGCGCTCAAACCCGCGCCCGCAATTCAAGTTGTGACTGCAACTAAAACGGCGCCCGCAACCAAAGCCGCGCCCAAAGGGCAACCGCACGTGCGACTCGCGCAAACCCGTCAGGAAGATCGCAACGCGCCTGCGGCGGCGCCCGACGACCGGCCTCGCGGCTTGCAATTGCCCACCGGCCCAACGCTTGGGCTGCCTTCGACCACGCCCGGCACCGAAGGCCAGAACAACTCGACGGTGCTTTCGCCCGGAGCGACGCCTTCGGGTGGCGGGGCGGCGGATGCGCCCACCATCATCGGCAACGTGACCGAAGCCGAAGGCCGCGAGATCGCCGAAGTCCACGCGGTTGGCAATCGCATCGTGACCGCCGACGCGATTCTGGCGCAGGTGCGCACCCAGCGCGGCGCGGCGTTTTCGTCGCGTCAGGTCGAACTCGACCGCACGCGCATCGAAGCGCTCGGCTTTTTCGCCTTGGTGCAAGCGCAAGTCGCGCCCAACGTGAGCGATCCGCAAAAAGTGGACGTGACTTATATCGTGACCGAAAACCGCGTCGTGACCGGCTTTTCGTTCGCGGGCAACACCGTCATCAAAAGCGCAGAGTTGCAAAAAGTGCTCACTTCCAAAGCGGGCGCCGTGCTCAACCGCGCAACCGTCGCCACCGATGTCGCCGCCATTCAAAAGGCGTATTCCAACAAAGGGTTCGCGGTTCTGGTGCAAAGCGCCACGCAACTGGACAACGGGCAGATCGCGTTCACCCTGTTGGAAGCGCGCCTCACCAACATCAAGTTGCAAGGCCTGACCAAAACCAAACCCTCCCTTGTGCGCCGCTTGATTTCCACGCCGCTCGGCTTGCCCTTTGATGCTTCAAAACTGCGCCGCGATTTGTCGCGCATCTACGACACCGGGTTTTTCGAGGACGCCACGTTTCGTATTGACGACGACCCCGACACGCCCGGCTCGGTGACCGCCACGTTCTTGCTCAAAGAAAAACGCTCGGGCAGTTTCAACGTGGGTCTGGGCTTTGACTCGCGCTCGAAGATTTCGGGTTTTCTTTCGGTGGGTGAAAACAATTTCCGCGGCGTCGGCCAGCGCGTCGCCGCTTCGGTTGAAGCCGGTTCGCAACGCAACTACGAACTTTCCTTTGGCAACCCGTTCGTTGGAAAAAAGCTGGGTTCTTACGATCTGTCGATTTATCAGCGCACGCTGTTCCGCGACCCGCGCATTTTCCAAAACCTCAACCCCGGCCTCGTCACGACCACGACCTTTGCCGAGCAGCGGCAAGGCGCGCGTGTCAACTTTTCGCAGCCCCTCGACGCCGAGCGCAACACCACGGTTTTGCTGGGCTATCGCAACGAACACGCGAGCTTGAAAACAACCGACATCAATGGCAGCACAGTGAATCCTCCGCTCATCAACGGCGTGCTCTTCACCGGTTCGGGCACGGTTTCGGCGGCCTCGATTGGCTTGTTGCGCGACAAACGCGATTCTCGCCTTGAGCCTTCGCGCGGCGGGCGTGAACTGTTAACCATCGAACAGGGTTTCAAATTGCTGGGCGGCTCGACAAGTTTCACCAAACTCGACATAGATTTGCGCCGCTATTTGCCGCTTTCCAAAGCCAAAAGCGCGACCGAACTTCCCAAAATCGTCTTGGCGGGCCGCGTGGTTTTTGGCCGCAGTCTCAACCAACTGCCTGCGTTCGAGCAGTATTTCATCGGCGGCCCCGACACCGTGCGCGGCTACAACAGCGACATTCAGTTCGGCGACAACCAAGCTTATGGCAACATCGAGTTGCGCTATCGCTTGAACCGCCAGATCCAAGGCGTTTTGTTTTCCGACGCCGGTTCGTCGTTTGGTGGCCAGTTCACCAGCAACAAAAACGCCGATGTGCTGACCTCGGTGGGCGTAGGCGCGCGCCTGCAAACACCCATTGGCCCGGTTCGCCTCGACTACGGCTTTGGCCGCAACGGAGCACGCTTCCAGTTCGGCATCGGGCCGACGTTTTAAGAAAGCAGAAAGCAGAAAGCAGAGCGCTTCCAATCGAGCTAAAACATCTCGTCTCTGGTTGCAACTCTCCCTGCCTCCTGCCTTCTGCCTTCTGCCTCCTCTTCTCTTCCCTACCCTCCTTCTTTCCACCAAAACCCATCGCGCGCGGTTTCGCGTTTCCAGATCGGGACGCGCACCTTCAGTTCTTCGATGGCAAAGCGGCACGCCTCGAAACTTGCGGCGCGATGCGCGCTTGCGACCGCGATGAACACGCTGGCTTCTCCGACTTTCAAGCGGCCCGTGCGGTGAACAATCGCGCCAGCGGCGTCCCATTTATGGGCGATTTCGAGCGCAATTTCGCGCAGTTTCGCCTGCGCCATCGGAGCATACGCTTCGTAATCGAGGAACTCGATGTCGTCGTGCCAGTTGCCTTGCGGGTCGCGCGAAGTCGAGCGCACCAGACCGGAAAACGTGCAAATCGCGCCCGCGCGACCTTGCGTTTGAGTTTCGACGGCGCGCACGAGTTCATCGAGCGACAGTTCGCTTTCTTGAACCCGCACGAACGGATCGAATTCCGGTGACAAAATCGAGTCCCTCCCGCCTGAAACCGGCGGAATGAGCGCGATTTCGTCTCCTTGAGTCAACAGATCGTCGGGCGAAGCGTAATCGAGGTTGCGCGCGACGCGCACGTGCGGCAAAAAGCGGGCGACTTTGGGTTCACGTTCTTCTAACAAAACCAAAGCCTCGGAAATGAGCGCGCCTTCAGGAACTTCGAGGGCGAGTTGCGCTGTGCCGAGGGCGTCTTTAAGCGAGGCGAACAACAAAATCGAAACGGTCATGGGTTGAGTTTGGGGATTTATCCATTTCTGGCAGGGCATCGCGGTGGTTCGCTCGACCGGCGTCGGCGCTGTCCGGCACTTCGTGCCAACGTCCCTCCTTCGCGGGAACAACACGCCTGCTTTTTCGACAAAGGTTGGGCGCCCGATGCAATCAGGGCAGATTGGCTGGAGCCGGACAGCGCCGACTTTTGAACTTTGACCACTACAGCGGAAGTAGTGTCCGGGAGGACACTGGCGAAGCTGGATGCCGGTTTGATACCACCGGTTCAGTTCAGTTCAGTTCCTCCGGTGGTATCAAACCACCGGCATCCGGCTTCGCCAAGTGTCCGGGAGGACAGCACTTCCGCTGTCGGATTAGATTGTCAAACATCATCAGTCGAGCGAACCACCGCGGTGAATCCGTCCTCCACTCGTCTTGCGCCCCAAACTTTTTCTTGAAACGCAAGCGTTCAGGCTTCAACGTTATCCTTTGTTTGGTTTCGAGTTATGCGATTGACAATTCCTTTTGTGTTGGCCGCGCTGTGTGCGTCGTCGTTGGGCGCGCACTCTGTTTGGGCGCAAAAAGCGAAAGCGGCTTCCAAACCTAAAGCGGCTCCCGCCGCAAAAGCATCTCGCGTGAAAACCCGCGCCGCCAAAGTTCCTCTTTCTAAAACGCTCGGCGCGAAAGTGGCGAACGCGCCGCTCGATTTCGACGGGCAAAGGAAAGCGCTCGGCGCGACGCGTGTGGACACGCTCGATGAACTGCGCGATGGCGGGCGCGATTGGATCGGCAAGACCGTCGAAGTGCGCGGGCAGGTCAAAGGGCTGTTCGGCGGCGGCACGCAGTCCGTCCTGCTGGAACTGCCCGATGGCCAAACGCAAGTCGTGAACGCGCCGCCTGATTTTTCTTCCTCACCGTGCGCCCAAGTCGGCAGTTGGATGCGCGCGCTGTGCCGCGTCGAGGGAGCCTCGGGGCGTGATGTGGTGTTGAAGTTGGTGCGCGCCACCGACCAACCCGAAAAGGCGCTTTTCGACGGCGAAAGCGACGACACGAGCGTCGCCGCCCTGCCCCGTGAAGCGCCCGGAGCGCCACCACCGGGCGACGTCGTGATCGCGCCCGAAGTCGAATTGCCCGCTTCTCCCGACTCTTCGCCTGCATCTGTTCCCACATCGAAGCGCGGCGCCAAACCTGTGGCCGCGCCGCGCGCCAACCCGTTTTACGGCTTTGACGACGCGAGCCGCGCCGCATTCAAATCGCTCGCCATGCGCACCAACCCGCGCCTGAGTGACGAAAGCGCCGACACCATCGCGTTTTCCCTACTCGAAGCATCACAGGCGCAAGGCCTCGACCCGCGTTTTCTGGCGGCGGTCGTTCAAGTCGAATCCCGCTTCAATCCCTACGCCGTTTCGGGCGCGGGCGCGATGGGACTGGGCCAACTGATGCCCTTCAACTTGCGTCCGCTTGGCGTTGAAGATGCCTTCGATGCCCGCCAAAATCTGCACGGTGCCGCCCGTTTGCTTCGCCAGAATTTGAACGTTTACGCGCGCGACCGCAACGGCACGATGCTCGCCGTCGCCGCCTATCACGCGGGCGTTGGCGCTGTCAATCGCGCCGGGCGCGCCATTCCCAAAGCCACCACCCAGCGCTACGTGTGGAAGGTGTATTACGCCTACCGCGCTCTGGCGCCGGAGTTGTTCCGCTAACCAGAAGCAAGAGCAAGAGGCGAGAAGCAAGGTTCAAACCCGCCCGTTTTCTCGCCTCTTGCTCTTGCCTTCTGCCTCTTTCTCATGACTGGTTTCGTTCACGCCGCTACCGGCGCCGCCATCGGGCGCTTTGCCAAACATCCCGCCCTCGCATTTATCCTGGGCGTCGGCTCGCACATCGCGGGCGACATGATCCCGCATCACGACATGGACATCGGCGAAACGCCGCTCGTCTTCGGCACGCTCGCCCAGATTGGCCGCGTTCACGGTTGGAAATCGCCGCAGTTCTGGGGCGCGCTGGGCGCGGTTTGTCCCGACTTTGAACACATCCCGTATGAGTTGAAGAAAGACCCGCGCCGCTACGCGCCGATGAAGGAAAAGTTCATCCCGACGCACAACGGAAAGCTCCCGCACAACAAATGGCCCTTCGAGGAAAAGTGGGGCGTGATGTTCAACTTCGCGGTATTTATCGCGGCCTTGTGGGTTGCGGGAACGCTCGTCACGCCGCGCGAAGAGAAGATTTAATTCCGTTTATCGCGCCATTCCAAGAACTTCAGCGATTGGTCGAAATAAGCGCGGGCGTTGCCGCTCAGATGTTTGGGCCACGCCGGTTTAGGTTCGCCGCGCCTGCGCGTCCACAGCCCGAGGGCAAAGGCGAGTTCGGCTTCGGAGAGATAACCTTGACGGCGCATTTGCCAACCTTGGCCGCGCGCGTCGCTGTAATGCGAATGGCGAAACACGGCGTTGGCGGAGAACACGCCAAAGCCCAAAAACACGGTCAACAAATCGGTGAGCGGCTCACCTTCTTCGAGTTCACGCGCGATTTTGCCGTCGCCCAGAAGCAAAACGTGACACAACTCGTGAGCCAAAGTCGAAACAACCGACACCGGATCGCTGGTCGCGCCTAACTTCACGCTCACGCGCTCCCGGCCCGACCCGTCATCGGACGAATAAAGCCCCGCAAAGCCTTCACTGTGAACCGGAATGCCAATCATTGGGCGCGGCGCTTCGTCGTCAAAGAGAACTTCGAGATCAACTCGCGCGCGCGACACACCCAGGAGCGCGCCGACGCGAACCAAAAGCTGCTCAACCCCTTCTTCAGGCGACTTCCATTCGTCAGGGAAGAACTCACGTGTGGGCAACACAACCGGCGCGTGGCGCAACCGCTCTTCGCCAAACAGTTCGAGGAGACGCGCGAACCCGCGTTCCAAAGCCTCGCGCGCCTCGTCCGAAACAGGCGATCTGGGAGTTCCAAACATCGTCTTCAGTTGACGGTGCGCCGCCTGTTCCTGCAAGGGCTACCGAGAAAAAGTTGAAGGGGGAGCCGTTTCCTACGGGCGCAGTTGCAAACTTTCCAACACGCTTCGCCCATCTTTGACCGAATAACTCGCCGTCACGCTGCGCTCCGCCTTGAGGTCGGCGATGCTCAAGCCGTCGCGCAACGGTTCGCCTTTGACGTTCAAAATCTTGGTGTCGCCGCTGGTCACAAAGCGATAATCCTTGTGCCTTCGAGCAAAACCACGGTGCCTTTGTCGGCGCTGACTTCTTTGATTCGCCCGCGCAAAACATCCGCGAGCGAGGGCAAAGCCAGACTCGTTAAAAGCGCCGCGACACCCAAAACCATTGAGAAATTCTCATTGTTTCACTTCCTTTGGCAATGAAGCCGTTGGACAAACGACCACTTGGCGCGCCGCGCCATCTCCAACGCTTTCTCTTCTTCTTGGCAGAATTCTGAAGACCGCTCCGTCAGGCGAATGACATCAACAAAATATCTTCTCTGCCTATCTGCCTATTTGCGAAACTGCGGGCATGACGAAACGAAAACCGTTGGTAGAAGACATCGAAACTTACGCGCAGGATATTGTCGACACGGTGCGCGAACCGCTTTTGATGCTCGACACGACGTTGCGCGTGCGCTCAGCCAATCGGGCGTTTTACCAGACATTTCAGGTTTCGCCCAGTGAAACCGAGAATCGTTTGATTTATGAACTGGGCAACGGGCAATGGGACATTCCCGACCTGCGAACCCTATTGGAAGATGTTGTTCCCAAAAGTTCCGTCTTCAACGACTTCGAGTTGGAACACACTTTTCCCATCATCGGACGGCGCGTGATGCTGCTCAACGCGCGCAAGCTGCGGCCCGGAAGTCACGCTGAGCTTTTGGTTTTGGCGATGGAAGATGTGACCGAACGGCGCCGAAGTGAAGCCGATTTGAAGGCGATTGAGACTTACGCTCAAAACATCGTGGACACGGTGCGCGAACCGCTGCTCATCCTCGATACGACGCTGCGTGTGAGAAGTGGCAATCGCGCGTTTTATCAAGCGTTCAAGGTTTCGTCCGAAGAAACCGAGAACCGTTTGATTTATGAACTGGGCAACGGGCAATGGGACATTCCCGATTTGCGAACTCTCCTCGAAGACATCGTGCCGAAAAGTTCCGTCTTCAACGACTTTGAACTCGAACACGATTTCCCGGCCATCGGGCGGCGCGTCATGGTGCTCAACGCGCGCAAGTTGCAGGCGGGTCATCACGGTGAACTGCTCGTTTTGGCAATGGAAGATGTGACGGAACGGCGCCGAGCCGAAGAAGCCCTGCTGCAAGCAGGCGCGTTGCAAAACGCGATTTTCAACAGCGCCAACTTTTCCAGCATTGCCACCGATGCCAAGGGCGTGATTCAGATTTTCAACGTCGGCGCCGAGCGGATGCTGGGCTACACCGCAAGCGAGGTGATGAACCAGATCACGCCCGCCGACATTTCCGACCCGCAAGAAGTCATCGCGCGCGCGGCCACGCTCAGCCAGGAACTCGCAACTCCCATCACGCCCGGTTTCGAGGCGCTGGTTTTCAAAGCGGCGCGCGGCATCGAAGACATTTATGAACTGACTTACATTCGCAAAGACGGCAGCCGTTTTCCCGCCGTCGTTTCGGTCACGGCTCTGCGTGATGCGAGCGATGCCATCATCGGCTATTTGTTGATCGGAACCGACAACACCGCGCGCCAGCAAGTCGAAGAAGAACAGAAAAAGCTCGACCAACGCTTGCGCGACCAGCAGTTTTATACGCGCTCGCTCATCGAATCGAACATAGATGCGCTCATGACGACCGACCCGCGCGGCATCATCACCGATGTGAACAAGCAGATGGAAGCCTTGACGGGCTGCACGCGTGACGAACTCATCGGCGCGCCTTTCAAGAACTATTTCACCGACGCCGAGCGCGCGCAGGCGGGCATCAAGTTGGTGCTGAGCGACAAAAAACTGACCGATTACGAACTGACGGTGCGCGCTCGTGACGGCAAAAAAACCGTCGTTTCTTACAACGCGACGACGTTTTACGACCGTGACCGGCAGTTGCAAGGCGTCTTCGCCGCCGCGCGCGACGTGACCGAGCGCAAGCGATTCGAGCAATCGCTTCAAGAAAGCAACCTCGAATTGGAAAACGCCATTGAAGGCGCGGCCAAAGCCAAAGAAGCCGCCGAAACCGCCAACAAAACCAAAAGTTTGTTTCTGGCCAACATGAGCCACGAACTGCGCACGCCGCTCAACGCGATTTTGGGCTATTCCGAGATGCTCCAAGAAGAAGCCGCCGATCAGGAACTCGAAGAATTCGTGCCCGATTTGCAAAAGATTCACTCGGCAGGAAAGCATTTGCTGGCGCTCATCAACGACATTTTGGACTTGTCGAAAATCGAGGCGGGCAAGATGGAATTGTTTTTGGAAACCTTCGACATCGCCCGCATGATAGACGAAGTCGAGTCCACGGTGAAGCCGATGGTCGCCAAAAACGCCAACGCCCTTGGCATCCAGCGCGCGCCGAATCTGGGCGCGATGCACGCCGACCAGATCAAGGTGCGCCAAGGCTTGTTCAACCTGTTGTCCAACGCCGCCAAGTTCACTCACGAAGGCACTATCACGCTCGACGCCGAACGGCAAAAGATGGATGGCCGCGAATGGATCGTGTTTCGCGTGACCGACACGGGCATCGGCTTGAGTTCGGAACAAATCGTCAAATTGTTCCAAGATTTCACGCAGGCCGATGCCTCAACGACGCGCAAGTTCGGCGGAACGGGACTGGGATTGGCTTTGACGCGCCGCTTTTGTCAGATGATGGGCGGCGACGTGACCGTTCAAAGCGTGGCGGGCGAAGGCAGCACGTTCACCATCAAAATCCCCGCAATCGTCGGCGAAACCAAACCCGCAACCGATGAACTCGCGGGCGTCGTCGCCTCGCCGGACGAAAACGGAGCCGAAGCGCCGCCCGCGAGTTGCGTGTTGGTGATAGATGACGATCCGGTTCAGCGCGACTTGATGCAACGCTTTCTGGGCAAAGAAGGTTTTTGCGTGCGCACCGCAGAGGGAGGCGAAGCGGGTCTGCGCATGGCGCGCCAACTCAAACCCGTCGCCATCACCCTCGACGTGATGATGCCCGACATGGACGGCTGGAGCGTGTTGTCTCAACTCAAAGCCGACGCGATGTTACGCGACATTCCTGTGATTATGGTGACGATGGTGGACGATCCCGAACGCGGTTTCACGCTCGGCGCCGCTGAATACGCGACCAAACCTGTGGATCGCCAGCATTTGTCGCAAACGCTCAAAAAATACACCTGCGCGAACCCGCCGTGCCCGGTGTTGATCGTCGAAGACGACCGCGCCACGCGCGCCCTGACGCGCGCGATTTTAGAACGCGAAGGCTGGAAAGTCTCGGAAGCCCCCAACGGGCGCGTCGCTCTCGAACAAATGGAGCGCGAACGGCCTACGCTGATTTTGCTCGACCTCGTGATGCCCGAAATGGACGGTTTCGAGTTCGCCGACCTCGTGCGAGAGCATCCCGAATGGAGCACCATTCCCATCGTCGTGCTGACCGGCAAAGACTTGTCCGAGCAAGAACGAGAACGTTTGAGCGGTTCGGTCGAAACCATTCTGCTCAAAGCGGGCGACTCGCGCGAAGCGTTGCTCGATCAGGTGCGCGATTTGGTGGCTAATTTTTCGGTTCACGCTTAACTTTTGGGCGCGCGTTGACGGTTTCCGCGAGCGGTTAATCATCGGGTGCGCGGTGAACCTAAATGTAGGGGCGCACCTTGTGTTCGCCCTGTAACTGCTTGGTAGACGTTTCAAACGTGTTGTCAAGCAAACTGCGGGAGGGCGAACACAAGGTTCGCCCCTACATCATTCCCTATCACAAGATTACTTCTCATTCCACAACGCAATGCCTAAAATTCTATTAGTCGAAGACAACGAAATGAACCGCGATATGTTGTCGCGCCGTTTGGAACGCAAAGGCTTTGAGGTCGTGCTCGCCGTAGACGGTCAAAGCGGCGTCGAAATGGCGCGCTCGCAATCGCCCGATTTGGTGCTTATGGACATGAGCCTGCCCGTTCTCGATGGCTGGGAAGCGACGCGTCGCCTCAAGGCCGACGCCGCGACGCAAGGCATTCCGGTGATTGCTTTGACGGCGCACGCGATGTCGAGCGACCGCCAAAAAGCGCTCGAAGCCGGGTGCGACGACTACGACACCAAGCCAGTTGAACTCCCGCGTTTGCTGGATAAGATCGCGGCTCTGCTGAACGCGGGCGCAACGGCGCCCGGCGAGGAACCATCGTCATGAATTCAAATGATGAAGTGCGCCACCCGTTGCCGTCGGGTTTGATTCACGACTTGCGCACGCCGCTCAATCAGATCATCGGCTATTCCGAGATGTTGATGGAGCAGGCGCAGGAAACGGATCAAAGCGCTTTCTTGCCCGATTTGCAAAAAGTCCGCGACGCCGGAGGGCAACTGCTCGCGCTCATCAACAACCGTTTCCAATCAGTTCGCGCACCCGAACTTGAGACCGAAAACGCGACACACGGCGAACCAAAAGCGAGCGAACACGCACCCAAACCACGCACAACAAACGAACTCGAACCCCCACGCGCGCGAACACTCGCGGGCGAATCACACGAGACAACACCGCGCGCGCTCAACACACTCGAAGCACCCGGCGCAGAACCAATCGCGGGCGTTTCAGCCGGCGCGTCAGCCGGATTTTTGCTCGTCGTGGACGACATCGAGGCTAACCGCGACGTTTTGTGCCGCCGCTTGAAGCGTCAGGGCTACACCTCGGCCACCGCCGAAAACGGCAGACAGGCGCTGGAAATGTTGCGTGCTCAACCGTTCGACTTGGTGCTACTTGACATCATGATGCCGGAAATGGATGGCTTTCAAGCGCTCGAACAGATCAAGGCCGACCCAAATCTGCAACACATTCCGGTGATCATGATTTCAGCTCTGAGCGAGTTGGACTCCGTGGTGCGTTGCATCGAAATGGGCGCCGAAGATTATCTGCCCAAGCCGTTCAACCCCGTGTTGCTACGCGCGCGCATCGGCGCGAGTCTGGAAAAAAAGCGCGCCCACGACCGCGAAACGGGACTTTTTGAACAGTTGCAAGCCAACTTCAAACGCTTGCAGGAACTCGAAAAACTGCGCGACGATCTGACGCACATGATCATCCACGACCTGCGCACGCCGCTCTCGTCGGTGATCATGGGAATGCAAACGCTCGATGTCGTGGGCGATTTGAACCAAGACCAGCGCGAAATGATGCAAATCGCCGTCGCGGGCGGCGAAACCTTGCTGGGCATGATCAACGATTTGCTCGATGTCGAAAAGTTGGAATCCGGCACCATGCAGTTGGACTATGCCCAACTCATCCCCGCCGAATTGGTGGCCTTCGCCGAATCGCAAGTCGCCTCTTTGGCGCAAAACCGCGAACTTCATCTGGTCTGTCGAATCGCCGCCGACTTGCCGACGTTTCGCGGCGATGAAAACAAGTTGCGCCGCGTGTTGGTCAACCTGCTCGGCAACGCCCTCAAGTTCACGCCTTCGGGCGGCACCGTCACGCTCGAAGCGCACGCAAACACCCACGAAAACACCATCGTTTTTTCGGTCTCTGATACGGGCGAAGGCATTCCACCGGAAGCGTTCGGGCGCATCTTCCAAAAGTTTGGTCAAGTCGAAACGCGGCGCGGCGGGCGCATGATGAGCACCGGATTAGGCCTGACGTTTTGCAAACTCGCCGTCGAAGCGCACGGCGGGCACATCGGCGTCGAAAGCTCGCCCGGAAAGGGCAGCACATTTTGTTTTTCGATTCCGCTTTGAACTTCGGATCAAGCGGGGCTTGCGCCCTCTTCCAATCGGGAGCCACTGAGATTGGA
>JAABUM010005777.1_pt1 | contig 12669 bp, 20 predicted proteins | sample 5559161 | NCBI WGS metagenome assembly JAABUM01 (sample SAMN10711868, study PRJNA513369) | rock metagenome | isolation source: Antarctica rocks | place: Antarctica: Victoria Land, Siegfried Peak nord | reverse complement strand
CTGGTGGGTGTGCTCGGGGGGCGTCTGGACCAGGCGCGCAGCGGGCGCTGAGGGCCCGTCACAGGGTATCGTTGGGACGTGCTGATGTGAGGTATGCGCTGCCCTGAGGCGGATAGGGATGGGGGAACAACATGCAGTGTCAGCGGTGCGCAGGCGCCGCGTTGACGGAGGCAGGGCGCGATCGATCAGGCCGTCAACTCTACTGTTGCGGCACGTGCGGCCGACGCCAAACGCCCCACTCGGCCGCGGCTTTCGGCGGCTACCGCTGCCCCGACGACATCATCGCCCCCGTCGTGCGCTGGTATCTGCGTTTCCGCTTGCCCTATGGGGTTATGCGGACATCCCGCACCCGCCCCCCGCGGCCGCTCGCGTGCGCCGGCCTTGGCCCCTGGCCCACGCTCGCCCTCCGGAGCGCCGGCGTGCGACACGGCCACCGGCAGCCGGCGGCGCGTGTACTGGGGCGACGCGCCGCCGGTAGCCCCTTGTAAGGCGTCAAAGTCCTTGCGCCGAACGTCAGAGTGCCTGCGCCACGAACGTCAGAGTGCCTGCGCCAATCCGCAGTACACACCCTCTCGACGGCATGCCCCGTCCTCTTTCACCCTCACGTGATCCTCTACGAGACGCCGCCGACGCTGATCCACATGCACACATTCCGCGTGGATCGGCGCACGCACTCTGACGTTCCAGACGGATCGGCGCACGCACTCTGACGTTTTCGGCGCACGCACTCTGACGTTTGGGGGCACCTTGAGCGTGAGTTTGGCGCACGCACTTTGACGTCTTACACCAGGGGCCATTAGGAGCGCCCGGAGCGCCCCACGGGCCGCGTCAGGCTCCAGGGGCTCAGGGAACTCTACCGCCCACCAGCAGTCACCACAGCGCCTCAGAGGACGCCAGGGATGCCTACGGCCACCACGCCGCGCGGTAGATGCACGAGGGACCATGTCGCGCCGGCGCACGCGCGGGTCTGTGAACCCACCAGAGCGCCCCCAGCGGACGCCTGTAGCGAGGGGAACGCCATTCGACAGAAGGCCCGATACAACGAAGAAATATGTGCCTGTTTTACCCTCTTTCTCCCCGTTTTACACTTGATATACTACATACGTATGTAGTATAATACGGGTGTAGGGTACAAAAAGGACGGACTCCACAGCCCTGAGAAGCATTGAGGAGTCCGCCCGTCGAACACCCCTACAAGGAGGTTCGTTCTCATGCTAGCACAGTCCGCGCCCGCCCCCCGTCGCACGTCCCGCGTCTACCGCCGCCCGACCTGGTGGACCGTGCGCCCCCTCGACGGCGCCCGCTACGAGGTCGCGCTCTTCCATCAGGGCTGCCCCCTCAATTGGCACGTCGTGACCCTCGACCCCTGCGGCACGGTGTCCTGCACCTGCCCCAGCGGGCGGGAGGACTTCCGGCGCACGCAACGCGGGTGGTGCCAGCATGTCGAAGCGTTGATGCGCGCCGCCCTGCGCGCCTATCGGCCCCTCACGCTCGACGCGGAGCGCCTGACCTATTGCCCGCCCTGCCACGGCTGCCGCCCGCTCTGCCGGTCCCTCATCGTCCACTGGAGCGCCGCCCTGTAGGCCACCGGGGGGAGCGGATGCCCCGCCGCTCCCCCACTGCCTGACAGGCCGCAGAAAGGAGATAAGGACGATGACACCCGAGGAGCGCGCCGCCCACTGCCGCCGCATCGGCCAGGCCGGCGGCCAGGCCACCGTCAAGAGGTTCGGACACACGCACATGAGCGCCATCGGCAAACGTGGCTTTCAAGCGGCCCTCGACCTGGGCTACGGCGACTATCTGTTCACCAAGCTCGCCCCGAGCTATCGCGCTAAGTTCGGCCGCGAGCCCGTCGCCGGGCGCAACCCCGCCGGCGACACGGCGCGCGCCGCCGCGCGGGCACAGAGGCCCGCGTTAGGCCGGTGCTCTTGGCCCACATGCACCGCCTCGGCGACGCAGCGCCATCACGTCGATGGCTGGAAGAACGGCCCTGAGACCTGCGGCTTTTGCGCGGGCCACCACGCCGCGTTCGAGCGCGCCTATCGTGCCGCCTATACACGCCACCGCCCCTACGCACGCACGCACGAGCCCCCCACCCGCCGCGCCGTCGCCCTCAGCATCAGCGTCGGCCTGGACGACAGCGTACCGTTCTAACACCGCCGTAGACCGTGGGCGCGGGGCGAGCGCCCCCGCCCACGGCCTACCAGAGAGAGGACCCACCCCATGACCATGACCCGTCCAACACGCACCGTCCCCGCAGCCCGGCCGCTCGCCTACCAGCACCGCGCCCGCCTGCTCTGCGCGGCGTGCTTCGACGCCGCGCCCCCGCGCCGGTACCGCTACGGCGGCGCGATTATCCCCATTCCGGCCCCGGCCATCGGGCGGCTCACCGTCGCGCGCCGCGCGTGCGCCGGGTGCGGCGCCACGCTGCCCATGCCGGGCCTGTTCGGCCTCAGCCAACTCGCCGCGACGCCGGCCGCCCTCGACGCGTGTGAGACGGCCCTGGTCAGCCCCCGCCGCCTGCTCGCCCGCCACTGGTCCGGCGACTGGGGCGACATCGCCCCCGGCGATCACGGCCTCAACGAGGACGCCCTCCGCGACGGCGCGCGCCTTCTGAGCGTCTACCATCTCCACGGCGGCGGGCGCGTCTGGATCATCACCGAGGCGGATCGCCACGCCACGACCCTGCTCACCCCCGGCGAGTATTAGCGCCATCGCCCACGAGGACAGGGGCCGGCCGGTGGGCGATCCCGCCGGCCGGCCCGGAAACCGGACAGGAGACACGATGACCACACGACGACTCCGCCGGCGCCGGCTCCTGGGCACAGCGGCCCACCCCGGCGGCCGCTACCCCTGGTGGCTGCTCCAGCGCGCCCACTGCCCTAGCGACCGCGACGGCGCTCGTCCGACGCTCGCCGCTGACGATGATGACCACAACGACGCCCGCCCGCCGACGCGCTACCCGAGCCCCCGGCCCTGCTGACGAACGACCGCAGAACGGAGTACACCGCCATGGATGAGATTGACATAACCGTGACACCAGCCGAGCGCCGCGCCATTGCCCGCCTCTTCCGCACGCAGCAGGCTCAGGCCGCAGAGGTGGCCCGGCACGCCGCGCACGCCCTCCACGCCCTGGACGCGCGCGACGACGACCCGTCCCCCTGGGGCCGCACGCTGCTCATCGCCGCGTTCGAGGCGCTGTATGAGGCCGAGAGCACCCGCGTCCGCCACATGCAAGAGGGGCTCGACGCGTTCGACCTCGACGTCGACGACGCGCCCGCTCAGAGCACGGACGTCGACGCGCCATCGCCCGCGCGCCCAGTGAGGGAACGAGGGAACAAAGGGAGGACACGGCGGGAACACGGGGCGCGGGCGACGGCCGCGCCCCATCAAGCAGAGACCGACGCCTGACGGAGGAGAGGACACCGATGGACAACACCACAGATAGGGCGACCGGGACCGCAACGACCCGAGCGACCTGCTGGTACGATTACCCTTGCGGCTGGCGTCACGGTTGGGGCGTCCTGATCGATGGAGAGGAGGACGGTGCCGCCCATGACGGGCGCGACCGCACCGACTGGCCCGTGCTACCCGGCACGTACAGCGTGACCGTGCGCCGACCCGCGCGCCTGGTGGATCACGTCGCCGGCGGTCACCTAATCGGCTGCGGCGCGTGCGACGACACCCAGCGCGTCGAGCACCTGACGATAGCGTGTACGCTGGCCTGTGCCGCGTACCTGGCCCGCCCCCCTGAACACACACCACTCGTCAGGCGGTACGATGAGGGCATGGACCAGGATCGACAGCTATTCACCACCGCCGAGGCGGCGGCCCAACTTGGGATTACCCCCGATGCTGTTCGGGCTGCCGTGCGCATCGGCTCGATCGCCGTTGTGCGGATCAACCCCCGGCTGCATATGGTCACGCAAGACGCCATCGAGGCGTATCGCCGCGATCATCTAGGGCGCGTGGGCCGTCCCCCGCGCAAGACGCGCCGCAAACGGGCCGCCGCGCCATCCACGGAGCCCGTGACCACGAAACACCGCACGCTAGATGAGGGGGGAGCATTTCACCCCTTGGAGGAACCGAACGATGGACAAGACGCCTGAACCTCGCACGCACGACGCCGGCCCGACCTTCATAGAGCCGGCCGACGTCGCCCCGCTGACCGCCGCCGAGCGCGCCACGCTCCAGACCGCCTTCGCCGCCCTCGTGCGCTCTGGCCGCCCCCTCTTCGCACCCCCGGCCCCCGGCGAGATCCCTAGCCCCCTCGACCCCGCCGATCCCGGCCTCGACGCCCGCGTGCAGGCTATCCTCGACCGTCCCATGGATGCGCGCGATGACAACCCAGGAGGACCGGCCATATGAGCACGAGCACGCTCCCGACCCACAACCTCCGGCTGCGCGGCGACCTGCGCGACGCCGACTCATCGGCCACGCTCTTGGCCACGCTCGACGCCGCTGACACGACAACCCACGAGACACCACGGACGCCGGCAGCGCCACCGGCTCCACATGAAAGGAGACACACATGAGCCGTATCGTGGCCATCGCCAATCAAAAGGGCGGAGTAGGCAAAAGTACGTCCGCACTAGCCTTGGGCGCCGCCTTAGCCGATCGAGGTCAGCGCGTCTTGCTGGTCGATTTCGATCCGCAAGCTAGTTTGAGCACGGCAGCCGGCCTCGACCCGGATGCACTGCCCGAGACTGTCTATAGTGCAATGGCCTGGTACTTAGACCACCAGGAGGCCGCATCGCTTGCGCCCTATGTGCGCTCAGTGCAGCCGGCTCTTGATATCCTGCCCTCCAGTATCGACCTAGCGGCTGCGGAGCTGCGCCTACAGAGCACCTTCATCCGGCGCGAATATGTCCTGACCGAGGTACTGGCCCCTTCACAGGACGCATACGATGTTGTGTTCATCGACTGCTCGCCCTCGCTCAGCCTGCTCACCATCAACGCGCTCACGGCCGCGGACGAAGTTCTTATCCCATTGCCGCCCGAGTATCTCGCCGCGCGTGGCCTCAAGCTCCTACTCGATACCATCGCGAGCGTGCGCAAAGGCAAGCTCAACCCACGCCTATCCGTTGTCGGCCTGGTCCTCACTATGGTTGATTATCGGACCACTATTGGGCGCGCGATGGCGCAAGGCATCCGCGAGCAGGTCGTGGGTCAGATCCCGATCCTGGGCGAGGTCAAGCGGAGCGCGAAGATACAGGAGTCCGCCGCCGCTGGCGTGGCTATTACCAGCTACGCCGCACACAGCGACATTGCCCTAGCCTACGGACACATCGCCGATACCCTTTTGCACACCTGGGGCGTCGCGGCGATGGCTAAAGAAGGGGCGCTAGCCGCACCAGCCGCAGGAGTGTTCCATGGCTAAAGCGTCCCCGTTCCGCCCCGTCAGCGCCTTATTCGGCGCGAGCGTGTCCGCCACTGACCTGGTCGACGCACGATCCATCGCGGTCGATGAGCTATCCCCCAATCCATTTCAGCCGCGTCGCACCTTCGATGAGCAAGCATTGGACGAGCTAGCGGCATCCATTCGCGCCGACGGCGTGCTGCAACCCCTGCTTGTGCGTCCCACACCCGGTCATCCTGCCACACATCAAATTGCCGCTGGCGAGCGCCGCTGGCGGGCTGCGCGACGCGCTGCCCTCACTCACGTCCCCTGCGTCGTCCGCGATCTCTCCGACGATGACATGGAGCGCGTAGCCCTCGTTGAAAATATCCAGCGCGACGACCTAACCCCGCTCGACGAGGCCCGCGCCTACCGCCGCCTCATAGAGCGGTTAGGCCTGTCTATGCGCGCCTTGGCCGACCGCCTTGGCAAACACCATTCCATCGTGCAGGATCGCCTTAAACTACTAAGCGACCCTCGTATCGAAGTCGCAGTCGAGCGTGGGACACTGGGGGCGAGCGTCGCCGTCGAAATCGTCAACGTTGAGAGTGAGGAAACGCGCACAGTCCTCCTTGAACGGGTCGCGCGGGGAGAACAAGTTCGCCTCAAAGATGTCCGCACCGCCGCGTTGCCGGCGTGGTCGACTGTGGCGGAAATTCCGCCACAAACTCCCATTGCCGCAGGATCTTCAGGCGAGGTCGAGGCACCGGATACCGAGGTGGCGGAATTTCCGCCACTCAAACAGCGATTGAACAGAACGAACAGCGACGCTCTTTCCCAAGCTAGTGCCGTCGAGCCGCATCCGGCGCCGGCACCAGCGCACCTCGATCAACGGGATAACGCCGCTGTGCCCACTACTGCACCGGAGCATTGGGTGCGGGCCGAAGACCTGCAGAATTACGTGCTCCTACAAGCGGGGGGTGGTCGTGCGGACCCGGACCAACTACGGGCCGCGCTCTGGGCCGACTTGGACGCTTTGGACGGGTAGATAGGGTATGGCTTACCTGTACGCGGACAACTCATTAGACGACGCCACACCGGCGCACGTCACCCTGACCACGGATCACGTCACGGCCGCCGCCGCCGGCCCGCTCGCCGACGCCCTGCACGCTGCCGGCGTCGCCGTCGAGCGCCACGCCTTCCTACCCATGCGCGGCGAGGAGCAGCACCCCTCGGGCGTGCTCCTGCTCGCCACATCCGGCCCGCCCCTGCCCCTGGCCCGGCTCGTCGTCCCCGCGACGGCCCCACCCGGCGTCACCGATGCCCTCGCCGTCGCCCTTGGGATCAGGGGTGGGGAGCGTGCGGCGCCGGCCACGCTCCAACTCAAGGCCGACGGCATCTTCGTCTCCGTCAGGGGCTGGGACCTATTCGACATAATAACGGCGCTCGACGCCCTCCCGGCCCAGCTTGCGCGCCTGGACACGCGCCGCGAGGAACGCCGACTCGTCTATACCGAGGGCGCCTGGCACATCGACCCGTGACGGGAGGACATGGCGTATCGACCCCTAGCAGTCTGTCGGAGAGAGGATAGTCGGGCTCGTTTTTCGCCATGCGAGAGGGCAATAGCATGTCTGTAGCCCCTCTCTTGGCCCTATAGTGGCCCCCAAGCTCGCCATTTCTCGGCAAAACACGTTCTCTCCGACAGACTGCTAGCGAGCGGACATGAGGATGGACCACGACATAACAACGGGGAGAGGGTCGGGCGTGTTCCATGGGCGCAAAGAGAACATGGAGTGAAGGAGGAGAGGATGAGCCAGGAGGGCCAGGCGCCGCGCGCGGACGACAAGGCTGGCGGGGGCGGGGGACGACTGCACCCTCACCAACGCCGACCATCGGTGGGTCCCACGAATGGATTGTTCCCGTGTCCCGCGTCGAGGCGACCGCCGTCGCCGGTCGATGCGCGCTGCGATCTAGCGCGGCGCCGTTGCGCCGTGGTGGTGAAGCGATGAGCAGAGCCACCTGCGCGTTGCTGCCCACGCCGCGCCTCTGTGCCCAGCCTGCGCACATTGAGTGGTCCGCATCTTGCGTAGACGGAGGTGTACCCCTTGGTCAACGCTCCCCGCCCGTTTGCCGAAGCACACCATCGGGCCATGAGGAGTCCACATGTCCAAGGTCATCACCATCCTCGCCCTGATTCTGGGCGCCGCGCTCGCCCTCTTTGGGGTCCAGAATCAGGAGTTGGTCGCCCTGCACTTCCTCTGGTTCACCGCGCATGCGCTGCCCGTGTCGCTGGCGATCCTGGCCGCCGCCGTGCTCGGCCTGCTCGTCGGTCTCCTCCTCGCGCTGCCAGGCCGCCTCGCCGCCGGCCACACCGCACGGCGGTTGACGCGCGCTGTTGCGCGCCGCGACGCGCAGGTGGACCCAACGCCGGCGCTCACCTCGGTGCCCACGCCGGTGGCAGCCGCGGCGCTCGGGGACGCCCCATCCCAACGCGCGCGGCTGCGGCGGTAGACCGGCGCCGGTCGCTATGAGAAAGCGCCCGGGTTGGCGCGGCCTGCCCCGTCTCGCATCGCAGAGAGACGCGGCGCGCGGCGGGCTATGACGCGGTGTCCGGCGCACCCGCGGCCGTCCTGGGAGCGGCGAGGGCGTCCACCGCGACCCATCCGACGACCCCCCCCTCGCGGTCCAGCACCAGCAATTCGGCGAGGTCCTGCGTGCGCATCAGGGCCAGGGCTTCCGTCACGTCCTCGTCCTCCCAGCCGCAGATCAGGTCCGGCAGCGGGAGGTCATGCACGCGGGCCGTCCGCACGTCAAGATCGCCCGCCGTCAGGCGCTCCGCGACGGTGCGGCCATCGAGCAGGCCGACCACCCGCCCCCCGGCGCAGACCGGCAGGGGCCGGTGGCCACGCCCCCGCAGTGCGGCCACGGCCTCGGCCAGCGGCGCCTCGCACTGCACAACCGCCACGTCGCGCACCACGACCGCTCGTAGCTCCACCGACGCCTCCCTCCTTCCGTCGCGGTGCGCCGCTGGCGCACCCGTCACCCGGCCCCGTCCGCCGTCACTGCCCCAGGCGGGCACGAACGACGAGCACCGCGGCGACCACGATCAGCGCCAGGGCGGCGGTGATCGCCGTGACCACCCCCACTTCCACGACGGCCACCGCCACCAGGATCATCACGGCGACCGTCGCTGCGGCCAGCCCGACCTGCAGGGCCGCGTGCCCGCGCGCCGGCCGCCGCCCACGCCGTGCCGACATCGGCGCCTCCTCCTCGAGCAGCTGCGCGCGCAGGCGGCGCTCGAAGGCCAGGTCCGGCTGGGTGCGCTCCTCCTCCGGTCCGCCCCTGTCCTCGTGCTCCTGCCAGCGCAGCAGCGGCCCCAGCCGCCGCAGCAGCCGATCCAGGGCTGCGTCCGAGGACAGGTCGGGCCGCCGGGGTGGTTGGGGCCGCTCATGCTCACCCATCGCCCACGGCCTCCTCGTGTATCCCCGCGCGTACGGCGGCCAGGGCGCGCCGGAGGAGTTGCTTGACCGCGTTCTCACTCCGGTCCATGCGCGCTGCCACATCGCCAAAGCTCCGATCCTCGTAGTAACGCAGCCACACGACGCGCCGCTGATCCTCCGGCAGCGTCGCGAGGTGCCCGCGCAGCCATGTCGCCAGCTCCCACTCCTCGGTCCAGTCCGGCGCCCCGTCGGCGGCCCCGTCGTCATCGTCGAGGGGGGGAGCGTCGTCCAGCGGCGCGGCGCGGCGGGCGCGGTCGGCGACGACGTGGGCCGCGATGCGCAGCAGCCAGGCTGAGAAGGGCACCCCACGCTCCTCGTAACGGTCGATGGCGCGTAGCGCCCGCTCGAAGGTCTGCGCGGTCAAGTCCTCCGCCTCCTCGCGCGAGCGGCCCCCCAGCGCGCAGAAGGCGTAGACGCGGCGCACGTAGAGGTCGTAGAGTTGGCCGAAGGCGGCGCGCTCCGTGCGGGCCTGCGCGACGAGCGCAGGCGACGCTTCCGCGCGCCGGGGACTGCCCTCTCCTCCCTGCACCGCCCCTCTCTCCTCCTCACCGTCTATCTAGCCAAACGCGATCCGGCTCTGAAAAGTGCCGCGAGGTAGCTCCCTCCCGCGCCTCGGGCGCGTCAGGGGCGGGCCGCGGCACTTTTTCGGCCTCGCGAACGCTTACCTTAGTGGACGGACGATCCGCCCCCACGCCGCCGCCGGAGGCGGCTGGTTAGTCACAGGACATTAGGAGAGGGCACGATGAACGAGAACCAAGCTGAAGGCACGGGCAAGGGTATCCTGGGCAAGGCGAAGGAAGCACTGGGCAATCTCACCGGCAACGACGACCAGGCCGCCGAGGGGCGCGCCAACCAGGCCGAAGGGAACGTCCAGCAGGGCGTCGGCGGCGTGCAGAAAGGGATCGGCGACGCGCTGGGGCGCACGGGCGGCCAGGAGCAGGCCGCCGGCCAGGGTGATCAGATCGTCGGTGGGCTGAAAGAGAAGGCCGGCAACGTGACGGGCAACCAGGACCTCCAGGCCGAGGGCACGGCCCAGCAGGGCACGGGCACGGCCAAAGAGGGCCTGGGCAACGTGAAAGAGGGCGCCGAGAAGCTCCTGGGCAGGGAGCGCTAACAGGCGCATGACGTGCGCCCCACGGGGAGGACCCACATGAAAGCCAGTGACCTGAAAGGGCGCGCGGTGGTGACGCTCGCGGACGCGGCCAAGGTCGGGCAGGTGGACGACGTGCTCTTCGACGCCGCGTTCCGCCAGGTGCTCGGGTTCCGCGTCAAGCAGGGGACGTTCAGCCACACCGAGGCCGTGACCCGCGCGAACGTGGCCGCGGTAGGCGCCGATGCGCTGACCGTGCCCAGCCCCGCGGCGATCAACGCCGAAGACCGCTTCGCCGAGCTCGCCGGCGCGGCGACGACCACCCAGGCGCACGGCACCAAGGTGGTCACGGAAGGCGGCGACCTGCTCGGCACGATCGCGGAGCTGGAGCTGGACGACGAGGCGCGCACCGTCCTGAGCTACACGCTGGCGGCGCCCCTGCTGGACAAGCTGCGGCAGCGCGTGCCGACGTTCGACGCGGCGCAGGTCCTGCGGCTTGGCGAGGGCGGGATCATGATCGTGCCCGACGCGCTGGCCGCCGAGGTGCGGCCGGCGTGAGGGGCGTGCGGGGCGCGTGAAGGCGGGGGGGAGGCTGCCCCCGCGCCCCGTCGGCGCGGGCAGGGGCGGTCCCGCGGCCCTCCCGGAGCCCGTGCGCCGCACGCGCCCGTGGGATGTCCGCCGGGGAGCGTGTGGTGGATAAGGGAGAGGGAGCGCGCGTGATGAAACTGCTGGTGGAGGTCATCGTGTCCATCGTCCTGCACCCGATTGCGATGGTGCTGGCCTGGATCAATATTGCGGGCCGCTCCGATCTCGGCGCGGGCGGGAAGATCGCCTGGGGGGTGGTGAACATTATTTGGGGGCTTGGCCCGATCCTCTACGTCCTGCTGGGCGGGGGGACGCTCTGGTAGCCGACGGCGGGGCGGGCGCGCCCGCGCTGTGGTCCAGCCCATCCTCCCGAGGCGCGCCCGCCAGGGGATGGCGCGGATGGCCACGCCCAGCCCACGCCCGCCCGCCCCTCCCACGCCAGGACAGCTACTGTAGGATAGGACACTGAGACATGACCGAGCCTAGTGACCCGGCCTCCGCGATCGCTGTGCCCCGCGCCAGCGGTGGACGCAGCGGCGCAGGGTACAAACAAGGGTGAGAGGAGCAGGCCCACGATGCCGCAGTCCTGGCAGCGCGCGCTCTACATCCCCCTGATCGTGCTGGCCTGGCTGGCCATCATCCTCATCGGGGGCTGGCTGCTGTCCCACGTCGTCAAGACCCTGCTGACGCTGCTCTTGAGCGGCATCGTGGCCTTCGCGCTCACCCCGCTGGTGTCCCTGCTGGCCCGCTGGATGCCGCGCGGCTTGGCCATCGCCGTGGCCTACGTCCTGGGCTTCGTGGCGCTGCTCGGCCTGATCGCGTTCCTCGCCGTCACCGCGGCCACGCAGGTCACGGCCCTGGTCGACAACCTCCCCCGTTATGCGCAGCAGGTCCAGCGCCTCGAACCGCGCTTCCTCCCCCTCCTGCGGCCGTTCGGGGTCACGCCGGCCACGCTCCACACCACGCAGCAGCACGCCATCGCCTCGCTCCAGGGGGTGGGGACCACGGCGGCGCAGGAATCGCTGGGCCTCGTCTCGGGGATCGTGTCCACGCTCATCGACCTCATCCTGATCCTGATCCTGAGCGTGTACCTCACCGCGAATGGGCCGAGGATCGCCCGGCGACTGCGCCGCGAGACCCCCGGCGCCCAACGGTGGCGTACCGGCTTGCTCATCGCCATCGTGAACCAGGTGGTCGGCGGCTACATCCGGGGCACGCTGACGCTGGCGGCGCTCGTCGGCGCGCTCGTCGGCGCGGGGATGCTCGTCTTGCACGTCCCCTATGCCGTGCTCCTGGGCGTGCTCGCCTTCTTCATGGAGTTCATCCCTATCATCGGGGTGCTCATCTCGGGGACCGTGTGCGTCCTGATCGCCCTTTTCCAAGGCCCGGTGACGGCACTGCTGGTCCTGGTCTACTTTGCCGTCGTCCACGTCATCGAGGGCGATGTCGTGGGGCCGCGCATCATGGGCAAGGCGGTGGGCATCCACCCGGCCACGGCGCTGCTCGCGCTGGTGGCCGGCACCGAACTGTTTGGCTTCTGGGGGGCGCTCTTCGGGGCGCCTTTGGCGGGCGTGCTCCAGGCCGTCGGCACAGCCGCCTGGCGGGAGCTACGCGGCGGCGATGCGCAGGCCGTGGTGCAGGCCGTGATGCAGACGGAGAAGCGGGCGGTGGAGGAGAAGCGGGCGCCGGACGAGCGGGAGGCACGGGCGGCGGAGGAGGAGCGGGCACCGGACGAGCGGCCCGGCGCCGCGCCGGTCGCACCCTAGCCGGACCAATATTGTCACGTTAGAGAAGCTCAAAGCCGTCGATCCTGCTTGGGACGAGCGGCATCGCCTGTACAGGCGACAGACCGCCGGAGGCGACGCATGAACAACACCCATGACATCCAGGCCCGCGCCCGCGTCTGGACGCTCTGCCTCGCCGCCCTCTGCTCGCGGCCCTCACCGGCCCCGTCGCCGGCCTCCTCGCTCCGCTGGCCCATGCCTCCGCGCCCGGCCTCCATGTCGTGGCCGCCGTCCTCACCGTGGCTCTCGTCGGCGCCTACGTGGCCCTGGCTGCCCTGTTCACCGTCGCCGTCCTCCGTGTTGTCCGGCCCCGCCCGGACGGCCACCGCTAGCCCTCTGGGGAGCGCCGCCGCAGCCTCCCCGCGTGGGGGA
>JAABUM010005776.1_pt1 | contig 12671 bp, 19 predicted proteins | sample 5559161 | NCBI WGS metagenome assembly JAABUM01 (sample SAMN10711868, study PRJNA513369) | rock metagenome | isolation source: Antarctica rocks | place: Antarctica: Victoria Land, Siegfried Peak nord | reverse complement strand
GGCTGCACCGACGCAGCGCCATCAGCCGCCGCTGCTGCCTGCTTGAAAGGCCGGCCACGCTTGCGCTTTGCGGCGCCAGTAGCTGGCGCCTCAGCCGACCCCGCCGCCACTGTTGTGCTGCCACGGGTGCTGCGACCAAGCGCCGCCGCGGGCGCTGCCGCGCCACGGCGCAGGCCGCTTCTTGCAGCCTCTGCCGCCGCCGGAGGCGCCGCCTTCCGGCCGCGGGCCTGCTGCGGAGCAGCGGCCGCAGGGGAAGCCGGAAGCGGCTGTGCCTTGCGGGGGCTGCGGACGCGCACGCCCAGCGCCGCAGTGCGCGCCACCGCCTCGTCATCATCCACAACCGCGGCTTCGTCGACGGCCGCGCCTTTCTCAATGCTCGGGATGTCGGCCGCGCCTTTCTCAATGCTCGGGATGTCGTCCTGTGTGAAATAACACAAATTCATGTCCAACAAGGATACACGAAAAACAGCGTCTTTCTTTCCTTACAAGATCGTGGGCTTGACACAGGGCTGGCGCCAGGAATGGGCTCGGTGTGGTCACGATACAAATGGGAACTTGCGAGATAGTATTGACCTTAAAGAAGATGCTTATGCTCACATTGACACGATTCGCTAGTCCCTCTTGCCACTCGTGGGCACTGCAGCACTGTAGTGCCTCTGCCAGGCTGCAGGGCATGCCTTTGGGCGATAGGCGGCGGCCCGCTGCCGGGGGGTGGCGGCGCTGCAGCCAGCAGCCCGTCCCGACGACTGCAGGTTTTGATGCATCACAGACGTCTCACTGGCCCAGTCGCGAATCTGCCCTGTGCTTGCTAGCAGTTGCAAGACAAGTCCCGATATTTGGCACACCTGCAATCGTGCTGCACTGGAAAAGACAGAAATATGATTGATGGCAGGGACTCCGTGGCACGTCGTTCCTAGACCCTGGGCGAAGACGCACTCGGCTGCTGTCCGGGACCTCGCCGTCCTCAGATTTGGCAGCAAGCACTGCCCGCATAAACGCTGTTGCAGCAGCGCCTCTGACATGTCAAGTATTCGAGAACAGGGTAGCAGCTGGCAGACAGGTCACCTGGACGACATTGGGCTTAGCAGCGAGCACCGCCCGCACGAACGCCTTGTCTTGCGCCGCGGCTCCCGCGCCAGCGGCTACGACGCCTGCGCCGCCGGCCGCCCTGCCCCTGCTGGCCCTGCCTGCGGGCTTTGCCGCCGCCGCCGCCCTGTTCTGGCGAGGCCGCTTGGCATTGTCCGGGCTACCTGGCCCAGCAGCTGCCGTCGCAGCAGCGCCCGCCAGTTCTGCAGCGTCGGGGCCGTCGCCGCCGCCGCAGAGCTCGTCGGCGTCCACCTCTGACAGCCGGCGCTTGGCTGCCTTTGCCGCCGCGCGTCCGCTGCCGGCCCTGGCAGACGGTGATGGCTGCTCGCGCTGCTGCTGCTTCGGCTGGCCTTCGACAGCCCCCGCCGCCGCCGCCGCGCCATTTGCTGTGGGCTGAGGCTGCGCCGCCGCCGCCTCATCTCCAGCTGCGCCATCCGCAGCAGGCTCCGACAGGGTCAGACCGCTCACAGCGGCTTTTGCCCCGCCTTCGGGTGCGGGCTCTGCCGCCGGCGCCGAGGCCGCCTTGGCAGACGACAGCACCGACAAGCCGGCCATGAGCAGCCGGCCCATGTAGCCGCCCAGCGACTGCGGCGGCGCATCGGCGGCCGCTGGTATCGGCTCGGCAGCCGGCGCCGCGCCGTCACCGCTCGGTGCGGCCGCGTCGGCATCTGGCAGGCTGGATTGTGCGTCTGGCACGGCTGCCGCGGCCGCGCTGGCGCCTTGTGCTGCGAGCCCTGGGCGCGAGCGCTTGGGGGAGGTTGCCTCCTGCCGCGCGCCGGCTGCACTCTTTCCCTTGCGCCCAAGCTTGCTGCCCGCAGCCGCCGAGCTGCCGCCGCTGCCGCAGTCGGCCGTGCTGCCATACATGGACATGTAGGCGTCGTCGCTGACGGCTGGCACAGGCGGCGCCGCCGCCGCTCTCGCTGTGGCGCCAGCGGGACTGGGATGGCCGATGATGGTGATGGTTAGGACTTGTGGAGCTGTGACGCGGACGAGCAGGTCCATCCCTTGCCGGATGCCGTTTTCGCTCACGAAGCGCTTCCAGCCGGTAGTGATCTCCGCTTTGATCCCGCGGCGCACGCCGTTTGAGCCAATGCTTACTCCTCTGACGTAGATTCGGCCTGGCACGTCCTTGCCTTGCGCATTCCGCAGCGTGCACACGGTGGTCTCTGGAAAGTGCTTCTGCTGCATCTGCGTGGTGAGCCCCGGGGCCCCGGTCCCAAGGTATGACTTCGCCAGTTCCTGCAAAACGGAGCTTTAGTGTTGCATCTGAGCATTCAATCCCCACAAATAGGTGAAACGCACGAGCAGCAACATGGTCGCACCTTGACGACATGCTGGTCCTCCGTCTCGGGCGGATACCGGCCCTTTTTGTTTGCGTTTACTGTCATGATGCCAGGCAAAACCTCGGCACGAGCAGCCGCTGCTCGGAGTTAGCGACCTGATTCAAACTATTTGCAACCGAGTTTCAAACGTGTTCGCCACCTGGCCAGCGCCAACAGCTGAAACCTTGCGCGTAGCCTTTTCAGTGTATGTCAACACGCAGGCGCTCAAGTAAGTTGCCGTAAGAGGAATGTATATGCTGTCTGGTTTACCTAAAGGCTGCCTCAACACGAAGGTCACGACCGGCCCTCAACCTCGCGCGGTGACATCTGTTAAACATGCCGAGCATTCCCAGTCAAATCCGCACGCGAAAACTCAGTTCGCCGAGTTTGCAGGTCTTGCAACCCAGCACACGCAGCAGGGTTCCGGCGAGCTGGCGGATTCGACGGCGGCACCACCGTGCGGGACTGTTCGCGGGTAGAGAGATAGAGAGATAGATGACACCCGGCCAGCCTCATTCAGGCTGATAGAGCACAAATCACCAATAAACCATCATGTGTCATCATGTCGCAAACTGCTGATGACACTCACAGAGCAGATGAGCCGATGAGACCCGCCTCCCCCAAGCATGCCAACATAAATTCGGCAACCATCATTCTGTCCCCTCCCCACACCAGCTGGTGCATGCACGGCGGCACTGCCATCTCAGCCAGGCAAGCAAAGCGCTGCCGGACAACGTCTGCCGCTGGACATTCCATCAGCAAATGCTTCTTGTCCCCGACCGCGCCACTGTAACAGAATGTGCAGCAGCGGTCCTGCCTGTCATTCTTCGCAAACCTGCCGGTCTCCACCGGCAGTGAGTGCGATCCCAAGCGGAGCCTCTGCACAGCGCACAGCTGCGGCGCCGACAACTCCAGCTGCCAGAACTCGCCTCCCTGAGCCCAGCCAGGGCGCGAAAACCATGCTGCGTATGTCGTCAGCTTCACGCCGCCTGACGGCACTGTCCTCGGGTGCATGGCATGTCCACAAACCCCTGCTGCTCCAGCGTGGCCACGGAAGCTGCCGCGGCTGTGATGGCACTCTCGTCCGCTGTCGGCAGCATGTTGCCATCAGCGTCTAGCCATGCTGCGGGTTGCTTTGCAATGAAATTCACTCTTCCAGACATGCCGGCCTCACTTGTGTTGTACCGAACCTCTGCCAACCCACTTCTGCGTAAATAAACACGCGCTCGTATGTTTAACCTGCAAATCATCAGGCTGCCATTGTCGGCCACGGCGCCGCCAGCATCTCCGCAAACAGCCGCAAACCCTACCAATCTGCGCAGTCTTCGACATATGCCAAGGGCCTTTCTCATCAACAACATTTTTCACGCCGTTGAGCACTCGATGTCAGCAGGTAGGCCCTTGTGCGCTGGAGCTGGTGGCCTCCACAGCGGCACCAGCGTTTGCCGCCGCCAGACTTCACATTGCCGCAGTGAACTCCCTGTCACTTTCGCAAACGCACGTGCTGAGACCTGGTATGTAATGTGTAACACTGTACGATGATGAGCACTAAAGGTTTGTATAAGTTGGAACACGACAGTTGGGATGCGGTGCAGGCAGCGGCGCAGCAACGGTGCGCTGCAAATTTCAGTTTCAGCAAGATATAAACTCACATTCGCATCTTCTTGCATCAAAATCAAGTGCACGCTCCTGAATAAGATCTAAACCAACACCGTCTAAAGTTCGTGTCTGTAGGTATCATCCTGACATTCCAACTGTGCAACTGGCAAGCACCGCTTGCTCTTAAAGGCGCGTACTTCCTGAGAACTCAAACTGCCGAGAAGCTCCACTGAATGAGTGAAGCAACGTTTCACATTTCTGCCGCGGCCCGTCGTGCTGTATGCTGCGTCTGGCTCCCGGCGTGACGGTGTGTCATGCAACGTTGCTCACTTTTGCAGCCCCAGCCCCACCATCCACACGGCTCATTCCTGCTTCTGATCTGAGATGCACCCCGCCACAGCTGCCGTTCTTCGCGGGTCGGTCCTGCAGGCGTCCTATTTGAACACCACACCGCCAACGCCGTGCCGCTGCTTTAAAGTCTAATTTGGCAGCCGCCACCCGCCTCCCTCTCGATGTGCGCCGCTGCTTATTCAGACTCCATGCAAGCGTCCTGCTTGCACGCCCGCTGCGGGCGGCACCATCCCATGAGCGGCTCAGTCCCGCTTCTTGCAGGCGTCCTGCTTGTACTCCACTGGCAGGTGCTCCGACTCCCGCAGCATGTCGCACAGCTCCATCATCATCACCTGCGCAAGTTCATGCGGACATCGTCACTGTTGTGATAGCTCTTTGACACGCATTGTTTTCTACACGGATTCGGATGCAGGATTGTGTTGTAGTTGCTTAAAGATACAAGGAAGCGAGCGCGTTCGCCTCCAGCGGGTGTGTCTGTCTTCAGCATCTGATATGGACGTGCTATGGCGGCAGGGGGGGAAGAGGTAAAGCGCACCGTCTCCTCGTGGCTGATGTCGTCCATCTCCTTCCGCCCCTTGAGCAGCGCCGAGTGCACCGCCATCGCCTGCAGCAGGGACCACCACCCAGGTCACGGGGGCGAACCACGGAGATGCAGCAGCGCCGCGGTCACAGTGTCGTGCATCCCAACTTTCCGGATGAAAACGGAACGCCACAATGGTACTCCACACCGAACAGCTGGCAGGCATGCGCACGCCGCCGCCACTGCTTCGAGCACAGAAGAGTGTACCTGCCGGATAAAGCGCCTGCCAGATAAAGCTGGCCGAGTCCGGGAAGCTGAAGCCGCGGCCAAGCAATCTGAAACAGGAAGGGGAACTGACGCGTGCCTGCCAGATGAAGCTGGCGAGCCCGGGAAGTTTGAGACACCATTCGCATCGCAATGTGCCTCCATGAGGCAAGTGGTACCGAGCTGATGTGGTTTTGCTATCATGATAGAGCGTGCCTGCCAGATGAAGCCGGCAGAGCCCGGGAAATTGAACCCGCCGTCCGCATCGCCGTGATCGATCTCCTTCGGCTTGGCCGGGTTGGGGAACTCCATGCGTTGCTCCTTCTCGTTACCCTCATCATCTGCAACAGGTTCAGATACTATTGGACGATCGTAATGATCGTAATGATCGCGAAAATTCCATGTGCTGCTCCTGATCTTTCCTGATCATTCCCCTCATTGTCCGCAGGGTGCAAAAAGTAAACGTGCAGAGACCTCGGATGTGCATAGCCACCTTCTCACGGCCTGCAAGCTGATGAGTAACAGCTGACGAGCAACGCTCCAAGGCACTGCACACGGCCGCCTCCGCTGCATTCGGAGCTCGCCTACCCCAGCCAAGATTATCAGAGGCTCCGGTGGCATTGAACGCATGCACTTCTTTTATATTTTTGGCCCGCGGAGCGACGCACCCACAGTGAAGAGGGTGATGGCCTCTGGGTTGTGCGCCCGGTGGTGGACCTTGATGCGCCCCTTCTCGCCGAATATCGTGGCTTCGATCGGAGCGTCGTACTCGATGCTGTAGTACAGGCTCGCCATGCCGCTCTTGCCGTACCTACAGGATGGCAAAGGGCAATGTTTGACATTGTAATGCCACGTGATGGTGCCGGCGCCGGGTGTCTGGGAGCCCACCGCACGGAAGAGGCTAAGTCTCGCAGTTCCTTTCTCTTTCAAGTCACTTGCAGGATCGGGGAAGGTGATGTAGCAAAGGTGGCGCAGTATCGAGCAGTCCCGCGTCAGAGCCGCCGGAGCACAGCGAACTCTGCGCTGGCGCCGCGACGCAGGCTCACGAGGTTGGAGCAATTTGATGAATGCTTGGTCTCTAGAAATGTGATAGGTGGCCTTCTCTGTTTTCGTTATTATTATTGAAAGTGCAACCCGGGTTTTCACCTTAATAACGGAACAAGCGAGCCGATACTCCTCTCACTGAAGATCGCATACCCGAGGCTGCTGGTGCCTGCCACTCGGCGTCAGTGTCCCGCGAGCGCGACCAATGATTCGTTTTCCCTACATTTTGTAGTTGCTGTCAATGACTACGCATCAACTACCTGAGGCTGATGGTACCGGCGACATCGGCACCGGTGTCGGCAAGCGCGCCAAACGCGTCTGCCGCGTCAGGCCGTGCGCCACCGAAGGCCCAGGAGGCGATGCCGATGACGTACAGCCCGATGTCCAGCAGCCCGCCGCCGCCCATGTCCAGGTCATACCTGCAGAATGCTGTTTGTGTAAATCTGTGTGCATGACTTGGAGTTCCTGAACTTCGAACGTACTGTGGCGGCTGAGGCCAAGGGCGCATCAGATGTCTAGGTCCAGAGCTCTGGGTTTCGTGCATTGAACAGCAGAGTGAGTGCAGCCTGCAACAGGACACGTCGTGGTGCATGATATGATGATGAAGTCAGAATGTTCTTTCACGGAATGTGCGCGGAGAAGTGACGAAGTGCGCACAGTCGCTTGACGTCGGTCATCTCGATGCAGATCTGGCCCTGCACCAGCTTGACCTTGCCGATGGCGCCCGCCTCAATCAGCTGCTTCACCCTGCGCATAGCCACATGTGTGGCGTCAGGCTGGGAGCCACTCAAAGCAGTGTTGAGAGCACCGCTGGGATGTACACAGCGTGCGGCCTGGTCGTTTCAATGTGAAAATGCACAGTGGCTGAAATGTGGACAAATGCGGAAACTTGAACAAACTCAAAACATGTTCAGAACAAAAACCAAACGCGCTTTTGGGTGGCGGGGAAGAAGCGCGACCACAGGCCCTCTGTCAAGAACACGTCCTTTTCCTTCGCCTTGGCTATCATGTCCCGTGCCAGGTTCGCGTGGATCTGCGCCGGCAAACAATGTGAGTCAGCGGCCGCCAGACAGCTCAATTACGGGGCTTGCAGATGCTTGCAGATGAGTCGGCAGCTGCCACGGCTTGAAAATTAGTCCTGAAAGCGGATGTGCAACAGAGCGTGTGCCTCTGTTGGCGAGTGAAGCACCACACAGGGCTGGACTGGCGCGATTGACAAGGTCTCGGTGAATGGCGCAATCGGAAGAAACTAAAGGCACAAAGCGCACCGCGATGGGCTTCTCCGACAGCACGTGCTTGCCCTTGTCCATCATGGCGATCGCCAGGTCCTTATGCGTGATGTGGATCTACATCACAAAGTAGTAGAAGCTCAGGTCATGCGTCAGTGAATCTATATAAGAATTGCGGATCTGCAGGGCACAGCCGATCTGATGGAGATGCTTGAATGGGAGTACAGCTTCGATGGCACAGCTTCAAAGACACAGCACCATGGGGCGAGAACAAAGGCAAAGCGGTGAATGTGTTGGATTATAGGGGACATTGGGCATAGGAAGACGAGGTGGAAAGAGACTCGCCGCGTTGACGTACGCCGCGTCCACCTGTTTGTTCAAACAACGGCTTGCCTTATCGATTGTGATGTTGGAAAAACGTCAGACCATGTGCATGTGCGGCTGGTGAGATCGTGTTGCAACGTGCGAGGTGGACAGCAGCTGGCAGGGTGCCAAGGCAGATGCCTCGGAACACACCTCCGGGTCGTCCGCCACCTCCTCAAAGGAGCCGTAAAAGTTCCTGCCGCCTGCGCCAGTGTGACAGGCGCGTTATCATTCATGGCGCGTTATCATTCATGGCGCGTTATCATTCATGGCGCGTTATCATTCATACTAATGAATGGCATAGATCGTCAATGTCCACCATCCAGTCATCCGCCACCTCCAAAGGAGCCGTAGACGCTCCTGTCGCCTGCAGCTGCAGCATGCACGTCTCAGCCCCGGCACAGCCAAGCAGGAAAGCGACATGGGGACAGCATTGCGTGAGGCTGTACAAGCCCGCATTCCCTTCTGACTAAGCCCGTTTCCATCCAGCCAAAGTCCTAGGCGTCCTCCCACCCCCCTGTGCGCACTTGATGGCCACAATCTTTCCTTGGCTAGGGGCTTACTCATGTCCTTGCGTACGCCGCTTGCGCGCAACGATGGCCACCGGTTGCTTCAGATGTGTCTCACGATCCCAATTCAGCTTTTCTTTTCTGAGGGCACTCACCATGCCTCTTGCCAGATTCCTTGACATCCTCCACCTCCTTGCGCGTGCCGGTGGCGACGATCTGTTCAGGATCTCCAGGGTTTGGATCGTAGATGCAACTAGTTTCGCACCATGCTTCTCGCCAAACTTTTTGGCATCCTCCACCTCCTTGCGCGCGCCGATGGCAACGATCTCTGTGCCCGGCAGCGTGTCCATCATGGACACCACATCCTCCGCAATGCCGCCTGTCCCCACGATGCCCCACCTCCATGACCAGGACAGAATTGCATTGAATTGCATTGAAAGTGTGTCCGACCGATAAATCATACGACGAGCAGCACGTCCATCACAGACGCCACATCCTCCGCGATGCCCCAGCTGCAAGAGGAATAAACGCTCTTCCACATGTGCATGGAGTGGATACCAGAATGATCTCCGAGCCGGGCGGCATGCCCATCACGGACACCAAGTAGGACGGCTGGACGTCGCATAGGACGGCAGGCCAGCCGTGTTGTCAGGTGAAATGATCACGGCTGCACACCTGACGGGGCGCAGCACCGCGAGCGTCCACTTGGGGCTGCTGGCGACCGGCTTGCCGCTCTCAAAGCGCGTGTCAGCTGCCACAAAGTAGATGCTGTCCTCCAGCAGCTGCTTCACCTGGAGTCAGCAGAAGGCACAGTATGTCGGAGCTGCCGACGTGGTGCAACCGCCCTGGTACCTGCCAGCATGGACGCCCTCCAAACGCCCATTGTGCAGCACGGCCGGCAGCACAGCTTCGCAAGGTGGCAGCCAGGGCGTCGCAGCCATGCAACTGTCACTGCTTGGAGCTGTGTGTGAGAAAACGAGCATGGTGGCGGCATGCAGACCAGGCGGGCGCGACTGTGATTACACCTTCCCAAGGTCCGCCGCGCCATTTGCCAGCTTCCAGCCCGGCCCCAGCTGCTCCAGCTTGGACACAATGTCCTGGGGCTCCAGGCCGCCCTCGCTGTTTTTGAGTACCTCCCACACCGCCGCGCGCAGCGAGTCCTCGGAGTTTGTGTCGGACCTGCGTCACAGAGATGTGTCTTCAGACAATTGTGGGAACAGTTGATAGATGAGATGCCATCTTTCCATGGAGACCGTAAGGACGCATAGAGGCAGTGTGATCCACGAAAAGGTGTTCCAATGCACAGCGCCGCAGGCACGGCGTAAACTCTGTGGATGCTGATACGCTCAGACACTCGCGACAGTCGTTGCCCAAGCTATCGATCAGAACTCAAGATCCACAAGGCTATCGCAAAATGCACCGTTCGTGTGCGAACGGGTTGGGCAGCTGTTCTGCGGGAATCGAAAACGCCGCCGCGCTCTGGCGGGTGCAGCGCTGCCTCCAGCAATTAATGCGCTGGCGCCTGGAGCATGCTGATCTACTGAATAAAGGTTTCTTCTGACCAGTGCTGAATGCGCTGCGCGAATGGCATGCTGCCAGGCATGTGGGCTGCCGCTGACAACTTGCAGTTTTGGGTGTCCACGCCCGATCTATTGCGGCGTGGCTACAGCGCTGGGTAGCGCTGGGTAGCAGCGTTAGACTGTTCATCATTGAAGACCTTTCGTAAGCCACTTGATTGATACGACTGTTGCTGAACTAAGAAAATTTGAGCGTGACGTCGTGGTGCGGCAGCCAGAATCTGGCTGCCAGATGGAAGCTGAGGCCTCCTTGATCTCGGTCGAGTTGATCTGAGCCTGTGCAATAGATCCCTCACAGTCTGTCTGACCACGACAGCAGCCCTCGCACTGAAACGGCTGCCAGAATCTCGAATCTCCGCGCTTGCCCAGCTGATCCCTAAAAATCAAATTCTGACCGCATCGGCAGAGGGATCACGTCTGATAGCGCACGTCAAAAGCAGTTTGGCGGAGGACGGTCATGCCTGCAGACAAGCTGACAGTGCTGGTGGCGGGCGCCACAGGGTATGTGGGTCAGCGGCTGGTGGATGAGCTGGTAGCTCGGGAGCGCTATGCCGTGCGCGCGCTGGTTCGCCAGCCCGGCAGGCTGGCCGCCGCGCGGAAAGGCCTGTGCGAGGAGGTCGTAGGCGACGTCCTGGACGCGGCCTCGCTGAAGCCGGCCTGTCATGGCTGCGATGCCGTCTTCTCGTGTATCGGCGGCAGGTGCACGCCTGGGGTCTGTCAACAGACGGCTTGCGGGCCTGCGAATGCTATCTTTGCAGCTTGTAACGGCTCGTTATCAACAAAGACGTGCATGACATATAGGGGGTGCAGACAAAGTTCCAACATGGAATGCACCCTGCACGAAGCACTGCAACCTGGCATGATGCTGCCGCCTGTGATCCCCCTGCAACCTGTGATCCCCCCCTTGTGCACGCCACAGCATGTTTGCGGCGGCCAACATCCAGGACGCCTCCCGGTCGACAGCGAAGGGTAGTCTGGCGCTGTTTGAGGCTCTAAACGGTCATGTTGGGTATTCCTGCTGCTGCAGCATGTTTGCGGCGGCCAGCATCCAGGACGCCTTCCGGCCGACTGCGGAGGGTAATCTTACGCTGTTTGAGGCGGCGCGCGCGGAGGGCACTTCCCGCTTCCTCATGATCGCCAGCCTGAATTCGGAACGGTGCCGTGAGGAGTTTGAGGTAAGATTGCACAGCGGCACTGGAGGCATTGGCAGGGTCGATGCTGTTGCGATTGCAGAAGTCGTGCAGCGCAATGCAAGGGATTCGCAGTGCAGTCATTCATTCGTGAATGGTAGGACTCTTACTGCACAATGTGAAAGATGAACGTCGTGGAGCAGTTGTCAATGCCGAAAAGACCTTCATTTGCAGGGCTTCAAGGTGCGCGAGGCGGCCATCGACCGCATCAAGCACCTGGCGGAGCTGGACAGCCGGCAGCCGGACGGCGGCGGCACCAGCTATACAATCTTTGGGCCGTCAGGGTTTTTCAAAGACTACGACAGGATCTTCAGGTCTGGTCTTGCAGATGCCGTGTGGTTAGTCTCTGCCGTGGCACCTGAGAGTTGAATCGCGGAGATGGGATGGAATTTTGACGTATATCTCTTGAAACGTGCGACTCAACGCAGGACTGTGCAGCGCAAGGGACGCGCCAGCAGCCTCGGCAGCGGCTTCAACATGAAGTCGAATCCCATCGACGGCGCTGACCTGGCAGCCAGGCGAGCGCGCTCCTCCCATTTGACCATTTGCTCGAGACTCACAAGATCCGTCAGCCGTGCTCCTGCTGCGATGGCAGTGCCCAAATTGATATGTTCAACAGATGTTCAGCATTCCGGTTTGGTGTCGTTGCCACTTGGACGTACTGGCCTGGGGTGCCCACCGAGCGTCATGCTGCCCGTACTCCAGACTGCCATCAAAAGCATTTTGCATCATCGCCCGCAGGATGGCAGACAGCCTGGAGCGGCCGAAGGAAGCGAATGAACGCATCGAAGTTGGCGGACCGGACGTCTACACCTTCCGGCAGATCGCGATGCTCGCCGCCGGCGCCACGGGCGTGCGGCGCATCAGGTCAGTACCCCTGCGCTGCCACCTTTGCAGCCGTCTTTGCTGAAACGCCTGGACCGGCTTCAGCAGCTGCTCGCCTCATAGCAACCTGGATGAGCATCAAAAGGCTTGCGCTGCTAACAAGGCGCGATGGTGTGGTGAAGCCTCTCTGTCCCTGGATTGCAGGTACAAGTCGGTGCCGCTGTGGGCGGTGCGGCTCATGATGGCGTTCCTGCGGCTGCTGTCGTACGTGTGGGCCGGCGCACTGCGCTTCCACGCCTTTGCGGAGTTCCTGACAGTCATCTCCAGCCACGACTCGGTCGGCGAGCGCTGCGGGTCGCGGCATCTGAAGGGTCACTTCCGGGAGCTGGCCGCGGAGCCGGACCGGCGAAGATGACCCATGGAAGTCAGATTGGGCGGCGGGCGGGCGGCCCGGTGCGCTGGCAGCCCACAGGGCTGCGTCCATCGACCATCTGGCGACGCCTAGCGGATGCTTCAGCGCAGAACCGGGGAGTCACATATAGTGTTGCCAAGCTCAGGCAGGGGTCATGCCCTGGGGATTCGCTGGGTGTTTCCGCTTGTTGGCTGCTAATCAGCTGTAAAACCTGCACGTGGCTTGTTGATGATTGTTCCGAGGCAGGTGCAGAGCCAGGGTACGTGCTTAAACCCGAGTTTAGCGCAATTTGTGTTTAGCGTGCATGTTTAAACATTTAGCGTTCGAGGTGTGGGTTTCGCGGGGTGCGCTAAACTAGTTCTGACCGCCGCTGCCGCCGG
>JAABUM010005774.1_pt1 | contig 12676 bp, 11 predicted proteins | sample 5559161 | NCBI WGS metagenome assembly JAABUM01 (sample SAMN10711868, study PRJNA513369) | rock metagenome | isolation source: Antarctica rocks | place: Antarctica: Victoria Land, Siegfried Peak nord | reverse complement strand
GGCCCTCTCCCGGAGGGAGAGGGAGCAGGAAGCGGCGCCTATGACTCCCCCGACACCTCGCCCAGCGGCAGTTCCCCGTCCGGCTCCGGCGCCACCTCGGGCACCGGCGCGGCCGGCACGTCCTCCAGCGGCTTGTAGTCCTCTGTTCCGATGCTCTTGCCGAACTGCCCGTGGTTGCCCGGCAGCGCCGCGTCCTTCGCCCGCGCCTCCGGCGTGTCCCCAGTCGTGCGTGTCATCGCGTCCCCCGATCATGCCACCTGCACCCATAACGCGGTTGCCGCCCCGGGTTTGCCGGCCCCACACTGCGGCGAGCAACAAGCCTGGACCTCGCCACATGGACTTCACCGTCGGCTGCACCCTGGACTACGAGACCGAGGCGGCGCTGACCCCCTTCGTCTTCAACTTGGAGGCCGCCCGCTTCCCCCGCCAGGCCGTCGCCTCCGAGCGCCTGGTCACGATCCCGGACCTGGGGGAGCCGGACCGCTTCACCATGCCCGAGTCCGGCAACCGCCTGACCCGCTTCGTGGTGCCGCGCGGCAAGCTGCGGGTGGATTACACGGCCAACATAACGCTCGACCCCCTGATGCTGGACCCGACGGGGGTGCAGGAGCTGGCGGCCGGGTCCATCCCGCTGGACGTGCTGCCGTATCTCAACGCCAGCCGCTACTGCCAGTCCGACCGGCTGGCGCGGTTCGCGCAACGGCAGTTCGACAACCCGACCGGGGCCACGCCGTCCGGGCACCAGCGGGCGACGGCCATCTGCAACTGGATCAGGGACAACGTGGACTACGAGAGCGGCAGCACGGACGTGCTGACCAGCGCCTACGACACGCTGGGCGACCGGCGCGGCGTGTGCCGGGACTTCGCGCACCTGGCCATAACGCTGTGCCGGGCGGTGGGCATCCCGGCGCGCTACATCAGCGCCTATGCCTGGCAGTTGCAGCCGCCGGACTTCCATGCGGTGTTCGAGGCTTACCTGGCCGCGCCGGGCGGGGGAGGGGCCTGGTATCTGTTCGACCCGACGCGGATGGCGGCGCTGGACGGGCTGGTGCGGATCGGCGCCGGGCGGGACGCGGCGGACGTGGCGTTCTGCTCGATCTACGGGGCGGCGAAGGCGGAGGCGCCGCGGGTCTGGATCAACGGCCCGGCGCCGGGTCCGGTCCGCACGACGCAGGCGGTCAGCACGCAGGCGGCATGACGCCTGCTTGGGGGTGACGCAGCGTCATGCCATCCAATGATGCTGCGTTTGGATCATGCAATGACCAGGGCCAGAGTTTGGTGCGTCTGTGCAAGCCTGGTCACCAACCTTGCATACGTGTTGGTCTTATCAGGCGCTCATTCGCAGTTGTGCGCCGATGACGTCTTCAACGTGCTTCAAGCGATATTCTTCCAACCTCCTGCAGTCGCCCTCGCTGGGTTCACTGCATGGCATCTTTCTGCAATCTACCTGGATGTTTATCTATGGCTCCGCAGAAAAGTGCAGAAAGATGCAAGCGCCGTAGAGTTGAGCATGTATGCGGCGGCAAAGGGAGGCGGAGAGAGTTCTCCAGTTTCCAGAAGGCGGAAATGGCTGCTGCTATACCCGTTCTACGTGGTTTTCCTCGCTTTGGCATGGCATTTTGTCTTGTGTCCTCCAAGCAACGCCGGCCCGCATGGAAACTGACCTCCCTCGATCAGCGTCACAGGCGGGCCGGTTGGCCGCAAGAGGCAGGCCGGCTTCAACGCGGGCCGGCACCGAACCTTAAGCGGCTTTGCGGCCGGCGCGGCGCCGGGTCAGGCCAACGCCGGCAAGGCCCGTCCCAAGCAGGGCAAGCGACACCGGCTCGGGGACGTTGCTGACCGACGCATCCAGGCTCAGCCTCTCGCTGCCTTTCGTCGTGATCGTGATCACCTCGGTCAGGGCGAACGATCCATCGGAAACGGCCGACGCCACGGCGTTGCCGCCCAGGTCGAGGCTGCTCAAAAGCGTGCAGCCGACTGCGCAGCCCGGGTTTTTCAACGTGTCGGAGTTGTCGAGATACGACTTGACGCTCACGATGGCCGCCCCGTTGGCCACGTTGCCCGTGAACTGCGTGTGCCAGTTCGACGCCCCGGACGGCGAGGTGAAGCCCGTCGCGGTGAAGGTGACGACGAGGGTTCCCCCTGTGCTGCTCGAAAGGTCGAACGTCGCGAGGTCAATGTAGTCCGGGGAGAACAGCTGCGTGCCGATGTTGTTGGCCTGGAAGTTGCCGACCGTCACCGGGGTAAAGTTGTAGGACCCGCCGGCAGGGCTGAGCGCCACCGACTGGAACGACGAGGCGCTGCCGGACTGCAAGGTCAGCCCGAGCATCGGTGCGGCCTGTGCTCCGCCCGCAATCACGAAAGGGGCAGCAAGGGCCATGGCTGAAGCCAAGAGAAAATGACGCATAAAAGCTCCTAAACTTAACGGATCATGACGATCCACGGAACATTACGCAACATTGATGCCAACAAATAATAACAATAGGTTGCAAAATATACAAGCCGCGTGTGTAAAATATAACAGAAGTATCATATATAAGAAATCATGCTTTGAAGTTAACAAAGAACTTACGCCAGGAAACGAGCGTGCGCCCGAAGCCGCATCCGGCTCCGCAATCAGCTCGGCCACTCGTCCTCAAGCCGATATGCAAGCAACATCGGACCGTGTTGAAGCTGACCCGACATCAATGGCGGCTTGTTCCAGGGGCGTTGGTGAAGGCAGATCAGCCCTCGTGCAAGCCGGCATGATTTGCGCCGAGTCAAGGCAAGGACGCACAGCCGTCTGAGGGTGGCCTGCCGTGCCGACTGGCCCTCACCTCGTGTTCAGTCAACGCAGGACATCCGACGCGATCAGCCCGGCCAAGCGTCTTCCAGAAAGAGCCTCAGCCGTGCCGCTGCGTCGCGAACAGCGCCAGTCTGGATGTCGGCCGGGGCGGCAGTCCGGCGTCAGCGGGCGTCGTCATGCCCGGACAGCGCCCGCGCCGCGCCGCGCATGGCAACCCGGTAAGCCTCGTCGAAGCCGACGCCCGACACCTCCCAGGCCCGGTTCCGCCCGCCCCAGGACAGGGCGAAGCGGCCGGTCCAGCCGGCGCCCTCGACCCAGGACACGGTGCCGCGCAGCGCCAGGTCCGGCGGCGGCGGCGCCAGGTCGGGACGCGCCGGCCCGGCGCCGGCGGTCCGGTCGAGCGGCAGCACGATCTGCAGGCCCGCTCCATCCGCGGCGGCCAGCAGCGCGGCGCGGTGCCGCTCGTCCGCGGCGGTGTCGGCGCGCAGCGGCATCGGCGGTCCGCTGCGCGGCTCGATCCGGATGTCCGCCAACAGCGGCGGGCGGGTGCGCCACGGGACCTCGCCCAAGCCCTGCAGCATGGCGTCCAGGCTGGCGGGGTCGAAGCGGACCAGCAGGTCATAGGGGCGGTCGCGGCTGCCCTGCTCGTCATGGTGCGGCAGGTCGGACATGCGGTCGAGATAGGCGATGGACGCGGCCAGGCCCGGCGCCGCAGGGGCGAGGGCCGCCACCTGCGGATCGTCCAGCAGGGCCGGGTTGCCGCTGACCTTGGCCAGCACCTGCGCCAGCGCCTGGCCCAGCCCAGTGGGGCGGCTGCGCGCGTCGGTGCCGGTGACGATCACCGACGCTTCATAAAGGCCGAGCGCCCCGGCGGGGAAGGGGAGGAGCAGGAGCAGGAGCAGGAGCGCCAGCGACAGGCAGGTGGCGCCAGGCTGTTCGTATCCTGGCCTTCCGGAGTCCGGATGCCTTGTAGGGCGGAAAAGCGCAGCGCCTTCCGCCGCAGCAGGGCGCTGGCCGATGGCGGAAGGCGCTGCGCTTTTCCGCCCTACGCGGTTTGCGGTCATCGCCAGCCCCCACGACCACCAGGCGCGCATGGTTGCGGGGAGCGCAGCAACGCAGCGACCAGTGGGCCATGCGCTCCCAAGCCTGGTTCCTGCGCTCCTGGACCGCAACGCTGCACGCGGCTTGTGGTGACGAACGGCGATGGAGCAGGGCGCATGGTGCTACAGCATCTCCAACGGCTGCTTGCGCCGTGGCGGCGGGAAGGCGGCGTCCAGCTCGGCCAGGTCTTCCGGCGTCAGGCGCAGGGTGGCGGCAGCGGCGTTCTGGCGGACATGGGCGGCGTCGGCGGCCTTGGGAATGGACACGACGCCGGGCTGGCGCAGGGTCCAGGCGATGGCGGCGGCCGCCGGGGTCGTGCCGTGGCGGGTGGCGACGGCCCGCAGCGCCGGGTCGCGCAGCAGGCGCCCGCCTTGGCCGACGGGGGAGTAGGCCATGACGGGCACGCCATGCCGTTGCGACCACGGCAGCAGGTCGAACTCAATGCCGCGGGCGCCAGGGTTGTAGAGCACCTGGTTGGCGGCGCAGCCCGAGTGCTGTGAAGCGGGGTGCTGCGAGGCGGGGGGCAGGCCCTCCATGTCCCGGGTGTCGAAGTTGGACACGCCCCAGCGCCTGATCTTGCCGGCCTGCCGCAGCGCCTCGAACGCCGCGACCGTCTCCGCAACGGGATGCTGGCCGCGCCAGTGCAGCAGATACAGGTCCAGGCAGTCCGTCCGCAGCCGGCGCAGGCTGCGCTCGCAGGCGGCGGGGACGCCGGTGCGGCTGGCGTTGTGCGGATACACCTTGGACACCAGGAACACCCGGCTCCGCTGGCCCTGGATAGCGTCGGCCACGACCTCCTCCGCCGCGCCGTCGCCATACATCTCGGCAGTGTCTATCAGCGTCATGCCGAGGTCCACGCCCAGGCGCAGCGCGTCCGCCTCCTGCGCGCGGGACGCCCCGCCCTCGCCCATGCGCCAGGTGCCCTGGCCCAGCCGGGGCATCGTCACGGCGCCAGGCGGCTCAGCTTCGGGCTGCCCCGCGTCAGGCGGCATCCTGCCGGACCTCCGCCGCGTCCTCCGCCCGGCGCAGCAGGCGCAGGAAGTTGCCGCCCCACATCGCTGCGATCTCCCCGGCGCTGTAGCCGCGCCGCACCAGCTCCGCCGTCACGTTGCCGCTCTCGGACGCATCGCGCCAGCCGGTGATGCCGCCGCCGCCGTCGAAGTCCGAGCTGATGCCGACATGCGCCAGGCCGCAACGGCGTATGACGTATTCGATGTGCCCGCAGAAGTCGTGAACGGTGGTGTCGGCCTCCTTGCCGCCGGGCTTCACGAAGCTGCACAGGGCGGTGATGTTGATCATGCCCTCGCTGTCCCGCAGCGCGTCGAGCAGCATGTCGTCGGCGTTGCGCGCCACGTCGCACAGGGCGCGCACGCAGGAGTGCGTCGCCAGCACCGGGGTGCGGGACAGCATCGCCGCCTGCAGCGCCGCCTGGCGGCTGGTGTGCGACACGTCCACCAGCATCCCCAGCCGGTTCATCTCCTGGACGGCCTCGCGGCCCAGGCCGCTCAGGCCGCCGTGCAGCTCCGGGCCGTCGCCGAGGTCGGCGCGCGGGTTGCTGCTGTCGCACAGCGAGTTGTGGCCGTTGTGGGTCAGCGTCATGTAGCGGGCGCCGCGCGCCTGGAACCGCGCCAGGTTGCCCAGGTCCTCCCCCATGGCGTGCCCGTTCTCGACGCAGGGCAGCACGCCGATGACGCCGTCGCGGTGCGCGGCCTCCAGCTGGTCCGCCGAGGTGACGATGCGGGCGGTCAGATCGCCCACCGTCCGGCCCGTCGCGTTGATGGCGTCCAGCATCACCAGCGCCCGCTCCGTCGCGGCGCCCCAGCCCTCAGGCGTGCGCGGCCCCTGCGGCACATAGGCGGCGAAGCACCCGGCGCGCAGCCCGCCCGCTCGCATCTTCGGGAAGTCCACCCGGCGGCCCGTCTTGTCCCGCGGGCTGTCGGTGAACGGGTCCGGGCCAGCCGGCCAGGGTATGTCTATGTGGGTGTCAATCGTCAGCAGGCCCCGGTGCAGGGCGACGGCGTCCTGCATGGCCTAGAACCCCACCCGGTCGCCGCCCTTGAGATGCAGGATCGCCCGCGCCTCCGCCGGGCTGGCGATCTCCAGGCTGAGGTCCTCCAGGATGCGCCTGATCTTGGCGACCTGCTGCGCGTTGCTCGTGGCCATCTGGCCGCGGGCGATATACAGGCTGTCCTCCAGCCCCACGCGGACGTTGCCGCCCATGATGCCGGCCATCGTCGTGAACGGCATCTGGTGCCGCCCGGCGGCCAGCACGGACCACACGTACTTGTCGCCGAACAGCCGGTCCGCGGTGTCCTTCATGAATTGCAGGTTCCGCACCTCCGCGCCGATGCCGCCCAGGATGCCGAAGATGGTCTGCACGAACAGCGGCGGCTCGACAATCCCCCGCTCCAGGCAGTGCGCCAGGTTATACAGGTGGCCCACGTCGTAGCACTCGAACTCGAAGCGGGTACCGTGGCCCTTGCCAAGCTGCTCGACGATGCCCTCGATGTCCTTGAACGTGTTGCGGAAGATGTGGTCGGTGGTGCGGGCGAGATAGGGCTGCTCCCAGTCGTGCTTCCAGGTCTTCACCCTGGCGCCGGCGCCAGAGATGTTGAAGTTCATGGACCCCATGTTGAGGCTGCACATCTCGGGCCGGGCCAGCAGCGGGGCGGCGAGGCGGTCGGCGAGCGTCATGTTGAGGCCGCCGCCGGTGGTGACGTTCAGCACGGCGTCGGTGCTCTGCTTGATGGTGGGCAGGAAGCGCATGAACAGCGCCGGGTCGGGGGAGGGTTCGCCGGTCTCTGGGTTGCGGGCGTGCAGGTGGATGATGGCGGCGCCGGCCTCGGCGGCTTCGATGCTGCTGTGCGCGATCTGCTCCGGGGTGATGGGCAGGGCGTCGGACATGCTGGGGGTGTGTATGGCACCGGTGATGGCGCAGCTTATGATGACCTTGCCGGACATGCTTGGTTCCCTGGGTGGCGTTGGGGCGATGTTGCACCCGCTGCGGCCCGGCGGCTAGACCGGCCGGGCCGGCGCGGCTATGGTGCCTGGGTGTCGTCCGCGTAGCTCAGCAGGATAGAGCACAGGATTCCTGGTTGGTTGAATTGGGCGCGGCGCCCGGAAACGGCGCCGTGTATCCGCTCAAAGTCGGGGAACGCTTCGGCGCGCTTGCGCCATGCCGATCCCGAGCCAAGCCCCGTCCGAAAGGGTGGGGAAGGTGTAGAGACTGGACGGGCGGCGCCTAACGGTCCCCGTGGAAACCCAGGTTTCCGCAGGACCCATGGCGAAGGGACAGTCCAGACCACGAACGCCCCGGCGCGTAGGGGGCGGCGGCGAAAGCCGAAGTGGGATGAATCCTGGGGCCGTGGGTTCGAATCCCGCCGCGGACACACTTCCTGCAAGGCATCGCTTCCAGGATGGCATCGTCCAGGTTTCCAGGCGGTGCAGCACATGGGGGAACGCACTTGCCCATGGCCCGACGGCGCTACGGCTGGCATTGGCGCGTGCCGCCCAACCGGGCGATGGCGCAGCCGCCAGCCGCAGGCTACGCCTCTGCGGCCGGTGAGGCATGGGTGAAGGCAATGGCGTTGGTCAATGGCCTCCTGAGCCAGATCATCGGCAACCCTGCCGCGGAGGACCTGGGACGCATCTGCGAGCCAGAAGTCGCAAAGGCGCTCGGGGCGCTGCGCGACAGCCTGAGGGCACGCATCTTGGTGTAGTCCCGGCCCGCTGCGGCCCGGCTAACGCCATGCGTCACAGCAGGACGCCGGCAGCGGGCCGGGTTGCGGCACGCCCGGCAAGGGCGCGCGTTGCGGGAGCACCGCCGCGCGGGCCGGCCCTCAGCCCTCCGCCGCGTCCCGCGCCGCCACCGTGGCCACGAACGCCTGCACCTGGCCGTAGCACTCGCAGGCCGCCGCCTCCAGCCCCGGGCGGTCGCAGATGATGACGCGGCCACGGCCGCTGCGGACCAGCCCGGCGTCCCGCAGCGCACCCAGGGCGATGGTCACGCCTGACCGGCGCACCGCGAGCATGGTGGCCAGGAACTCCTGCGTCAGCGCCAGCTCGTCGCCGTCGTTGCGGTCATGCGCCAGCAGCAGCCAGCGGGCGCAGCGCTCGGTGACGCTGTGGCGGCTGTTGCAGGCCGTCGTCTGCGAGATCAGCGCCATGAAGCCGTCCAGCCGCCGCATCAGCCGCCGCCGCAGCACCGGCGCCTGGTCCAGGCAGCCGCGCAGGGTGGAGGCAGGCATCCGGTGGGCGACGCCGGGCATCTGCACCATGGCGCGGTTATATGACGTGGCCTCGAGGTCCAGCAGCATCGTCAGGCCCACCATCCCCTCCGGCCCGATCACTCCGACCTCGACGCCGATGCCCCGGTCCTGCGCGACCGCGACCATGCTGCATATGCCGTGCTCGAAGAAATAGACGTTGTCTATTCGCTCCCCCGGCTCGTGCAGGCTTTGGCCGTTCACCATGCGGACCCGTATCAGGTGCGGGTGCAGCAGGGACAGCTCGGCAGGCGGCAGGGCAGCAAGGAGCTGGTTCTGATACGTCGGTTCGCTAGGCAAGCGTCTTCCGTTCCTGGCTGTCCGCCCCGCACCGGGACGGCATAGGTTGCGCTAGCCGGTCCGCTCATGGGGCGGCAACCAGCATGTCTGTGTCAACCATACCTGCATCGCTCGCAATCGGTAAGTGACGGATGGAACAGATGCCGCTCTATGTAGTGCTTTGCTATGTCTGCTACCGCACATCCACCAGGCTCGCCAGGTTGGGTCCATGGTGATTAAGGCTGGCACTATCTGTACTGTCCTGTACAAAAGCTGCGCTTGCCGCCTGCATGGCCGCTGACAGCCGGCCCGGGGCGCGCTAGGCTCCGTGCCATGCGCGCTCCCATGCTGTTCGCCGCCCTGCTCCTCCTCACCCGCCCGGCCGCTGCCGCCGACCCGGCGCCCGTCGCCGCCAGCCGCGGCATGGTCGTCACGGCGCAGCGCCTGGCGTCCGACGTGGGGGCACAGGTGCTGCGGGACGGCGGCAACGCCGTGGATGCCGCGGTCGCCGTCGGCTACGCCCTGGCCGTCACCTATCCGGCGGCCGGCAACCTGGGCGGGGGCGGCTTCATGACCTTGCGCCTGGCGGACGGGCGGACGGCGTTCCTCGACTTCCGCGAGCGGGCGCCGCTGGCCGCGACGCCGGGCATGTTCCTGGACGAGGCGGGGAACGTCGCGCCGCGCCGGTCGCTCGACACCTGGCTGGCCGTCGGCGTGCCCGGCACCGCCGCAGGGCTGGAGCTGGCGCGGACACGCTATGGCACCCTGCCGCGCGCCGCGCTGATGGCGCCCGCGGTGCGCCTTGCGGCGGAGGGCTTTGTGCTGACGCCCGGGGACATGGCGGTGATCGGCACCGCGACCGACGCCTTGCGGCGGGACCCGGCGGCGGCGGCCATCTTCCTGCGGGACGGCCAAGCCATGCGCCCCGGCGACCGGCTGGTGCAGGCCGACCTGGCCCGCAGCCTGCAAGCCATCGGCGACGCCGGGCCGGACGCGCTGTATCGCGGCCCCGTCGGCGCCGCCATCGTTGCCGCCAGTCGGGCCGGCGGCGGCATCATCGCGCAGCAGGACCTCGACGCCTACCGCGTGCGGGAGCTGCGGCCCATCGAGTGCGACTACCGCGGCTACCATGTCATCAGCGCGCCGCCGCCCAGCAGCGGCGGGGTGATCCTGTGCGAGATGCTGGGCATCCTGGGCGGCTACGACCTGCGCGCGATGGGCTACCGCTCCGCCGCCGAGGTACACGTGCTGGTCGAGGCGATGCGCCTTGCCTATTACGACCGCAACAACCGGCTGGGCGACCCGGACTTCGTGGACAACCCGGTAGCGCAGTTGCTGGACCCGGCCTACCACGCCGCCCTGCGCGCCCGCATCAACCCGGACCGCGCGACGCCCAGCAGCAGCCTGGCCGCCGCGCCGCCGCCGCGAGAGGGGACGAACACCACGCATTATTCCGTGGTGGACGGCACGGGCAACGCGGTGGCCGTGACCTACACGCTGAACGACTGGTTCGGCGTGCGTAAGGTGGCGCCGGGCACCGGCATCGTGATGAACAACGAGATGGACGACTTCACCGCCAAGCCCGGCGTCCCCAACACCTACGGCCTGGTGCAGGGCGCGGCGAATGCCGTGGTGCCGGGCAAGACGCCGCTGAGCAGCATGTCGCCGACGATCATCACGCGGGACGGGCGGGTCGTCATGGTGATCGGCAGCCCCGGCGGGGCGCGCATCATCACCATCGTGCTGGAGGCGGTCATCAACGCCGTGGACCACGGCATGACGGTGCAGGAGGCGGTCAACGCGCCGCGCATCCACCATCAATGGCTGCCGGACACGATCTACGCCGAGCGCTTCGCCCTGTCCCCGGACACGCGGGCGCTGCTGGAGGCGAAAGGGCACAAGATCACCGACGGGCGTCCCTGGGGCGTGGCGGAGGGCGTGGTGGCCGGCGGGCCGGCGCTGGTGCGGCAGGCGGAGGACAGCGGCGCCGGGTCGTTGACGCTGGGGGCGATGCCGGGCGGCGGGGCGCTGTTCGGCGCGCACGACGCGCGCGGCGGGGCAGGGGCGGCCAGCGGCGCCGACTAGCCTTCTCCCTCTCCCTCCGGGAGAGGGCCGGGGTGAGGGAAACGGCAAGCACGGTCCTTGGCATGAGCAGCGCCGTCCTCATGCGGGACAGGGCGGTGCTTGCCGCTTCCCTCACCCCGATCCTCTCCCGGAGGGAGAGGGGGCAGGAAGCGGTGCCCTGGCCCAGTCCGGCCACGGCAGGGTAGGGTCGCGTTTCCCCGACCGGGCAGGCCCCATGCAGACCCACTCATCCACGCACCGAGCCTCCCCCCGCCCCAGCGCGCCGGGCATCGCCTGATGCCGCGCCAGGCGCCCTTCACGCCGCAACTGCTGTCGGTGCTGCGGGAGGGCTATGGCCTGCAGGCGCTGCGGGCGGATGCGCTGGCCGGGCTGACGGTGGCGGTCGTGGCGCTGCCGCTCAGCATGGCCATCGCCATAGCGTCCGGCCTGGCGCCGGGGCGGGGGCTGTTCACCGCCATCGTGGGCGGCTTCCTGATCTCGCTGCTGGGCGGCAGCCGGCACCAGGTCGGCGGTCCCGCCGGGGCCTTCATCGTGCTGGTGTCGGCGACGGTCGAGCGGTTCGGCGTGGACGGGCTGCTGCTGGCGACCATGCTCAGCGGGGTCGTGCTGCTGGCCGTGGGCGTGCTGCGGCTGGGGACGTTCATCCGCTACATCCCCTATCCCGTGACGGTCGGCTTCACCGCGGGGATCGCGGCCGTCATCTTCGCCAGCCAGCTCAAGGAGCTGCTGGGCCTGACGCTGGCGCACGAGCCGGGGCCGCTGGTGCCCAAGCTCGCGGCGCTGTGGGGCGCGCTGCCGACGCTGAACCCGGCGGCTGCCGCGCTGTCCGCGGCCTCCGTTGCGGCGATCCTGCTGCTGCGCCGCTGGCGCCCGGCCTGGCCGGCGATGCTGGTGGCGGTCGTGCTGGCGTCCGTCGCCGCCTGGGCGCTGGGCCTGCCGGTGGAGACGGTGGGCACCCGCTTCGGCGGCATCCCGCAGGGGCTGCCGGTGCCGGCGCTGCCGCCCGTGTCGCTCGACCTGGCGCTGCTGGTGCTGCCGACGGCGCTCTCCTTTGCGCTGCTGGGCGGGATCGAGAGCCTGCTGAGCGCCGTCGTCGCCGACAGCATGGGCGGCGGGCGGCACCGCTCCAACATGGAGCTGGTCGCGCAGGGCGTCGCCAACGTCGCGGCGCCGCTGTTCGGCGGCTTCTGCGTGACCGGCACCATCGCGCGCACGGCGACCAACGTGCGGGCCGGGGCGCGCGGGCCGGTGGCGGGGATGCTGCACGCCGGGTTCCTGCTGGGGTTCATGCTCGTGGCGGCGCCGCTGGCGGCCTACATCCCGGTGGCGGCGCTGGCGGCGGTGCTGGCGGTGGTGGCGTGGAACATGGCGGAGCGCCGGGCCATCGCGACCCTGCTGCGCGCGTCGCGCGGCGATGCCGTGGTGCTGGCGGCGACGTTCGCGCTGGTGATCTTCCGCGACCTCACGGAGGGCATCCTGGCCGGGTTCTGCATCAGCGCGCTGCTGTTCCTGCACCGCATGGCCGGCAGCGTCGAGGTGGACGGCCCGGACCTGGACCCCACGGCGTCATCCGATCCCGACGTGGTGGTGTGCCGGATCGGCGGCGCGTTTTTCTTCGGCGCGGCGGCGGCGGTGGGGATGGCGCTGGACCGGCTGGCGGAGCGCCCGCGCGCCTACGTGCTGGACCTGTCGGCGGTGGCGGTGCTGGACTCGACGGCGGCGGACACCCTGCACGGCTTCGTGCGGCAGGCGCAGGAGCGCAAGGCGGCGGTGTTCGTCGCCGGCGCGCGGCCCGGCATCGCCCGGGTGCTGCGCGCCCATGGAGTTTGCGCGCCCGAGGTGGCGTTCACCGCGACGACGGCAGAGGCGATGGCGGCCGGGCGGGCGCTGCCGGTGTCCTGACTCGGCGGCGGAGGCCGGACGGCTGGGGACGCCAGGCAGCCCCGGCCAGACCCTGCTTCAGGAACTGCGCTCCTATTTGAGGAACTTCACCCCCTACTTCAGGAACTTCGACAGCGTCTTGCCGGCGTCCTCGATGCCGTCGAACATTTTGCTGGTTTTTTTCTAGGCCGGCAAAGTTGGCTGTTTGCTGAGGTTCTGCGATGTGGTTCTGCTGCTTTGCAGGAGGTGAGGGATGGGCAGGACGTCAGCGCGGCCGCGG
>JAABUM010005772.1_pt1 | contig 12686 bp, 9 predicted proteins | sample 5559161 | NCBI WGS metagenome assembly JAABUM01 (sample SAMN10711868, study PRJNA513369) | rock metagenome | isolation source: Antarctica rocks | place: Antarctica: Victoria Land, Siegfried Peak nord | reverse complement strand
CGGCCTGCTGCGCGCGCAGGGCACGGCCCTGGTCATGGTCACGCACGATCCCCACGCGGCGGCGCGCGCCGACCGCGTGATCCGGCTGCGCGACGGCCATATCGACACCGCCTGGTCCGCGCGCCAGGACAGACGAGAGGAGGTCCGCTCGTGACGCCCCGCGCGACGTCCCCGCTGACCCTGCTCGTCCTCGCGTGGCGCTCCATCGCGCGGCTGCCGCGCCGCAGCGCCGGCGCCGTCGCCGGGACCGCGCTCTCCGTGGGCCTGCTCAGCGCCGTACTATTCTTCGTCGACGCCTCGGCGCACGCCATGACCGGCCGCGCGCTCGCCGGCGTAAGCGTCGACATGCAGGCCGCCATCGTGGGGCCAGGGCTCCCGCTGGACACAGCGCGCGCGGCAATCGCCCGCTACCCCGATGCCCGCGCGGCCGCGCGCTTCGCCCGCGCGCCCCTGTTAGGCAGCTCGCTTCAGCGCGGCGCCACGCTCGCTACCAGCGGCGCCGGCGCTCTCGTCGCCATTGATCCCTCGTACCTGCGTACCTTCGACGCGCTGCGGCTACGCGCCGGCGCGTTCGGACCCGACGGCGTGCTGTTGAGTCAGGATATGGGGACCAACCTGGGCGCGCGCGTCGGCGACGTCGTCACGCTGGCGCTGCCCGGCGCGGGCGGCCCCTACCGCGCCCGCGTCACCGGCATCGTGAATATGACGCGCGCCGACGCGCTGTTCCAGCCGACGGACCCGGCCGCGCAAGCCGCCTCGTTCAAGCCCCCCGTCGACGTCGTGATCATGGAATACACAACCTTCACGCGCACGCTGCGCGCGCGGTTGGCCGGCGCGCCCCCGCCCGCCTCCGCCGCCGCGGGCGGCGCGGCGCCGCAGGCCGGTTCCGCCCTGGTCGAGCAGGTCCACATCGCCCTCAACCGTGCCGCGCTCCCGGACGACCCTGCCGCCGCGCAGGCGCGCACTCTGGCGCTACGCCGCGCCATCGAGAAGGCCTTCCCCGGCCAACTCCAGGTCGTCAACAACGTGGGGACCGCCCTCGATACGCTCAAGGGTGACATCACCTGGGCCACGGTGCTCGTGATCTTCCTGGCGCTCCCCGGCGTCGCCGTGGCCGCGTACCTCACGCGCGAGGCGGCCGCGGCGCTCGCCCTGGCTCAGCGCCGTGAGTTCGCGCTGCTGCGGGCGCGCGGGTTGGGTCCGCGCGAGATCCTGACGCTCGCCGCGCTTTCCAGCGCGCTCCTGGCCCTCGGCGGGTCCGTACTGGGCCTGGCCCTGGGCTGGCTCGTGGCGCTGTGGGCGGCCGGGTCGGCGCTGCTCACACCGCAGGTGGCGGGACTGCTGCTGCAATCGGCCGCGCTCGCCGTCCTGGGCGCGCTGGTCCTCTCCGCCGCCACAACCTACCTACCGCTGCGCGCGATGCTCGCGCGCGAAGTCGCGGTCGAGCGCCGCGCCGGCCAGCGCGAGCGCCCGCCGCTGTGGCGCCGGCTCTACCTCGACATGCTGGCCCTGATCGGAGCGGGCGTCGTGTACCAAATCACGCAGGTCAACGGCTTCCACCCCGTCCTGACCGGCGAGGGCAATACGGCGCTCTCGCTCTCACTCTACACGTTCCTGGCGCCGTTGCTGTTCTGGCTCGGCGCGGTCGGGCTCATCCTGCGCGCGGGGACCGCCCTACTGCGCCGGCGGGGGGGACCGGCCGGCCTGCTGGGCCGGCTGTTCGGGCCGGCTGGCGACATGGCGGGGCGCGCCGTCGCGCGGCGGGCCGCGGCGCTGGGCCGCGCGGGGGCGCTGGCGGCGCTGGCGCTCTCCTTTGGGATCAGCCTCGCCATCTTCTCGCACACCTACGACGCGCAGCAGCGCGTCGACGCCCAACTCACCCTGGGCTCCGACGTCAAGGTGACGCCGGGGTCGCGCGCGCCCCAGACGGCCGCCTTCGCGGCGCGCCTGGCCGCCGCGCCCGGCGTCGCCGCCGTGACACCGTTCAAGACAACCGTGGCCTACGTGGGCACGGAGATCCAGGACATCTTTGGCGTCGACGTGTCCAGCTTCCGCCGCGCGTCGTTCCTATCCAACAGCTTCTTCCGCGGGTTTACGGCGCGGCAGGCCATGGACCGGCTCGCCGCCACGCCCGACGGCATCATCATCTCCGACGAGATGGCGCGCGACTTCAGCATCGCGCCGGGCGACCTGGTGCGGCTGCGCCTGTACAACACGCCGCGCCAGGCCTACGTGACCACGCCCTTCCACGTCGTCGGCGTCGCCTCCGAGTTCGCCACGGCGCCCAAGGACGCCTTCCTGGTCGTCAACCAGTCCACGCTGATCGCCGCCACCGGCGACCCGCACATCGACTTCTTCCTGGCGCGCGCCACGGGCGACGCCGCGGCCGCCAACCGGGGCATCCAGGCCGCCCTCGTGGGCGGGCCGGGGGTGACGACGCAAACGATCGATACGGTCGCCGCCGGCCTGTCCACCTCGCTCACGGCGCTCAACCTGCGCGGGTTGACCACGATCGAACTGGCCTATACCATCGCCATTCTGACTGCCGGCGTCCTGATCGCCCTGTTGGCGGGTCTGACCGAGCGGCGCGGTGAGTTCGCCGCCCTGCGCGCCATCGGCGCGAGCGGACGCCAGATGGGCGCGTTCGTGGCCTCGGAAGCCCTGCTCGTAGCCGCGCTGGCGCTGGCGGCGGGGGCGGTGGTCGGCGCGGTGCTGGGAAGCATGCTCGTCACCATCCTGAATGGCATCTTCGACCCGCCGCCGGCCGGCCCGCTCGCGCCATGGGGCGCGCTCGTCCTTCTGCTGGTCCTGGCGGCGGCGGGTATCGCTCTCGGCACCGCCGTGGCGATGGCGCGCCTGCGCCGACTGCCCGTCGCCCAGGAACTGCGTGGGCTATAGGCTACCTTAATCGCTGGACATGTGCGGTGGCATGATTGTTGCCTTGCAGGACGAGATCGCGCCCGGTGTCCGCCACCGGGCCGGCCGTTATTGTTACAGTATACGGACGCATCAAGCTCTTGCAAGGGCAAATCGCGCAGACACAAGCAACCCTCGACGCGAGCCTTAGCCCCATCTCCGCCGCGCTCACCCAACTCCTCATCGCCACGGCGCGCCTCGTTCCACCCGCGGGGCACTAAGCCGTAGTCGGGACAGCGGTCTACCCCGACACATGAAAAAGGACGGGGGGACGGTTCCTCGTGGGAACCGTCCCCCCGTCCTTGTGTCACCCCTGTCCTCCGCGGTCCACACATGGATGGGCAAGCGGAAGGAGGTGGAGATTGCGCCGTCGCCGCGACTACTTCTGCGAGGCCAGCGCCTTGGCGATGGCGTCAGTCAGCGCCGTGCTGGCGCTCTTCGCGTTGCAGCTGCCCAGCTGCCCAGCTGAGAGGACGCTGATGTTGCAGACGTTGGCCGCGACCGCGACCGGGACGGCGACCGAGACGGGTACCTGCAGGTTGAGGTTCTGCACATTCACGTTGACCAGCCCGTTCTGGGAGTTGGTCGCGCTCGAGCTTTTCCCGCCGCTCGCGGCATTCTGGAGCATCGAGGTGGCGATGGCGTTGCTAAGCGCGTCCGAATTGCTCTTGGCGTCGCACTTGCCGGCGGTACCAAGGGAGGCCACGGCGACGTTGCAGACGTTGGCCGCCACATCGACCGGCGCGGCGATGGAGACGGGAAGCTGCAGGTTGAGATTCTGCAGATTCACGTTGACCAAGCCGTTCTGCGTGCTGCTCGCGGCGGTCTTACCGCTTTTCGTGGTCACGCCCGGTACGACCATACCCGTCTTCCCCGTGCCGGATGTGGCGCCGCCGACCGTACTCCAGGCCGGGGTCGTCTTCATCATCGCGCTGGCGATGGCATAGCTGAGCGCCCAGGAGTTGCTCGTGGCTGTACAGGACCCGGCGTTGCCGCTGGAGAGCACGTTGATGTTACAAATGTTGGGGGCCAGGCTGACCGGCAGGGCCACGGAGACGGGGATCTGCAAGTTGAGGTTCTGCAGGTTCACATGACCAGGCCGTCCTGCGCATTTTTCGGGCCCTTGGCGTTGGTCGTGGTGTGGGTAGAATGCGCGCCCGGCGTCGTCGCGGCGAAGGCAGGGGCAATCGCTCCGACGGTGAGACCGGCGGCGCACAATGCGCCTACTGTTTTAATCGTAGCGGTTCTCATCTACAGGTATCCTTTCCTACGTACATATGTATCGTCTATCAACGGACATCATTGTTCGGGCTGACGAACCATGAACTATGGGGGACGTCTGTAAGAGACCGGACGAGCTGAGCCCGCTCTCCCATGATCTATATCGTCCAAACCAACTCTTCCTGTTCCGTTACACCTCCCGTACGTTGCATAAGGACGACCAGATCGCGTCCGTCCTTTCACCTGCCGCGGCGTCCATTGCCGCAGGGCCACCATAAGACCTGGCCGGCGGCATCGTTGTTCGTCGCGATCCGTCGCCGCGAACATCCGGCCACACCCCTATCAAGGCAAGGTGTGTACCACACCGGCGGCGACCAGCTTTGATCTGATCGCCACCGGCCATGTTAGGCGTTTCTCTCCACCACGGATAACGCTAGCACCAGCGTGAAGTCGTCGTCAGCCGCGATGCGGTTGTGCCGCTCGACGCCGCAGCCGAGGCAGCGGTGCACGACGGCGTGCTCGCCCTTAACGCGCGTAAACGCACTGATCGGGGCCATGAGGAAACCGCAACGACTCGCGCGGTCCCCAGGTATGCGGTCGTCCACATGGCGAGAATGGAGACAATAGGGGCAGTGGTTGCGGTGCTTGCCGCCAAACGGGATCGGCCCAACGACGATCTTGCAGTGTCGACAGCGGAACGTCTGCTGTTCCGGGCCCGGCCAGGGCGATCGCTCGTCGTGGCCGTTCTGGCTGTATCGATATGATCTGGACAACGGGTGGCTCTCCTGGCTCTATCGCCGCCTTCGCCCGTGGGCAGATGCCGGCGGTCCTAGGGGAACGTTACCTACGCGATCCACGATCTTTCCAGGCCGTAGCTTACGCGCACAAAACCCGCGCGCCTTCCGGTCATGATAGCCAGTGACGGCGCGGCGCCGGTACGCTATAGTCTCATCAGCGGCTTACATGGCCGCCCGTATTGGCGCGCGAGTCGCGTCATGTACCACAATGTTTGAGGGATCAGAGCGTGAGTAGAATGAGCGGCGTAGCAACAGCGAGTGTTGTTCAACCGCGCGTCCTCGTCGCCGGTCCCTTGCCTTATTGGTACGCGTTTTATTACTTTTTTAGCCCGCCGACGTAATCGGCGGGGCGGCTGACGCCGCCCCGGGTTGGCCGGTTACGTCGGGGGAGTAGAGAGAAGTTTCTACTCCCCTTTCTGTTGTCCTCCCACCCCGATGGCGCCAGTCGAGTCGAAAGTCGATAGTTACGCGTCGTTACTATCGACCATCGACTTTCGACTATGGGAGGAACGATACCAATGACAGCGCCATACACCCTCGCCAGCCGCGAAGACCACCCCACTAACACAATCGTCCACGTCGGCGGCGCCGCGATCGGCGGCCCCGCGCCCGTACTCATCGCCGGCCCGTGCTCGGTCGAGGATCGCGAGCAGATGCTTGCGACCGCGCGCGCCGTGCGCGCCTCCGGCGGAGCCATCTTGCGCGGCGGCGCGTTCAAGCCGCGCACGTCACCCTATGGATTCCAGGGCCTGGGCGAGGCGGGATTGGAACTGCTGACCGAGGCCGGCGCCGCTGTGGGACTGCCCGTCGTTACCGAGGTAATGGAACCGGCGCAGGTCGAGATTGTGAGCGCCTACGCCGACATACTACAGGTCGGCAGCCGCAACATGGCTAACACCGCGCTGCTGAAAGCGGTGGGCCGCGCCGACCGTCCGGTCATGCTCAAGCGAGGCATGGCCGCGACGATCGAGGAGTGGCTGCTGGCGGCCGAATACGTGCTGGCCGAGGGCAACCCCCGCGTGATCCTGTGCGAGCGCGGCGTACGCGGCTTCGAGCCGCGTCTACGCAACCTGCTCGACCCAGCCGTGGTCCCGCTCCTGCGCACGCTGACGCACCTCCCGGTGATCGTCGACCCGAGTCACGCCGTGGGGCGGCGCGACCTCGTGGCGCCGGCCGCTTGCGCCGCCATCGCCGTCGGGGCCGACGGCGTGATGATCGAGGTCCACCCCAACCCAGCCGTCGCACTCACCGACGCGGCGCAGGCCGTCCCCTGCGCCGAACTCCCTGCCCTGGCCGCGCGCCTGCGCGCCGTCGCCCGCGCCATACGTGGAGAGGAGGCTGAGGCGCTGGCGTCGTAGCCTCACCATAATTATGGTAATCTGCTGTCATGACCAGTCGGGACATCCTCTTTGCCCCCACGCCGCCGCCCGATGCGCGCATCGCCTATGGCGATGAGCCACAGCAGTTCGGAGACCTGCGCCTGCCTATCGGACAGGGACCGCATCCCGTCGTGATGGCGATCCACGGCGGCTTCTGGCGCGTCGGGTTCGACCTCGTCTACATGGGACATCTGTGCGAGGGGCTGCGCGCAGCGGGGATCGCCACCTGGAACGTGGAGTACCGGCGCGTCGGCGAGCCCGGCGGCGCGTGGCCCGGCACGTTCGAGGATGTCGCGCGGGGCGCCGACCACCTGCGCGCGCTGGCGCCGCGCCACAACCTGGACCTCACCCGCGTCGTGACGCTAGGACACTCCGCCGGCGGTCACCTCGCCCTATGGCTTGCGGCGCGCCCGCGCATCCCGATAGATAGCCCGCTGTACACGCCCGCGCCGCTCCCAGTGAAGGCGGCTGTCTCGCTGGCCGGCGTAGTCGACCTGCGCGAGGCCTATCGGCGCGAACTGGGCGACGGGGCCGTACGTGAGCTACTGGGCGGCGGGCCGGACGACGATCCCGCGCGCTACGCCGCCGCCTCCCCCACCGCGCTGCTGCCGCTGGGCGTCCCGCAGGCACTCGTCCATGGTACGGCCGACGACCGTGTCCCCTACGCGCTCAGCCGCGACTACCACGCGTTAGCCACCGCGCGCGGCGACGATGTGCGGCTCGTCACACTCTCCAACGCCGACCATTTCACCCTCGTCACTCCCGACACGCCCGAGAGCGCCACGGTTCTGGACACCACGCAGGCGCTGCTGTAGAACACCTCGCCACAGATGAGCGCCAATACGGCCGTCGGAAACCAGCGTCAGGGAGCGCCCTCCTCTTGCGACACCACCTCGCTCCAATAGCGGACCGGCTCGATGTCGGTGAAGCGCGGGATGTCCGCGTAGATCTCGGGGCCATGCTGCTCCAACGCCGACCCGAACTCCTCACCCGCCTGGACCCAGAAATGGGCGACGCCCTGGTACGCCGGCGGTGGAGCGCCGGGCGTGGTGAGCGGACGCTGCACTTCGAAGCGTACGCAATTGGCGCCGAGCAGGCGGGCGAACAGCGGGACGTGGGTGTGCGCGAAGTATGCAAAGTCGAACCGGCCTCCCGGCTGCGCGGGATACGCGACGGATGCGCAGAACATGTAATCTTCCTCCCATTGTGGCGCGCAAGCGGACCGATCGGCGCGCCTTACCCAGTTGGCGGCGGGTGACAGCGACCGTTACACCAAGCCAACGGCCCACCGCAGCCCCATTGTAGCACTGATGTGCTACGAAATCTTCTCGAATCTTGCCGTGGAGTCGTGTTTCGTGCCGCGGCGTAGGGCCTGGAGCCCGACCAGTCCCACCTCGACGGCGTAGCGCGTGCCGGCCAGTTCGGGGTGGTATTCGAGGCGGCCCCGCTCGAACCATTGCAGCGGGTAGCGCCGCCCGCTCCCATCACCGTTCCCTTCCACGATTACCTCGGAGAGCGGCGCGCCCAGCAGCCGCGTCCCCGCGTGCCCTTGCCAGTAGGCCAGGAAGCGCCCTGAGAGGCTGTGCCCCGTGGCCGGGAAATAGAGGCGAGATGGCGTCGAGCGAAACGGCGCCACGCGCGGGAAATAGCGCCCCGCCGTGAGCAACCGGCCCAGCGGCGCCGGCGTCACCTGTCCGTCGACCACCTGGAGCAGGGCGCGATCGGTGTACTGCGTGAGCCGCGCGTCCCCTACGAACGGCTCGGTCTGTGGGTAACCAAACGCATCCACGCCGCCGTAGCGCAGCCAATAGGCTAGAAAATGGTCGGCCAGAGTGTGGCGCGTCTGGGGGAAGTAGTGAGCGCCGGGTGGGGCCACGGCCAGGGCAATCGGGTCGGCCGGCGCGGGCTGCCGGACTCGTGTCGTCAGGCCCGCCGTGGCGTCGAGCGCATCGACCCCGCGCTGGTCGAGCACGAGCGCCCGCCCCGACGCCTCGTCCACGGCCACGGCGTCTGGCCCCTGACCAACCATGACCGTCGTCAGGCGCGCGCCGGTCGGCGCGTCAAAGACGGCGACAGAGCCGGGACCGACCGGAATGCCGTACTGGTTGGTCGTATCCACGTAGGTGGCGTAGACACGGCCGCCCCGCGCATCGACCGCGATGGCGTTGGGCGCGCCCGCGTCAAGCGCGCGTAGCCGGCCGGTCGTTGGGTCGAGCGCCTGCAAGCCAAAGTACGAGACGATGAAGACCCGGCCCGTCGCGGCATCGACCGCCAGCGCGGCGAGATAGGCGTCGCCGTTTTGCCCGATGTCGATCGTGCGCAGGACGCCCCCTGTCGTGGCGTCGAGGACGCTCACACGCAGCGTCAGGCGCGTCCCCTCGCTGTCGACGTGCCCCACGAAAACGCGCCCCGCGCTTTCGTCGACCGCTATCTGGCCGCCGATCCCAGCGGTCGTGGTCACGACGGCGCCGCTGGCGGCGTCGAGCGTGACGAGGCTACTCGGTCTGTTCCCCCCGTAGTCCGCGTGACCATTGCTGGCGACGAAAACGCGGCCGCCGCGGCTATCGACGGCCAGCGCGGTAGGATTGCTGATGGGGACGGTGGCGATCGTAGCGCCGCTCGCGGCGTCGAGGACGCGCACGTCGCCGGCCTCAGCGACGACGAGGCGCCCGCTACGCGCGTCGACGGCCACCGCCGATGGACGCGCGCCAACGACGAACGAACGCACGACAGCGCCGGTCGTCGCGTCGAGCGCCTGTACGCTCCCCGCGCCGCCCCTTCCCCCTGTGCTCGGCACGAAGACGTAGCCCCCGCGCGCATCGATAGCCGGGACGCCGGAGGCGTTGAGACTCTCACGACGTACGACTGTGTCGTGGGCAAGGTCGATCACGCTGACCACACCGGCGGCGTCACGCACGAAGGCGCGACCGCTCGCGCTATCGACGACGAGTGCGCCGGGGCCGTCGGCAGTCGCGCCCGTGCCGGCGCTTTGGATGCCGACGTCACCCACGGCGACCGTGCGCACTAGGGTCCGTGAAAAGTCCTGGGACCGCCGACTGCCAGCCGGCACGCCAGGGCGGGTGCGCACGTTGGTGATGGCGTCGGCCCCGGTCGCGGCCGTTGGCCGGCTGGCAGCCGACGGTCCCAAGGGCGGCAGACGCCGACCTTTCACAGACCCTCCCGTGCGCACAACCGCGCTTGACGTGTAGCAAAGATCGCCCGTGTAGCGCTCGAAGCCGGCGCCGAGGCCCCAAACGTCACGCGGCGCGACAACCGCCAGCGCCCCCAAACCGCCAGTGGGGACGGGGACGCTGTGCCAGCGCGCCCCATCCCAGTGCGCGACGACGGAGCCGCCGGTGGCCCACACGTCGCGCGACGAAACGACCGCGACGCCATACAGGGCGCTTGGCGTGTCGATACCGGGAACGACGCGCCAGCGGACGCCATCCCAGTGGACGATGAGCGGTCCCCCAACGCCATAGGGGTTGGAGCCGTAGCCGCCAATGGCCCAGACGTCGTGCCCGGAGAGGGCGCTGACGCCGGCCAGCCGCCCGGTGATACCGGGGAAGGTGGGGCCGGCGCTGACCTGCCAGCGCCGGCCGTTCCAATGCTCAATCAGGGGCGTGCGGTAGCTCCCGACGATATCGCCGACCGCCCAGACGTCATTCGCCGCGACGGCGGTCACCGCATAGAGCGAACCGCTGTCGGAGCCTGGTATCACGCGCCAGCGCCGGCCGTTCCAATGCGCGATGATCGTCCGCGTCCCGCCAGAGATCGTGCCAACGGCCCACACATCGGCGCGCGACACGGCCGCGATGGCGGTGAGATAGTAGTCGGTCGACGGGAGCAGGTCGGCGGCCAGGGTCCAACGCCGGCCATCCCAGTGCTCTATCAGCGGTTGGTCGAGCCGGCCGTGGCTGTTGGACCCGGTAGGGTTAACAGTCCAGCCGACGGCCCAGACGTCCGTGGCCGAGATGGCGGCGACGCCGCTGAGGCGATTGTCGACCGCCGACGGGTTGGGACTGGGCACCGAGGACCACCGCGCACCGTTCCAGTGCGCGATCACCCCGCGCTGGCTACCCTCCGGGCCGGTTGTCCCCACGGCCCACACGTCGTTCGACGCGGCGGCCGACATCGCCGTGAGCCCATCAGCCGGCCCAGGCACGGGGCGCCAGGAGTCACACGACGCGGCGCCCGTGTGTGGGGGCGCGTCCGAGATCGCGCCTAACACGTTCCTCGATAGATAGGGTAAACCCGCGTTGGCGTGCGCGGGCGCGGGCGCGGCTACAGGTATGAGGAGAAAAGCCGCGGCGGCGACGAGCCCGGCGACGCGATAGATAGGGTGAAAACGCATTGGTCGTACCTCACCGACGTAGTCCCCTGGGACCGCCGGCATCTTGCCGGCATGTGGCAGGCGGCCACGTTGTCGATAGCAGGCGCTGTAGCCCCGAACGGAAGCCGGCAAGATGCCGGCGGTCCCAGGGGACTACGAAGCTTTTGCAGACCTTTAGCTATCATACAGCGCGCTTGCCATCCGCGCATGATGCGTTTCTCATAACAAAAGTGAGCCACGCCATATCCAGCTATATCCACACGACGAACACGACCCTGGTACAAGGCACGATTTCCTGTTACCGACTCGTTGCCGGCGTCATAAACATGAAAGAACCGACGGCGAGTGAGACCAAAGCAGCCACGAGGAACGTTCCATGTGGCCCTAATGAGCGCAGCAACAGAGCGATTAATAGGCTTCCCCCGCCATAGCCCAGGCCGCTCGCGGCGTAGAGGAGGGAGAAGCCTTCCGCCCGTTGCGCGGCCGGCAGGACCTGCTGGAGGAGACTCGTACAGAGGCCGACAAGGGGAGCGAGCAACAGGCCGGCGAGGGCCAGGACAAGAGCTACGAGGGGGGCGGAGCGCACGACGCCCAGGGGTAGGAGCAACGCGCCAAAGATACAAAGGAGAAAGACTATCGCCCGTAGTCACCCAACTGACGGCTAATCTGCGGGCGGCGCAGCTTGTAGAGAGCTTGCGCTTCGATCTGGCGCACGCGCTCACGCGTGATGCCCATCTTCTCGCCAATCTTTTCCAATGGGTAGACGTGCCCGTTGCCCAGACCGAAGCGAAGCTGCAACACCAGGCGTTCGCGAGGCGTGAGGGTTTCCTCGAGTATCCTGTTTGTCTCGTCCCTAAGGATGTGCTCGTAGGCGCGTTCATCGGGAGCTTTAGCCATCTCATCGACGATGAAATCGCCCAACTCGCCCTCTTCCTCCTCACCCACCGGCGACTCTAAGGAGATGGGTGGGCGTGTCGCCTTGAGCGCCTGCCGCACTTCATACATGCCGGTCCCCAACGCGTCGGCCAGCTCCTCCTCGGTCGGCTCACGTCCCAACTCACCGGTCAGGCGTTGCGTCACGCTATACAGCTTGCCCAACGCTTCACCCATATGTACGGGCAGGCGGATGGTGCGGCTTTTATCGGCGATAGCGCGCGTGATAGACTGGCGGATCCACCACACGGCGTACGTGGAGAATTTGTAGCCACGCCGCCAATCGTACTTCTGCACGGCGCGCATCAGGCCAATGTTACCTTCCTGCACGAGATCAAGCAGACTCAAGCCACGCCCGAGATATTTCTTAGCCACACTGACCACGAGGCGCAGGTTAGCAAGCACGAACTCTTTGATGGCCGCCTCATCGCCGGCCTCGACGCGCTTGGCCAGTGCGACCTCCTGCTCAATCGTCAAGAGGCGCACGTTGCCAATCTCGCGCAAGTACGTCTGCACCAAATCGGTGTCGGCAGGCTCCGTCTCGAGCGCCTCAAGCGTCGCCGACAACTCATCGTCATCTGCGTGCTGCCGCGCCTCCTCGTCCGATTCGACGATGTCGACATTGCTGTCCAACAGGCTCGTCGCCAAGGCGTCGATGTCGGCGCTTTCGAGCCCGTCACGCTCGCCGACAGCATTGAGGTCGTCACGGCGCACGTAGCCGTTCTCGTGCCCCTGCTCGATAAAGCCTGCCATAGTAGATCGATCAGACGTCGTTTGCTTGTGGGGCTGCCGTGCCATCGTGTCCCTCCCCCTGCCCGCTCCAATGGTGCAATGCGTCGCGCACGCCCACTCTACCGTGTGTACGCGAGAGCGAGCCTTCTGGATCATCAACGACGCCCAGTACCTGTAAAGGGGAGGCATAATGCGTGCCACAAAACGAGTCGATAGTCGATAGTCGGAAGTCGTTAGTAGCTACTAGCTACCTTTCGCCTGAAAACCTTCCGCATATTACGCGGCCTGGGCCTGCGTGGGTGGTGCTGGAGCGGCGGCTTGCTCCGTGGGCATGACGCGGCCGCTGTACGTCCACTTGATCGGCTTGGCGATGGC
>JAABUM010005771.1_pt1 | contig 12689 bp, 14 predicted proteins | sample 5559161 | NCBI WGS metagenome assembly JAABUM01 (sample SAMN10711868, study PRJNA513369) | rock metagenome | isolation source: Antarctica rocks | place: Antarctica: Victoria Land, Siegfried Peak nord | reverse complement strand
CTGAGGCCTACACCCCTCCCCCGTCCACCCACGAGCGAGCACCACCCGGAGACCCGCCCCGCAGCGCCACGCGGCACACCACCACGCCCAAACCGCGAAACCTCGCAGCAGAGCACGTGACCGGCCGTCACTAACCTCGGTGAATTAGCGAGGCTAGAGGAGATGCAGGCATTGCCGACGGGAATGTCGTCTCGCTTAGACGAACTGGTCAGCTGTCGCGTCGACACGCTGATCCTGGTCGGCCCGCAATTTAATCCATAGAAGGTCGCTGGTCTGGCCCGCCGGACCCCCGTCGTCCAGAGCGGACGCCGCGTCGATGCGGCCGGTGTCGACTCGGTCCGCAGCGCCGACGCGGACGCCGCTGAAACTTGCCCCCGCTGTACGGCGTGTGACGGCCAAACTCGGCTGTCAGGCCGGACTGTCAGTCCGCAGTTGGGGCGCTATCTCGGCCGCGAAGATGTCAAGCGTCTCTCGATCGAGCGGGGGTCGCAGGCCGAGCAGGAAGTCGGTCGCTCCGAGTTCCCTATAGCGGCCAAGTAGGTCGAGGAGTTCGCCCACCGAGTCTGCGGGAAGGTGCTCGTGCAGGTCGGGATGGGTGTCGCCCAGCCTCCCCCGGAGTCGTGCGCGCTTGGCCGTCGTCCGCGCCGGCGTCGGCGCCAGTGCGGTTCGGAAAGTGATCGAACGGCGGATAAGTGCCGGATCCCGACCCTCCACGCCGCACCACCGATCGAGCACGTCACACTTCCGTCGGTAGGCCGCTAGAGAGCCTGGCAGTGTATTCCAGGAGTCGGCCCACCTCGCAACAAGTCGCAGGCCGCGCCGCTCTCCGCTCGCCCCGATGGTCAGCGGTATGGAGGGCTGTACGGGCCCGGGCACGAGCCGGGCGTGGTCCAAAGAATAGTGGCGACCTAGGTGGGTAACCTCGCCACCGCGCAATAACCCGGACAGCACCGCGCAGTACTCGTCGAGGACTTCGTGTCGATCGTGACCCGGTGGCGCGATTCCGAACTGCTGGTGGCCCAGGTCCCAACTTCCCACCCCGACTCCGAGCTCGGCCCGGCCGCCCGAAACGTGGTCGATCGTGAGCGCCGAGGCGGCGAGGAGCGCCGGGTGTCGCCAGACCGGCGCAGCCACTAGGAGCGCGCACCGCACCCGGCTCGTGCGAGCAGCTAGCGCCGATAGCGTCGTCAGTGGCTCCAGGCACGGTCCGTCGGCGCCACTCAGTGGAGGGCGGGCATGGTCGAAGAGGGACATCCAGTCGAGACCGGCGTCCTCGGCCCGGCTCCACAGGGTTGCGATCTCACCGAACGAGTCGTATTGCTGACCGGAGTGCACCCCCACTCGCACCGGGTGCTTGGTCGCCGCTATGCGGCCCGTCCGCGATACTGAGGGCGTGTGCAACGGAGACCGTGAGGCCCCCTCAGGCTCGATGCGCATAGTTGGCAATGTAGCCGACCGCCCAGGTCGCCGCGGCGGTGACGTGGCGGTCGTCGCGCTTAGGTCGTCGAGGCTCGCGATCGAGGTGCTTACGCTTGGCGCATCTCTCGTGTCCGTCGTTTACGACCCCGACAAAGAACCGATCGAACTAGTCGCCGCCCTGCCGACGTGGTTGGACTACAACGACCAAAGGGTCAACCATCATGTCGGATCGACGATGGGTCGGTGGTGCCGCTTCGTCACCGACCCCGTCGTCGAGATCGATGGCCAGCGGGTTCGGCTTGCGACCACCGAAGCCGGGGTTCACGCCCACGGCGGGCCCGAGGGATTCACCTACCAGAATTGGAACGCGCGGCTCGAGTGCCGCGCGGCCGGAACGACATCGGCGGTGCTCAGACACGAGTCGCCGGATGGACACCAGGGGTATCCCGGCGCGGTGTCGGTGGAGGTCGAGTACCGCCTGAGTGTCGACGGCAGACTGACGGTCGGCTACCGGGCCTCGACCACCGCGCCCACCCTTCTGGGTCTCGCAAATCACGTGTACTGGCGCATTGGGGAGGTGCCCGTCGGGGAGCATCAGCTGCTGCTCCCGGCGGCCCGACGCCTCGACATCGTGGGTGATCTGCCCACGACCCGGTCGCCGATCGCGGTGTCGGGCCTGGACGACTTCCGATCTGCGCGGAGGCTAGGAGACCAGAGCGTCGACGCGTTCTACGTCGGGGGCGGTGACGCCGCTGTATGGCGCATCGCGGCACCCGACGTCGGCATCGCCCTTGAGTTGAAGAGCCGTGAAAGCGGCGCCGGAATCTACACGGGCGACCGTGATCCCGTTCCGCGGCGCGGCATCTGCTGCCAGTTCGGGCCCTGGCCGGCCGCAGAGCACCGCCCCGACTTTCCGTCGCCGATCGTTCGCCCGGGCTCGCCCTACCTGTCGTCGTGGAGCCTGGCGGTGCGTCTCTCGTGAGCCGCTCTCTCGACCGCCAAGTGGGAAACTGACGCCGTGGACCAGTGGGAGCTAGCGGACGACTCAGAGGAAGTCCACCAGCTGCTGCTTGCGTCCGACCTCGAGGTGGCGCCCTGTGGTCGGCCGCCCCGGCGTAACCCCGACAGCACCCGCCGGCTCGTCCGTGCAGGGGCCGTCCACGGCCTGCGCCGCGAAGAGAGACTGGTGGCTGCGGTAACGCTGACCGAAGATCGGACCTTTGAGCCGGGCCCGGAGTGTGCCGACTTGGCGCCAGTGCTCTATATGCGCCGGCTCAGCGTCGATCCGGCCGCCGGGGACGCGCTGCTCGGTCTGCGGGCCGCGCGCCGGGCTGTTGCATTCGCCCGGGAGCAGGGCTTCCGGGCGCTGCGCTCGGAGATCAACCCCGATGTGCAAGGCGTGCACCGGATGCTGACCTCTCTAGGGTTCCGTCAGCGCGGTGACGTCACATGGGAGGGCGGGCTGCCTGCCGTTCAGATGGAGCTGGTGCTGGCGGTCCCGCCTCCGCGGCTCGGTTGAGAACTACGAGGCTGTCGGTCCGCAGGATCTTGCCCGTTGGCGAGCGGGGCACACGGTCGACTTGGGTGATGCGGCTCGGCATGCCAAAAGTGGGGAGGATTGCGTGCAACCCAATTCTGAGTTCGGCGACCGACGCACCGGGGTCGAGCACAACCCCGGCGACGATCCGCTCGCCATCGCGGTCGTCGGGCTCTGACGCGCACACAGCGTCACGAACACCGGGGAGGGACGCGAGGGCGTTCTCGATCTCCTCCAGAGCGATCTGTTCGCCCTTCACCTTCGCCACGTTCTTCAGCCGTCCCGTGAGGTAGTGCATAGGTGGCGTGCCCGGAAGGGAACGCGCATAACCAAGGTCACCGGTCCGGAACCAGCCGTCGGTCATGACCTCGGCGGTGGCGCCCGGGTCGTCGTCGTACCCGCTCATGAGGTGCCGTCCCCGGACCCAAAGCTCGCCGATCTCGCCGTGAGGCAGACCGTCTCCATGCTCGTCGCGGATGCTGACGTCGACATCGGGGATCGCGCAGCCGATGCTGGGGCGCTCCACATCCGTCGCAAGTCGGGCGTACGTCGTTTCATCAAGGTTGATGGGGACGGTCGTGCTGAAGTTCGTGGTCTCGCTGAGCCCGTACCCCTGGATGATTGGGACCATAAACCGGGAGTGGAATTCGCGAGCGATACGCGCCGAGAGCGGTGAGGCCGCTGTGAGCACGTGGTGCAGCGACGAAGGCACTGCCGGGCGACGCCACAACGTGATAAGTGCATCGGCCGCGCTCGGGACCAGGCTCACCATGTACGGCTGCGAGGACTCAATCCAACGGTTGAGGCGGAGCAGCGAGTCCGGGCGCAGGAGGAAGCACTCGGCTCCGGCCCACAGCGTCGACATCAGGTTGGAGTGAACAGCGTTGACGTGGTGGAGGGGCAGGAAGCCCAAGACCATCCTGCCCGCGCGCAGTTCGTGGTGGATGGTGAAGGAGCGGGCGTTGGCGATGACTGCGCGGTGCGACTGCACGACGGCCTTGGGTACCCCGGTCGACCCCGAGGTGTTGAACATGAACGCCGGTGCGTCCTGACCGATGGCGACGGGTCGGACGCCTTGCGCATCCGTCGCCGAGGCCCGGGGGAGCGGTGTGGCTCCTGAAAGCGCGCCAAGAAGCACCTCGGGACGCCGTGCCGCCAGCTGCCGACCCTGCCGCTCAGGTGGGTCGTCCGGAGCCACCATCCAGACGCGCGCACCGAGCGTCAGCGCGCCGAGCAGCATCAACACATCCGTCGGTGTATTACGCGGCGCGAGCGCAACTAGCGTCGATTCGACCACCCCGAGGCGCCGAAGTGCAGCTGCATATCGCTGCGTCTCAGCCCAGGCCTCGCCGAAGGTGAACATCCGAACGTCTTGGCCCTCGAGCATCGACAGCCACGGCTGAGAGGGGGTCTCCGCCGCGCGCCGGGCCAGAAGCTCCGCGATCACCGGAGCGAGTTGACAAGGGTTAGGAGGGAGCCGAGGGTCTCGAAGGACGCCGGTGTCAGGAGTTCGTCAGGGACCTCCACCTGAAGCTCGTCCTCGAGGCGGGCGACCAGCTCGATCGTCAGTAGCGAGTCGAAGCCGATCGAGGACAAGGGCTGATCGTCACGCAGCCCCGTGCCGTCGTGTCCGCGGTCTGTAGCGAGCTTCACCACCAGCGCGCGAACCAGCGATTCATTTGTCGAGAAGGACGATTCGGTCGTCACGCAACGACTATATCCGCGACGAGATCGCGCAGACTCTTCCATCATGTCCTCTCCGGTGTCTCAGGGTTCGGTACGGCGGAGTCCCGGGGAGTGGTGGGCTTTGAGGTGATCCTCGATGCCTAGGCGCCGCTGTTGATCGCGGCGACGAGTCCAGTACCGCGGTCGGGGTAAAGCAGCGCCATGGAGGCCTCGGAGAGGTAGCGGCGTTCGTCGGTTGCCCATTCGTCGTTGGTGTCGGCTAGGACGGCGCCGACCAAGCGGATGACGGCGGCTTCGTTGGGGAAGATGCCGACGACCCGGGAGCGGCGTTTGACCTCCTTGTTGAGCCGCTCGAGCGGGTTGGTCGACCAGATCTTGCGCCAGTGCGCCCGGGGGAAGGCGTTGAAGGCCAGGACCTCGGCCTTCGCGTCGTCCATCAACGGGCCCGATCTTGGGGAACCGGGCGGCGAGCTGGTCGCGGACCTGCTCCCAGGTGGTGGCCATCGAGTCGGGGTCGGGTTGGGCGAAGATGGTGCGGAACACGGCGGCGACCATGTCGACCTGCGCCTTGGGTACGTGGGCGAGCAGGCTGCGGATGAAGTGGACCCGGCAACGATGGTGCGCGGCGCCTTGGAAGGCGCGGCGCAGCGCCGCGACCAGTCCGGCGTGCTGGTCGGAGATGACCAGCCTCACCCCGCCCAGGCCGCGTTTCTTCAGCCCGGTCAGGAACGCCCGCCAGAACACTTCGTCCTCGCTGTCGCCGACGTCCAGACCAAGGATCTCGCGGCGCCCGTCGGCGGTGACACCGGTGGCGATCACGACAGCCTTGGAGGTGACCTGACCGCCGCCGGGCCCGTCGGTGCGCACGTGCACATACGTCGCGTCCAGAAACAGGTACGGGAACTCGGTGTGGTCCAACCGTCGGGTGCGGAACGCCCCCACGGCCTCGTTCAGCCCCTGACAGATCCGGGAGACCTCGGACTTGGAGATCCCGGAGCCGCCCAGGCGTCCGGCCGGGGTGCCCCAGTCCAAGGTCATCCGGGGTCGCCGGTTGAGCTCGTCAGCGACGGTGGCCAGGATGCCGGGGCCGTTGAAGGACAGGTAGTGTGCCTTCGGGGAAGTACTGACGCAGCAGCCCGTTAGTGTTCTCGTTGCTCCCGCGCTGCCAGGGCGATGTGTGATGTCGCCGGACATCGCCGACAGTTTTAGTCAGGACATCGCTGACATTATCCGGCGGGGTCGCCTGGGTGGTAGGCCGGTGCCTTGGTAGCGGCGGTTGGTGTCGATGCGGAGCCGGCGTGGGAGCCCGGTCTGGCCGCAAATCGCCAGGTCGAAGTCGCGGGCGATGACCAGGACGCGTTGTCCGGCCAGTCGGCTGTCAATTCCAACGACGTAGTCGCTCCAGCCGATGTGGCCGGCTTTGTGGACGCTGTGCACACTGGCTCTGAGCGGACCTGCGACGGGGGGACCGGGAGCTGCTGGAGCGTCGGCGGTCCACCGCTCGTAGGGGGTGCCCGTTCAGCGCTTTGTGCGGGCGCACCCGGTTGTAGTGCTAGCGTCAGCGGTCGAGCTGCTCCTGCAGCTCATCCATGGTATCGGCGGCGGGTTGAAGCCGTAGCCAGGCCTTGGTGCTCTGGTGGGAGCGTTCGAGCTTTCCCGCAGGTCTGGGGGTGCGCCGGCCGTGAACAGATCTGGACGATCCCCAGCGCGCGTAGCATCCATTCGAAGTCGGCGGCGCCCTGCTTAGCCAGCCGGCCGGTGAAGCAGCTGCCGTTGTCGTGCGGGCGTGCCATTGGTCCCGCCACATCGGCGCTCACCCCGCGGTCGCAGGAACTAACACCGCAATGCTGGCGTGCAGCTGGACGCTGAGGTGGCGGATGTGTGCGACCCCCTCGCTTCAGTCGCTTATGTGACCGTAGCGGTGCGTCCCGCCAGCCGACCGTCATGCGTCGCAGTACGTACTTGGCCATGTCCCCCTCTAACGGGGGCGTCGACGATCGCCTCGCCGGGAATGATAAGGTTGAAGGCCCCCGCAACCTTGCGAGGTCGCGCGCCTCGTACAGCGACCGCCGGCCTGCGAGAAGGAAGCCCCCGGTAAGATCTATGGTGTCGTGGACACGTTCCCTTATTTGAGCGCCCGTTGAGCAGTGACGTCATCGTGCCTCCCTTGGTGGAGTCCCCGGAGGTCGGGCGGGACACTAGCGAACCCAGGTGAGGCGGGGGCGCGCGACGAAGGAGACACTGGCATCGAATTCACGAGTTTGTGCTGCAGACACCTGACTGGCTACCGTACCTTTCCGTTCTCGTGCTTGCGATGCTCTTGCCAGAAAGCAACCTTTCGAAGGAGGGACAGTGCGTCGAATGTGCCTCCAGGTCGACCGAGACCTGCTGACTGCGCTTCATGAGCCCGTCCTGTTCCCGAGCGAACCACTTCCTGAGCCGCCCGGGTCAGTTGGCCCGAACGGCTCCTCGACGCAGGCACTCGCCGCCGCAGTCACTGTCGGCCTCGGGCGCGACGGCCTCAGCCTGGTGCGGCTCCCGAATCCACTCGACGTGGCGGACTTCATCGCTCTCGGCCGCACGCTCGGCGAGCCACTGCCGGAGAACGACCCCGTGATCGCTTCGTACGTCGAGGCCTCTGTAGTCCTGTCACTTCGAGACGACCTGCGGTCCGACGACGACCGTCTGACCCCCTTCACCCCGAGCGCCTTGACCCTGCACACCGAGGGCAGCCGACGGCCCTTCGACCGGCAGCCGCGGTTCATCGTGCTGATGTGTCTTGACCCCGGTTCAGCGGGGGAGGGGTCACAAACAGTCCTTGTGCCTGTGCCAGCCATCGTGGATCAGCTTGCCGAGGACACCCTCGCCGTCCTGGCAGCAACGCGCGAGACGGTACTGTCTGACACTTCTGCCTTCATCCGCAGCGATAGCGGCCAGGTCAGGCTGTCCTTTCGCGACCTGGGGCAAGAGACCTACGAAGTCGAGTCTGAGTACGAGGAACGCACAGTCACCACTGCCCTCGAGAACCTGCTCCGGGCTTGCTACTTGGCACGACCGATCTTCGGGACGCGATGGCGCCGCGGTGACCTGGTGGCGATAGACAACCGTCGGTGGATGCACGGGCGGACCGCCGCTCAGCCACAGTACGGGACCGTGCGTCACCTCAAACGACTTAGGATCGTGGCTCCTTGACCGGCGAGCCGGTCATCGCAGAAGTTTCGAACCCACGTTTGTTCGACCTCGGCTGGGATCCGCGACCGGTCGAATTACCGAACGATGTCGCCCAACTCGCGGCGAAAAAGCGCCGACGTGGGGTAGGCGCAGCCAACTCCGCCGCCATCCACCCCGGCCCGGGTCCCGATCTCCTCGAGGTGTTTGACCATGCCACCAACCCCACGGACGTCGCCGAGCTGACAGAGCTCTTCCTGGGGCGGGTCGAAGCGCGCCTAGGCCGCGGCGCGACGCCTAGCCGGCATGCGCTCGCCGAGCGCTGGCGCTGCAGCCGTCCGCACCGATCCACGACGGTCGAGGAGGTCATGTCGTCGACAGGTACGGTGGGTCTGGTCAAGTCGCTTTTCAATTCCTATTTTCGAGATGACCTCTACGGTGACTTCCGCCGCGACGATGCGGTGATCCTGTCCAGCGGAGCGGTCGATGAGGAGCTCTTCGGTCTGCCCGGCCCTCTACGTGACACCATCGGCTTTGCGGTCGAACGTGACTGGTACGGCTATTCCGATTCCCGGGGCCGGGACGCGTCCCGGGAGGCGCTCGCGCGCTACGAGTCGGCCCGCATGCGCGACCATGCCTACGATCGCCACAACATCTCTATCGGTCTCGGCGGGACGGCGCTGATGGCCGGCATCGCCGACATGGTCCTGGCTCGGAGTGGTGCGACGTCCGCGGCGGTGTGCGGCATACCCAACTACCCCCCCTTAGTCCAGGCCGTCGCGCGCCGAGGTCCGGTCACGCTCGCGGCCATAGGCGAACAGCATGGCGTGGCCGACCTTTCCGACCTCCTCACGCAGGTCGGCTCTAAGACACCACTCGTACTCCTTCAAACCGCGCTCAACCCGACGGGTGCCCGGGTGACCGATGCAGAAATCGCGCGCCTGCTCGACGCCGTTGGGCAGTCCACCGTCGTCGTGCTCGACGAATGCCACGAGTGGCTCGGCGATGTAGAGCGGTTCTCGGCTGTGCGAGCAGACCCCCGGGTCGTCAGAGTTAACAGCTTGTCAAAGAACTGGTCCGCGCCAGGCCTGAAGGTTGGCTGGCTTATCGGGTCTAGGGAATTCGTCAACGAGTTTTATGAATACAGCTCTACAAACTACGGCGGACCGGCGTCGATCTTCTATACCTTGGTGGAGTTCACGGCTCGGATGGAGCGGTGGCAACTAGAAGGCATCGAGTGTCCAGGTCTTGCCGAGTTGGCGGAACTCGAATCAAGTTACGGCGTAACCCTAGGATCACTGCGCGACGCCTACGCGCGCTACGCCGATCAGCGGGTTCAGCGTGCGAACGCGCTTGGCCTGCTCCGCGACGCCAGTTGCGAACTGCTGCACGCCAACGGGGCGAATCTGCTCGATCCGACTTATTCCATCAATGTGGCCGTTGGAATTGGCAAAGGGCGGGACGGGTACACGTTCTTCCGCGAGCTCCTCGCGTCCGAGGGAGTCTCCGTCTTTCCGGGCCTCCTGACCTTCGTCCTATCTCAGGACCTGGTTCGCGTGACGGTCGCCCGCTCGTGGGCAGACCTCAGCAGGGGACTGCCGTCCCTGGCTCGACTGTCCTCTGATGGGCATGCTGCACGGCCTCTACAAACGGCCGATGAGAGATCTAAACCGCGACCATGGAGACTGTAATGCCCACAACCGCCTCGGCCGGCGACGAGCGCCTGAAGGTCGTTCCTGACGACGAGAACGAGGTCCACGACTTACTTGAGTTCCGGGACGGGGGCCGCTGCCAGATCACGCCTGTCCTGACATTGCCCGCCGACACCGCCCAGGTGGTGGTAACCAGGCTGGCCGAGATCGTTCGCGCGGCACATCAGTCGCCCTCGGCTTGTACGCCGGATTCGGCTGGGATCACGAGGGCGCAGACCTTCGAGGAAGGGCACGTCTACATGCTGGCCGCTCCCTTCGACGGCTACTTTGCCGACCGCTACCTGATGGACTTCTACGACGTCGACGAGCGTGACATCTGCTCGCGTATGCACTTCCACACCGGCCTGCGGTTCGTGCGGATGATGACAGGCAACGGCACTTACATTCGGACTTCCAGCCTTTCGCCGTTCAAGACAACCTCGGTTGAGGGCGTTACGGGCCTGAGCCTGCAGTTCTTCGAGGATGACCTCCCTGATGTGCCGGAGGGACACCGCCGGACGCGTTATAACGCGATCGTGCCACCCAACTCCTGGGTCGACCTCCAGATCCCTAGAGGGACTTCCCACCAGTTCAACGCGATCGGTCCGAACGCAGTGATCGACTCGGTCCATCCCGAGGAGTCGATCGAGACGTTCCGGGAGACAATGATGAGGCCGCAGATGATGGCGCAGACGATTTTCCTTGCCGACGAGCTCCCGCCGGCGTCCACGTGCGACCAGCTGCCACCCATGTCCCCGGGTCCTCAGTCCTGAGCTGGCGAGAGCACGAAAGGGCCGCGACCTAGCAGTTCGGCCTGCCGGAGGCCGACCGCCACTCCCAGCAAGGCGAGACCCCAGGGTCGAAGGCCTGTGGGTAGTTCGGCGGTCGACAGGACGGCCGCGCCGTGGAGAGAGGCTCTTCCGCTGGGGGCTGCGACCACGACCCGTCGACCCTGCGTCAAGGCCGCGTGCAACGCGACGACGACGTGCCTGGGCGGCCTTGGATCCCCTGTCGCCGCCAGCACCGGCCCGAACGGTGGGGCTCCGTGGCGGTCGACGTGGAACCACTCGTCCGGATCGGTGGCCACGGCGGTGACTCCACTTATCTCGATGGACTTGGCGCGGGCAAACTCGGCGGCGGCGCGATCGGCGCCGGTGCCGACGTAATTCGGGGGTGCCGGTTCATCATCAACAAGCCAGGCCGCGAGTTCCTCGCTGCGAACAATCACACGGCCGAGGGCAGGCTCGGCGCTCTCTAGCCAGCCTTCCTCCGGTGGTAGGAGGTCTAACAGCGCGAGAAGGGCCATGTGCGTAGAGGCGAACGTTCGTACCGCGGGTGACGGCTCTCGCGCCACCGGTCCCAAGCTCCAGGTCACCGCATCATCACTTGCTCGCGCCAGCGGACTGTCTGCGGCACCGGTGACTGCGACCGTCCGTGCGGCTTGGCCGACTAGCTGGTGTGCCGCATCGACGATGGAATCGCTGTTGCCGGAGGCAGATATCAGTACGACGGTGGCGTCCGGTGGCGGCACCACGACCTCGGTCGACAGCTCCCACGGATAGACCACCTGGACACGCTGACGGTCGGCAACGCTCGCGGCTGCCATGCATGCCGCAGCGTGGGAGTCCCCGCTCCCAGACAGCAGCAGCGGGCGCCGCGTGAGGCGCGGCATCGACGCGACGCTCGCGACGACGGCAGCCAAGTCATTCGGCACCTCAAACAATTGCCGGCGGGTCTCGGCGAGCGAGTACCGGCTCACGTACGTTGGTCTTGCGCCGGACGGGCTCTTCTGGCCAGTTCGACCATGCGTCGAACAAGACTGGCGTCGAACTGACCATAGAAGCCGCCCCGGCTGAGAGCGGTCGACACGAAGGCGCTGTCGACCCATGGGAAGAGGTCGCCGGCGTTGTCGAAGGTCGCGTGTCCCGCGAGAACAACGGGAACGTCGGCTCGGATTCGGCGCAGGCTGCCTAGGATGGCGAGAGTCCGCGAGATGTCGGGCAGCCCGACCACGACAGCGTCCGCACCTGCAGTCATAGCGCGCCCTGCGAGCTGCGCCAGGTCGTCGTCGTCCGACGAATAGTGTACGGACGCGATGTCGGCCAACAGTTTGATATCCCAGGCGCCTATCCGGTCGCGATATCGCATGATCGCGGCAGCGTTGGCCGTGACCCACCCGCTAGGAGACAACGTGGTGCCGATTAGTGCTGTGGCACGGACGAACGAGCAGCCGGTCGCGAGTGCGATCGCCAGCGACTCCTCGACCTCGTTACGCATCACCTGGATGCCCAGCTCGAACCAGGATGGCGTCGCCTCGCGGACCTTTACAAGCAACCGAGTTAGGACAGCGACGCGGAGCGGGTCGGTACCAGCCGATAGGTCGTACACTCGATCGGCGGTCTGTAGTAGCGCGGCGCTGGCACCACCCATGACTAGCGCCTCCACCGACGCTCTTACCGTCTCCAGACCGGCATCGAAGGTGCTGGGGTCGTGGAATGGAGTTCCAGGGAGCGGAGGCAGGTGGATGACGCCGATCACCCGAGGCACGTCATCCGCGGTCACGGCGGCACCCTAGCGTGCACTCGCTACCTTGGCGGCGTGAAGAGCATGTCGGGTGCCCTTGACATAGCTGGCCCCCTCCTCGCTCCGGCGGACCTATGCCACGACACCGGACGCATCAAGGAGACGAAGATGCGGGGTTGACCACTCTGGAGCGTGCGCTCGATGACGGTTGGTACCCGACGACGTGTCGAACTCGCTGCGAGCCCAAGGTGCGCCCCCGATCCCTTCATCGACTTGGGGTGGACGACTGATCGCTCGTCCGCGGCGCCCACGGATCACCTTGCGGCCGCCCGAGGTTGTAGGGGGGTGCCAGGGCCCCGGAAAAGTCGAGTGTTAGCAGGTCAGCAGGCATGTGAGGGCTCGTTCGGGATCGCGAGCGTGGTGCCGTAGTGCTTTTGCGATGTTGGTCCAGCCGGCCAGGCGCAGCAGGCTGATCGCAGTGTTGCGCAGGGTGGCCATAACTCGGGGCGCGTTGCCGGTGCGGACCTGGGAGCGGTCCTCATCGAAGGTGACGTCGCGGACGTAGTGCAGCTTGTTGTCGGGTAGCGCCGGCGCATTGCTGCGCCGGCGCCCCCTCAGAACCGTGCGTGCCACTCGTCGCGGCACACGGCTCAAGCAACCCGCGT
>JAABUM010005770.1_pt1 | contig 12690 bp, 12 predicted proteins | sample 5559161 | NCBI WGS metagenome assembly JAABUM01 (sample SAMN10711868, study PRJNA513369) | rock metagenome | isolation source: Antarctica rocks | place: Antarctica: Victoria Land, Siegfried Peak nord | reverse complement strand
CCCCTCCGATGACCCGCCCTTCCGCTATAGAAAATCGCATTCCACAGCCTTATGAAGACAGGCTCTTAGGTTCACGGAGATTTTTCCCACAGATGAACACAGGCAACACAGGTAAGTTCTTGGATATGTTCGTCCGTGTCTCTTGTGTTTATCCCAGTTAATGTTCCTCTATGTATCACCTCACGTTCCTCTGTGTTTTTAAAAAAGCATCATTGATCTAAAGCCGCATCGAGTTCGGGATCATCGCTTCCCAGATATGCTGCAATAACATGAGGATTATTTTGCACTTGTTTGGGCACATCGTCGGCGATTTTAACGCCGCCGTCGAGCACGATCACGCGCTCGCAGATCTCCATCACCAAACTCATATGATGTTCGATCAGTAACACCGCGATACCCAGTTGTTCGCGCACCAAACGAATGGTGCGCGTGACATCGGCGGTTTCCGAGGGGTTCATGCCCGATGTGGGTTCATCAAGGAGCAGAACTTTGGGTTTTGTCGCACAGGCCCGCGCGATTTCGAGTCGCCGCTGGTCGCCGTAAGGCAAGCCGCGCGCGAGGTCGTCGGCGCGTTTAGATAAACCGAACACGCCGAGCAAGCGCGCGGTTTCTTCGTCGATAGACGCTTCGACGCGGCCCATTTTGCCGGTTTGCAAGAGGGCGTTCCAAAACCCATAATTCTGATGCGAAGCGAAAGCCGCGCGCACGTTGTCGGCGACGCTCAGGTCGCTGAACAAGCGGATGTTTTGAAACGTGCGCGCGATACCGCGCTTGACGAGCGCATTGGGCCGTAGCGTTTTTCCCGCCGAAGCAACGCGCTCGCCGTCGAGCCAAATCTCGCCTGATGTCGGCGCATAAACGCCGGTTAGTAGATTAAACACCGTCGTTTTGCCCGCCCCGTTTGGCCCGATGATGGCCGCGAGTTGGCCTTGGGGCAACTCGAACGAAAGCGGCGCAACGGCGCGCAGGCCGCCAAAAGTGATGGAAGCGTCTTTGAGTTCGAGAACGGGTTCGGTCGTAAGCATTTATTCTTTTAATTCTGTCACTACAACATAATCATCGCTCGTCGAGTAAAAGTGGTAGCCACAGTGTTCGGTAAATACAGCAACCTGCTGCGCCACTTCATCTCGCAAATAAAAAGCGTATCGGAACACAGCGAAGGATTTATCGGCCCATTCAACGCGCACACCGCGACCAGAGGGGAAGTCACTTGCACCCAGATAATCACGATCTACGCCACGAGTTTGGAGAACATGAGCGCGCAGAAGTGGTTTCCAATGATCGGGAATATGATGTCTCATCGAGTTGATCTAACCTACAACACGCGCAGTTCGTGCCCGCACTTCGCGCAAAAACGGTCGCCTTCCTTCGCCTGTTGCCCGCACTTCGTGCAAAACGAAGCGCGCGTTTCATCGGATGTCGCTGAGTCACTCGGTTCTTCGCGCGACGAAGACGAGGCGGGCGGAGCCTCGTGAATCGAAGAATGGCCGCCCACGCTCATGTGCATCGAACCCATTTTCATTTCCATCGGCTTCATGGGTTCGAGCGGCTTCATCGGCGCCATTGGCTTCATCGGTTCGAGCGGTTTCATCGGCGCCATTTCGCTCGATTCGTCGACGACTTGTTCGAGTGGCAACACCTTGGCTTCTCGCAAATCCGGCGCGTCGGTTAATGTGCGCGCCGAACCGTTTTCAATGTTCAAATAGTGGTTGCGCTCGCCTTCGACGCGCAACACTAAACCGCTTGCTGTTTGAAACATCGTTGGCGGATGCGTCCACGCGCCGGTAGAAAAACCGCTTTGCTGGCTTTGTTGTTGACCCCCGCCGCCGCTTTGGAACCGCAGCGAGGTTTGATCACCCCGGTTTTCGATGTGCAACTGGGCGCCCGTTGGAAGCGTGGTTTGGAAGGCCATAACGAGTTCAGGTTTGTTTTTCGCCGCGTGCCAGCACAACTAAGCCGGTGCGCACCAGTTCGAGGATCTCATGCTTGGCCAGCATTTGCGTCACGGCGTCTACTTTGTCGGCTTTGCCGGTCACTTCGAGCATCATCGTTTGCGGGTCAATCGCCACGACTTTGGCGCGAAAGAGTTCAGCCAACTGCTTGACTTCGGCGCGCGTTGCGGCATCCCTCACGCGCACTTTGATGAGCGCGAGTTCGCGTCCAACCAAGTCGTCACTCGTGTGGTCGATGACTTTGATGACGTCGATCAGCTTGAGAATCTGGTTGCCGATTTGTTTGAACGCCTCGTCATCGCCCGCGACGACGACGGTGATGCGCGAAACCGTGTGGTCTTCGGTGCGCGAAACCGCGAGAGATTCGAGGTTGAAGCCGCGCCGCGCGAAGACGTGCGACACACGCGACAAGACGCCGGGCCGGTTTTCGACCAGGATCGAGATGGTGTGCAGCTTTTCCTGGCCGTTCATCACGCCAACGCCTGCCGCCGAAACGATGGTCGGCACGCCGTTTTGGATTTCCATTCCCGGCGCCTGGGGCGGCACGTTGGATATGGTGATGGGTGTTCCGTTTTGTTCGCTCATGGTATTAAACCGTAGGGTCGTGGCTTGCCATGCCTGCTACCGTTGTGTTCAAAAGCGTGAACATGGCGCAAGCAGACATGGCAAACCGGGTCGCTACGAGTTTTTAGATTTTCTGTTCGCCTGCCTTGAGGTCGTCGTTCCACTCGCCTGCATAAGCGTTGGCCGTTGCGGTTTCGACGGCTTCTTTGAGCGCCTCGCTTTTTTCTTCCGTTCCGACGCCATTGGCTGCAGCGACTTCGGCTTCGTGCCAACCGCCGCCGACTTTGATTTTGCGCGCCGACGAATCAACGATCATATCGTGAACCGATTTGCCGCCGGGGATCATCGGGAACACGTCGGCCTCGGCGTCGGTGAGGAAGTTGAGCACCACGGTGCCGGGGTTCTTTTGCGCTTCTCGAATGGCATCCGCCACTTCATCTTCGTGCGTGATGGTCACGCCCGTTGCGCTATAGGCCTGCGCGATTTTCTCGAAATCGGGGCACTTGGTCAGGTCGATGCCGCTCCAACGCTTGGAATAAAACATCTTCTGCCACTGGCGAACCATGCCCAAACTGGAATTGTTCAAGACCGCAATTTTCACGGGAATATCGTAAATCACGCCTGTCGCCAACTCTTGAATGTTCATCTGAAACGAGCCATCGCCCGTGATGCACCACACGTCTGAGTCGGGCCGATGACCTTGCAAGCAACCGACTTTGGCGCCAATAGCAGCGGGGTAACCAAAGCCCATTGTGCCCAGTCCACCCGAAGTGATGAACGAGCGGGTGCGCGTCGGGTGATAATACTGCGCCGCGAACATCTGGTGCTGGCCGACATCGGTTGTCAAAATCGCGTCGCCTTGAGTGGCTTTTTGCAATTCTTCGAGCACGAATTGCGGCTTCAATTTGCCCTCACGCTCGTATTGCATTGGCATCGCGGCTTTCCACTTCGCCAGTTTTTCGTTCCACTCGGCGTTGCGCTTGGGCGCCACAGCTTCTAAGAACTGCTTGAGCACCGTCTTGACATCTCCCCAGATCGGCACCTGCGCGAAGCGGATTTTGCCCAGTTCGGCGGGGTCGATGTCGACGTGAATGACTTTGGCATTGGGCGCCCAATCCTTCGGGTTGCCCGTCACGCGGTCGTCAAAGCGAACGCCCAGCGCGATGATGAGGTCGCTTTCGTGCATCGCCCAGTTCGCATACGCCGTGCCGTGCATTCCCAGCATATCGAGCGCAAGCGCGTGACCAGCCGGAAAGGCGCCGCGTCCCAGCAACGTTGTCGTGACCGGGCAATGAATCTTCTCGGCAAAAGCCAACAGTTCATCGGCGGCATCGACGGCATTGACGCCGTTGCCGACATACAAAATGGGTTGTTTCGCTTCGGCAATCAACTTCGCGGCGGCTTGGATTTGCTCGTTCGCGCCCGGCGCGTCGGGATTGTAGCCGCGCAGATTCACGGAGTCGGGGTAGTTGAAAGCGCCTTGAAATTCGCGTTCCGACACGTCCTTGGGAATGTCGATGAGCACGGGGCCGGGGCGTCCAGTGCGCGCGATATGAAACGCTTCTTTGACCACGCGCGGAATGTCCTGCGTGTTCTTCAACAGGTAAGAATGCTTGACGATGGGCATGGTGATGCCAAACGTGTCCGCCTCCTGAAAAGCGTCTTTGCCGATGTTGGGCGTGGCGACCTGACCGCTCAAAAATACGGTCGGCGTCGAGTCCATAAACGCGTCGGTGATGGCTGTGACGAGGTTCGTCGCTCCCGGCCCCGAAGTGCCGATGCAGAGTCCAACGCGGCCCGTGGCGCGGGCGTAGCCTTCGGCCATGTGACCGGCGCCCTGTTCATGGCGCGTGAGAACGCTCCAGATTTCGTCTTGCTTGCCGAGCGCATCGTAGATCGGCAAAATCGCGCCGCCCGAAATACCAAACAGCGTGTCGCACCCTTCGCGTTTCAGCGATTCCAATAAAATTTCTGCTCCGTCCATAATAATCCAGTGGTGAGTTTCAAGAAACGAATCGGGAATTTCATCATTCTCACCTCGTTTCTCAAAACAAAAAACTCCCGCCCTGCGAGCGAAAGCAAACTTCCAATGTGGTTTAGGAAGTTTACGGTTCGCGTCGCGGGACGGGAGCTTCAACGGACGGAAAGTGAAGTTCTCGCGGTGCCACCCACGTTCTTTCGAGCTAAAAATATCGGCTCGAAAACTCTTGTTGACGCGCTGTAACGGGCGCTCGCGGCGAGGTCTAATAGTCGAAGACGTTCTTCTCGCGGCTCGGAGGGGACACCAATCTTGCGATTGCCTCGTCAAAGCCTTTGGTTCGGGTTGTGCGGAGATTATAAGCTGATTCGAGGCCTTGCGTCAAATGTTCATATCGAAATTCTCTTGGAAGTTGCGGGCAGTTTTGGCTGTTGGAGTAGCGGTTCCACTTGGCTTTTTCTTCATGGCACGCGAGGCGGCGAGTTGGCGACCGAAGTTGATTGGTATTCAGCCAATGTATAGAGATGCACGGCGAGGCAACCAGTTTTTGAAGTTGTCACCTGATGAAATGTGGCTCGCTTCAAGTCGCGGCAGCGAAGGCGAAGGCCAAGACCTTCTTTGGAACTTGCAAACAAAATTGAAGCACCAATTAATCGGCGATTACATCGAGTTTTCGAGCGACTCGCGTTTGCTGGCTTTTCAAACACGAACAATCAACGGAAATAACAGATTCATCGTTGAAGTGCAACGAGTCGAAGGCCAAACAGTGCGTAAGTTTGAAACCTCCGAGGAAGAAACATTGAAAGGGTTTGTCCCGCAAAGTCATCTTGTCCGCACCCAGAGTCTTCATGCCGAACGAGATTACGATCTTAGAACAGGCAACGTTATTCATGTTTATCCACTGTCAAAGTCGTTCTGGAAAACGAATTCTGAGTCTTCTGTTCGTGATAAGAACGATTACAAGGACTTGAATCTTTCACCTGACAGGCATCAAATGTGGGTTTCGCACAACAATGTGAACCGCTTCGACATATTAGACGCTCGCACAGGCAAATGCCTCTGGTCTTACTCAACTAAAGACGCTGACGCGGAAGAATTCTTTTGTTACCCATCTTGGGAAGATGGCGGAAAAACGCTGGCAACCATCGAAAACGACACGCTCCTCGTGCGCGATTCACAAAGTGGAAAAGTGCTGCTGCGCCACAAAAACAACTTGCCCGTGCCTCTCAAATCATGGGCCTTTACTAAAGACAGACATACGGTTTATTTGCTGGACGCAGAAGGCGAAATCTTCCGCCAACGGTTGCGTTAAGCCGCCAGCAATTGCTCGATCTCGCTTTCGCGCATCTTCCCCCGCAGCCAATCGCGTAGCACAAGCCCCGCTTCCAATCGTTCGTGCGCGCTTTGGTTCGACACGTCGGGCAACTGAACCCGCAAACTGGCGCGTTGCGGCGCCCAGTTCCCGCGCCACAAATGGCCCCACTTTTCCAAGCCTTCCTGGAACACCTTGTCGCTTCGGTTGCGCGCGTATTGTGGCTCCAACTGCTCGCCGCCTTCGCTCCAGCGCACGCCGACGAACTGAACACGCGGCTCCATCAATTCCCACACGCGGGCGAACTTCGGGTTGTGTAGCGCGTGTTTGAGCCAGAAGCCTTCGATGTCGCCTTTCGAGAACGCCGAGTGCGATTTAATTTTTAAAATTCGGTGTTCGTTGTCGTTCCACGGGTTCGACGGCTCGATGAACAGGCGCGTCGCGGCAATCAACACTTCACTGATTTTCTCGCCGCTCTCACCTTTCCACGTTGGCGAATCGAGTTCCAACACCTGCGGGTTGAGCGCGCGGTTGATGAGCGAGCGTTGAACAAAAGGCAGACGCAAGCGCACGTGGGAATCTACCTCTTTGTCGTTCCATACATCGACTTCGGCGCGCTTGTCGTCGGGTAACAAAAACCACTGCGAGTCGAAATGTTCTTTCATCCAACCATCGCCATCCGGCTTGAGGATGATTAACATTTGGGCGCGCACCGGGATTTTGGGAAAGTAATCGCGCTTGAGGACGAACGCGCCGAAGTTGTTACGGGCCACTTCGTTTTGCCAGCGCGACGCCAGACCGATTGCATCGCGCGACAGGTTTTGGTCGAAGAGTTCGGGGATGGCGAAGACGGGAGCGCGCGAGGGTTCTTTGAAAAAGACTACGCCGTCGCGCATCTTCAAAACGAAATTGCGCGTTTTGCCGCCGACCGTCAAGCGGGCTGTAGCGTGCGGCTTAGGACTCGCGCCGGAAAAGGCGTGTTCCCAGGGGAGAAGGAGGAACTGGCTCATCGCGCGCAGTTTAAGTTGCCGCCTTTCTGGTTTGAAGCGTTTCTGCCAACAGTTAACAGTTGCGCCTATACCGTAGGGACTGCAATATTCGCGTGGGATGGGTTGAGAGGGCGGACATGGCAAGCCATGTCCCTACGAACCAGATACCTGTTGAACGTGCTCTCCCGCTTCACAAACAAAATTCCCCGACTGTCATCAGTCAGGGCGCTTTGATTAGGCGAAGTATTTGATGAGCTTGAGTTCGTTGCCCTGTCCGCAAATAAAGCGGTGTTCGACTTTATCGACGAACGATTGGATGATCCAGATGCCCAATCCCCGCCGCTTTCCCGTAGCGATCCAATCGTCTAAATCACCGAAGGTGGCGGTGTCATCCACAGCGAAGTTGATGCTCGAATAATCTTGGATCACCACTTCAAAACGGTCGCGGAAATGGAGGGCGACCACATCGATGCTCAAGTCTTGGCCGGACTGCACGTTTCTGGGCTGGGTGGCGTAGGAATGCTCGATAATGTTGGTGCACGCTTCGCCTACAGCCATTTCGATTTTAGCGACGCTTTCCTGGTCGAGTCCAGCTTTTTGGGCGGCGTCTTCGACCATCTGGCGAATGGGTGGAAGCGAGTGCGGTGTGCCGGACGCGCGCAAAGAGTCGCGCGACAAAATGCCCGCATCGGGCGCAGGCGAGGGTAAAGACGAAAGAACGTCGGACACGGCGAAAAAGGAATAAATAAAACGGAAGCTCCCACTTAAGCGGGCGCTTCGGTTGGCGCGAAACGCGCCAAGGCTTCCTGTTCGCTGGGGTAGGTGTGAATGAGCCGCGAAAACCCGAGCAAATTGAAAATGTTGGTGATTTTGTCGCTCATTTTGGCGATCACCAGGTCGCCGTTGTGCTGGCGCACCTGGCGAAACGTCGCCATAAGCAGGCCCAGACCCGTCGAGTTGATGTAGGTCAACTTTTCGAGATCGAGCAACAGGTTGAACTGGCCTTCTTTGTCGGTCAGGCGCGTGAGTTCTTCTTCAAATTCAGCGAAGGTGTGGGCGTCCACATAGCCTTCGAGACGCAAAATATGCACGTCTTTGCCGCTGACTGGCGCTGCCGCGTGTTCAATTTTCAGTTCTTTCACGGTAAGTTCGTTCTCCCACCCGAAGGTGTCACTCTGGCTCTGGTTTGGCCTTTTCCCGAAAAGTAAAAGTTCAAACCAAAACCCGGAAGTAGCTTCTCATTTTATGTGCCATTTGCCCGTCTGTCAAACGAAAAAAATCGCGCGTTAACCCTTCTGCGCAACGCCCAGCTTTTCGGGCCTCGTTTGGGTTCCGGCACGCCGTTGCAGTTCGCCCTTGGCTACCAACTCCGCTTCATCCAAAATCTCTTTGACACGCCCTTGCCAGACCAAGGTTTCCTCGCGCGACAAGTTGGGCGGAACCCAGATCGCCTCGCCGACATGAACGTGAACGCGCGCAAACGGTTTAGGAATCAAATATCTGTCCCACGTTGGCAAGTGCCAGCCCCGCGAAGCCACGCAGGTGAGCGGCAAAATGGGCACTCCGCTTTTCGAGGATAGATACACCACGCCGCCGTGCGCTTCGCGGCGCGGCCCTTTGGGGCCATCGGGCGTAAATCCCATTATGCCGCCCTCGGAAATCAAGCGCAGCGTTTCGCGCAGTGCCGCGATTCCCTCTTTTTTCTTGGTCGAACCCCACACGATGGGCCAGCTATACAATTTCCAAAACGCGCCTTGCATTTGTCCTGCGCGCGAACGCGACATCATGGTGGCGATGCCCGCGCCGCGAAACAGATGCAGCGGCACAAGCGTGTGATCGTGCCACACCACGAACAGCGCTCCCCGGTCGGGCGCTTCCAGATACGGCCTGAAACGAGACACGCCCGTTGTCGAGATGGACAGCGTGTTCATCAGCGCGCTGTGAACCAGGCGAAGCAGGCGCGGCACAGCCCACACGCGAACCGCCGCAAAAGGCGGCGCGCTCGTCCAGAAAACATCGCGGAGTTTCATGGGAAGAAAACCCTTAGCTCTTGGCTTTAAACACAAACACGCAGCTGTTTTAACCGAAACAATTGCGTGTTCATATGTTTGAAAGCTAAGAACCGAGGGTTTTTAATTCACCCGGCGCGCGCCCCAGTATTTCGAGGCGAAGTAGCCGGTTTGCAGCGAATCGACGCGCACGCCTTGGCCAGTCGAGGCGGCGTGAACAAACTTGCCGTCTTTCAAATAAACGCCTATGTGCGAGATGCCGTGTTTGTAGGTGTTGGCGAACAAAATTAAGTCGCCCGCTTGCCACCGGCCGCGCGCAACGGCTTGACCGTAGGTGCGATAGCCCGCCGCCGTGCGCGGCGGGTTGAGTCCGCGTTGGCGCAGCAAGAAATAAATCAAACCGGAGCAATCGAAACCGCGGGACGGGCTGGCCGCGCCGAATCGATAAGGCATTCCGCGATAAGACAATGCCTGGGTCGCCACACCGCTTCTCCAGGCGAGAGCGGCGCGATCACGGGGCGATCCTCCGCGCGAAAGGGCGACGGACGAGGGTTGAACAGGAGCAGAAGGAACGGGAAACGGAACCGGCATAGATGATGTTGTTGTGGACGCGGCCGATGGCGACGCGTCGTATCTGCTGAGGCTCTCACTGGCTGCGGAAGAAGCGGATAGCTCTTGCGCGGTCTGGGTTTTCTGCTGGCGCGAGCCAAACAAAAGAACCGATAGCTTTTTGGTCAAGCCACGTAGCGGCGCGGGCGAAGACAGACCCGAAGGCACGAACGGGCTTCCCGGATCAGCCGGAATCGGCGCGACTTGCGAAGCGGCCTGACTCTGATTTTTCTTGAGGTATCGTTCGCGCGCGCGCAAAATTTCTTCGGACGAAATCGGCATCGGAGCGATGGTGCCGCCTGGCACGTTAGGCGGCAGTTGCTTGATCAAACCCTCACGGGCAATCAGCTTTTTGCGCTGGTCGCCTTTGCGCGAGGAAACATAGGCGTAGCGATTCTGACGGATTTTAGCGAGTTGTTGGCGACGCAGTTGAGCCTGCGCCGCCCGTTTTTGCGCTTGGGCTTGACGCCACTTCCACTGATTGACTTTTTGGAGTTGCAGCCATTTCCACTTTTGCTCTTTGGCCCGTTTGCGCGTCTGCCACGCGACAATGTGCAACTGCTCAAGCGAAGGCCCCTCGGGCGTAGCTTTGGAAACAGCGGGAGCGGTCGTCATCAACACGTTATTACCTGCCATAACAGGCGCAAGAGGCGTCCTCGCTTCGCTCGGTGCAACGGGAGCACGCGGCAGGACAATGGCCGGATATACAAGCATCGCGCCACCATTGACGCGCGGCCTGGCGGCAAACGGAGCGCGCGGTGCGGTAAAAATCGCAACGGGCGGCGCCATCACGGGACTTTTTCCCCTGCTTCCCGCTGCGCTCGCGGGATTGACGCGCGGCGAGGATGGGGCGACACCGATAGGAGATGGATTCCAAGAGCGCACGCGGGCAGCGAGCGAGGAAGCATCGGGCGCTAAAGCGTCCGGCGCCACGCGCAAATCGTCGCCCGCGTTGCGATCCGTGCCTAATTCTTGTGGCGTCGGCGGCGACAACAGCGTTCCGCCGGAAGAGGGATTCAAATCCACATCAGGCGCTTGCGCCGGGGTTACGGGCACCCAAGGCGCGGCTTTCGCAACACGCACATGGGGCAACGCCGCTTGAGGGGCGCTCTTGGCCGATACGTTCACGCGGGTCGCGGTTTTGGCAACAGGGTTGGCCGCCACACGCACACGCGGCGCTGCTTTGGGGGCCGGATTGATCGCTACCTTCACACGCGATTTTTGCAGGGCGAGGCGCTGCCTTTCGATTGCGTTTCGCAAACGCTGAATCGGGGTTCGCGGCGCCTGCGCCACGCGCATAGAACGCGTGGCAGGGACTTTAGCCACTCGAACCGACGCAGGTTTTGGCTTGGTGGCGATGTAGATGCCTTTGAGCGCCAAACCTTTGACGGCGCCGCTTCCGCCATAGCGGGCGCGGTAGGTTTTGAGTTGTTCGGGCGTGCCGAACATCGTTTGATTGGAAGTTTTATCGGACGCTTCTTTAGCCTTGAAATGCGAGATTGGCCTGACTTTGCGCAAGCGGCGCGCGTCGATGTAATCTTTGTGAACCCAGCCAAAAATGTGGTCTTTGGTTTCAACGCGATACCAATCTTCATAGCGGCCCCACACGTAAACCGGCGTGCGGGTCGGCACTTTGGCCACCGGCGGTGTCAAAGCCGAGGGGCGGGCGCGAATAAAGGTTTGCGAGCCGCTCGTCCAGCCGGGCACGCCGACCAAGGCGCCATCGGCGCGCGCGCTTGCACCCTGGCAAAGCGAGAGCGCGGGCAAAAGCAACAGCACGCCCGCACGTAAAATCACGGGCTGGTTCCTGGGTTGAAACATACGACGAATGAGTTCTTGGCCCCTGGAGAAGCGAAGAAAAAACATCGTCTCCAACGCCTGCTTGGGGCGAACAAACGCCCAAACCAAAGCGTCGAAACGCTCTTTTTGTCGGAGGCAGGCGCCAAAAACGACGCTTCATTTTAGGCCCGAACAGCGCGCCCTGTCAACTTTTTGCCTGTTTGGGTTTCGCCTGAGTAGACGCAAAGATGTTACGATGTGGCTTTATCTCAGAACCATTTTCATTTTTCTTTCAAACCCGCATTGATGCGGTCAAAGGAGCGACTCGAAAAAGTTGATACTGGCGCTAAACATCTTCGTTCTATGCTTCCTCTTCTTGATCTCGCCTGGAATTGGACGCTCGATGCGCTTTTTCCGCCGCGTTGCAGCGCGTGCTCCTCTTTCACCCGCGCCCGCTTTTGCCCTCGCCACGCTCCCACCGCTCTTCCGATTTCCCCGCCCTTTTGCCGCGTGTGCGCCGCGCCCTTCGACCCTCTGGCCAAACGCGACGCGCAATGCGCCGTCTGCCGCAAAGCCAAAGATTCATTTCAAGTCGCCCGCGCCGCCTGGGTTTATGACGGAGCGCCGCGCGATGCCATCCACCGCTTCAAATACGGTGGAAAAAGCGCCCTCGCCGCTCGCTTGGCTCCTGCCCTACTCGACCTGTTGCACCTCGACGAAGCGCTGTCCCAAATCGACTTCGACATCGTGGTGCCCGTGCCGCTTCATCCGCGCCGCGAGCGCAAACGCGGCTTCAATCAAAGCGAACTGCTCGCCCGCGCCTTGGCCAAAGAACTCGCGCTTCCCGCTGCGAATTTGCTCCAACGCACGCGCGCCACGCCGCCTCAAGTTGGACTCGATGCCAAAGCGCGCACCCACAACGTGCGTGGCGCTTTTGCCCTCGATCCGCGCAGCGGCGACATCACAGGCCAACGAATTTTGCTCGTGGACGACGTTTACACAACCGGTTCGACTCTGCGCGAGTGCGCGGGCGTGCTCAACCGCGCGGGCGCGCAAACGGTGTGCGCCGTGACTTTAGCCCGCCAGGTATCGCCCGATGTGCGCCCGCTTTTCCAGCCACCTCCAGTTTTTGAAGGGCTCGTCTTCGATTGAACCCGACGCGCCAAGGATTGGCCGGCTTCGCTGACCTGACCTGCATCCAGCGGCTTCTCGCCCGTTTGCAAGCCGCGTTTTCAAAGCAAAAAAGCGCGCCCCGAACATCGGAGCGCGTTTTGAATTGGTTGTTTAAAGTTATGACAAACCATGACCCCAAATAGCGTGTTGCCTACGGTTATATGACTTGCCATGACCTTTCAAACAACTGTCAGCGACACGCATAAGAGCCTGTCTCTGTAGTGTGGGTTTGGGTCAGACTGGAGTTGATGAGACGCGCATCCAAAGTGGTTTATCCCAGCGACTTGAGCGACGAGCAATGGCGTCTGGTGGCGCCTGTTCTTCG
>JAABUM010005769.1_pt1 | contig 12692 bp, 13 predicted proteins | sample 5559161 | NCBI WGS metagenome assembly JAABUM01 (sample SAMN10711868, study PRJNA513369) | rock metagenome | isolation source: Antarctica rocks | place: Antarctica: Victoria Land, Siegfried Peak nord | reverse complement strand
CTGCTGCCGCACGCCCCATCGGCTACGCCAGTACGGACGCGGGAAGACAACGAGCGATGCGGCGAGACGGCGACCTTACCACCCTCGCGCCACCCTTTATCAGACAGTTTCTGATTTCTACGTTCTCAATCTTGATGACTGGAAGGCGTTGATAATCGAGGAACAGGGATATAAGCCACACATCAACGTTGATGCGAAGAACCGCATCTCCTATCCTGACGGCTGGCGTGGCTTGAACCTCAAGCTAGCGCGCGTCATGCAGTTCAAGGAGGACTGGACGAAATTCCATACGTACCTGAAGTCCGAAGCCGCATCGCGCGTATAAGGAAAGATTGACTTCATTCGCCAGTGCCTCGACAACAGCGTGCTGATGCAGTGCGAGTTCCGCGTCTCTCGCACCAGAAAGGGGCATCCGCTATGAGTCGCACGATAACGATCACGCTCGAAGATGCGGCATATCAGCGGTTGCAAGAGCAGTTTGGCGAAGGGGCGATCGAGAGCGTCGTCGAAAACTTTCTGCGCCCATACACGATGACCGAAGCCGAACTCGACGCTGAATACATGGCGATGGCAGCAGATCACGAACGAGAAGCAGAAGCCTCCGTGTGGGACGCCGCCGATCTCGGGGTTACGCTGGATGGTGAATCCGAAGATTGGTCGTTCTTAAGAGAGCAACAATAATCCAATCATGACTTGCCATGAACAGCTACCTCTAGGCTGGAGGCGACCACCCACCATCGCTCTGCGCGCTTACTTCTTCCCCTCCCGCTCCTGCTTCTCGGCCTGTTCTTCGAGTTTTCGCATGGTCCGACCGAGGAGGCCGCCCGTTTTGCGGGCCAGCCAGCGCGCGGGGCGCATGGCGACCTCTTGCCGCTCCGTGCTCTGCGCCTGATGGGCGAGCGCGGCGGTTACCGCTGCCTGGAGGGCTTCGGTCTGCCCTTCGCTTTGGAACTGTGCGCGCAATGTCTGGCGCAATTGCACGTCGCGGAGGCTGTCGATCGTCGTAAGAAGCTGCTGCTCATCCATGATGGAGCCTTCCTTTTTCTTGCTTATCGTTACCGATCGCGCCACGCCGACGACGGCTTGGATAGGGCTGCCCGCGTAACGATGATGATTACGCGGCGCGGCTACTGACCGGCGAGACGGTCTATGACTCCTGGCCCTCTTGCGGCGTCTTCATCTCCTGCACCAGCACCTTGTCGACGCGCTGCCCGTCCATGTCCAGCACCTCGAAATCGTAACCGCCCCAGGTGACGCGGTCGCCCTCTGCGGGGAGGCGCCCGAGCCGTGCCAGGACGAAGCCACCGAGCGTCTGAAAATAGCCCAACTCCTCGCCCGGCAACGCGTTCACCGGGATGGAGTCACGGAACTCATCGAGCGACAGCATCCCATCGACTAGCCACGAGCCATCGTCGCGCCGGACCGCGCCCGCCGCGCCGACGAGCGGCGGGCCGTCGCCGACGAGATTGTCCAGGAGATCGCCGAGCGTGATCAACCCCTCGACCCCGCCGTACTCGTCGAGGACGAGGGCGATTCGGCGTCCGTTGGTCTTGAACTGTTCCAACGCCTTGTAGGCGGCCACCGTCTCCGGCAGGAAGATGGGCGGGCGCATCGCCGACGCGATGTCCGCCGGTTGCCCGCTGACCTGCCGCACCCAGAGTTCTTGCACGGAGACGATCCCGAGGACGTGGTCGAGATCGCCGCGACAGATCGGGTAGTAGGTGTAGCCCCCCTGCGCCATACTCCGCAGGTTTTCCTCCTCCGGCGCGGTGATGTCGATCCAGCTGACGCGCGGGCGCGGGACCATCAGGTCCACTACGCGCTGGTCGCCGAGCCGGAAGACCCGATCGACGATCTCTTGTTCGGCGGCCTGGAAGACCCCCGCCTGTGCCCCCTGTTGCACCAGGATCGTGATCTCCTCCTCCGTCACCGCCGGGTCGGTCGAGGGCTTGGAGCCGAGGAGGCGTAGGATCAGCGCGGTGGAGCGGCTGAGGAGCCAGACTACCGGGGAGGCGAAGACCGAGAGGCGCCCCATCGGCCCGGCGACGCGCGCGGCGATCGCCTCCGGGTTGCCGAGCGCGAGCTGCTTCGGCACCAACTCGCCGATGATCAGCGAGAGATAGGTGATCACCAGGATCGCCAGGAAGACGCCGAGTTGTCCGCTGATCGGGGCGAGCAATGGTACCCGCTCCAGCGCGGTGCCGATGAACGCGCCGAGACTCGAACCGCCGAACGCGCCGGTGAGGATGCTGATCAGCGTGATCCCGATCTGCACGGTCGAAAGGAAACGCCCCGGTTCGTTGGCGAGGTCGAGCGCCGCCCGCGCCCCGTCATCGCCCGCCTCGGCCCGTTGTTGGAGTCGGACTTTGCGCGAGGAGGCGATCGAGAGTTCCGCCGCCGCGAAGACGCCGTTGGCAACGAGCAGGAGCAGGAGGACGAGGAGCTGAATCCCGACGTTCGACATTGGACCTCTGTGGCCTGTACGCGCTGCCGCAGGTCGCGGCGTTGGCGGGAGTATGCCACGCCGCGCGCCCCTCGTGCCCTGCCCGGTGCCCTGCTATCATCTCTGCGAGACGGTAGGCCACGGAGCGGCGGGGGAGGGGCGATGCGGACGCGGACGACCGATGCGTTGGTGATCGGCGGCGGGATGACGGGGGTGGGTGTCCTGCGCGATCTGGCGCTGCGTGGCATCCGTGCGCTCCTGGTCGAACGCGGTGATCTCGCCGCAGCGCGTCTCGGCGTCTCTGCACCCTGCCGCACCGCCGACGAGCCGGCGGTCGCGCGCCCGTTCGACCCGGTGACGGGCGCGGCGAGCCCGGCCTTCTGGATGGGCCAACCGCTCGCACGCGTCGAGGAGGACCAGAGCTACGGCGAACTCCTCTGCGAGTGCGAGCTGATCACGCGCGCGCGGCTCGTGGCCGCGATCGAGGCCGGCGCGGCCAATCTCGATGACGTCCGTCGCACGGTGCGCCTCGGCATGGGGCCGTGTCAGGGGGGCTTCTGTGTCTACCGCGCGGCGGCGCTCCTGCACGAGTCGCGCGAGGGGGCGGGCGACCAGGGCGCGACCGCCGCGACGAATCTGGCGTTGCACGACTTCCTGGAGGAACGGTGGCGCGGGATCACGCCGGTCCTCTGGGGCGACCAGCTACGCCAGGAACGGCTCGATGAGCTGATCTACCTCGGCACGCTCGGCGTCGATACGCTGCCGACCACGCTGCCGGACGCCGCTTGGCTGGTGCCGGTCAGCCCGGCGGCAGTGCTTCCCACCGCCGAGCGCACGACGGTTGCGGACGACAGCTGAACATTCGCGTTGTGCGATAGGGTCGATGAGAACGGTGCCGCCCCCACGAGCAGGGGCGCGTGGTAGGATTAGCGCCATCGACGGCGGATGGCATGGTGGGGAGGGATGGATGACAGCGATCGGCGAGCGTCCGGTGGGTGTGACCAGTGGCGGGTCGGGCGGGATCCTCGGCGACGAGGAATTGGCGACGCTGAAATCGATCGAGCGGCGCGCGTTGTGGTTGGCGACGAACATGATCAACCATGCCAACAACGTCCGCCCGAATCCCGATAATACGAAGGTTGGTGGGCATCAGGCGTCATCGGCGTCGGTCGTCTCGATCATGACCGCACTCTATTTCCACTTCCTCAACGGTCGCGACCGGATCGCGGTCAAGCCGCACTCCTCACCTGTCTACCATGCCATGCAATACCTCCTCGGCGAACTCGATAGGCGCTATCTGACCGAGTTGCGCGCCTTTGGTGGCCTGCAATCGTACCCGAGCCGCACCAAGGATCCCGATCGCGTCGATTTCTCCACCGGCTCGGTGGGGTTGGGGGTGGTCGCGCCCCTCTTCGCGGCCCTGACCGATCGCTACGCCAGCGCGCACTTCGGCGGCGGGCCGCACCGGCGCTTCATCGCCATCGTCGGCGACGCGGAGCTGGACGAGGGGAACGTCTGGGAAGCGGTCGCGGAGGAGGCGACACACGGCCTTGGCAATGTCCTCTGGATCGTCGATCTCAACCGCCAGAGCCTCGATCGCGTCGTCCCCGGTATCCGCTCGCGACAGCTCCAGGCCCTCTTCGCCGCCAGCGGCTGGCACGTCCTGGAGGCGAAGTACGGGGAGCGTTTGCAGGCGGCGTTCGCGCGCCCCGGCGGCGAGGCGCTGCGCCGCCGCATCGACGAGATGAGCAACGAGGAATATCAGGTGCTGATCCGCCTGCCGGGCGCGGTGCTGCGCGCCCGGCTCCTGGCGGGCGCGGGCGAGGGCGAGGAGTTGGCGGCGACGATCGCCGATGTGCCCGACGACGAATTGCCGGGCCTGATCGCCGACCTCGGCGGCCACGATCTGCGCGAATTGCTCGGGGCCTTCGCCGCCGCCGACGCGGAGACGAGCCGCCCCAGCGTCCTCTTCGCCTACACGATTAAGGGCTGGGGGCTGCCGATGGCCGGGGACGCCCTGAACCACTCGGCCCTGCTGACGCAGCAACAGGTCGACGTGCTGCGCGAGCGCTTCGACATCGCCCCCGGCACGGAGTGGGATGCCTTCTCGCCCGACTCGCCGGAGGGACGCCTCTGCGCCGCGCGCGCCGAGGTGCTGCGCGACGAGGCGCTGCCCGCGCCGCAACTCGGGCCGGATACCGTGCCGGAGACGATCGGCTTCCGCCCCGCCGCCGCCATGTCCACGCAGGAGGCGTTCGGCTCGATCCTCGGCCAACTGGCGCGCACCCCGGAAGTGGGCGCGCGCATCGTGACGACCTCGCCCGACGTGGCGGTCTCCACGAACCTCGGCTCGTGGATCAATCGTGTCGGCGTCTTCTCGCCGGAGACGGCGACCGACTACGACGAGGGGGCGCAGCGACTCCTGCAATGGCGACCGGGACCGGGCGGGCAGCACATCGAACTCGGTATCTCGGAGATGAATCTGTTCATGCTGCTCGGCCAGCTCGGCCTTTCGTCGGAGCACAACGGCCAGCTCCTGTTGCCGGTCGGCACCGTCTACGACCCGTTCGTCTGCCGCGGCCTCGATGCGCTGATCCACGGCGTCTACTCGGCGGCGAAGTTCGTCTTCGCGGGGACGCCCGCCGGGGTCACGCTCAGCCCGGAGGGTGGCGCGCACCAGTCGTCGATCACGCCATCGATCGGGCTGGAGCTGCCGAACATGACCGCGTTCGAGCCCGCGTTCGCGCGCGAGGTCGAGTGGTGCCTGCTCGATGGGCTGCGCCGCTGCTGCGACCGCGTAGGGGGCGACTCGACCTACCTGCGCCTCTCCACCAAACCGATCGATCAGTCGCTGCTGAACGACGCGCTGGCGCGCTTCGGCGAGGAGGGGCTGCGGCGCGAGGTACTGGCCGGTGGCTATCGCCTCGTCGTGCCGCCGACTGAGCTGGTCGGCGCCCCGCGCGTCAGCATCGCCACTGCCGGGCCGCTGATCCCGGAGGCCCATGCGGCCACCCTGGCGCTGCACGCCGAGGGGATCGCCGCGTCGCTGATCAACGTCACCAGCGCCGATCGTCTCTATCGCGGGCTGGCGACGAGTCGCCACGCCTACGTCCGCGACGCCACGGTCGGGGTCGAATCGGGGCCGCTGGCGGCGCTCTTCCCGGCGTCCGAGCGGCACGTCCCGATCGTCACCGCGCTCGATGGGGCCTCGCACCACCTGGCCTGGCTCGGCTCGGCCTTCGGTGCGCCGGTCGTGCCACTGGGGGTCGATCGCTTCGGGCAGGTTGGCACGCGCGCCGATCTCTACCGTGATCAATTGATCGACGCGGACAGCATCGTGAACGCCGCATTGCTCGCCCTGGAGGTTGTTGGCGGCTGATCGCGTACAATGCCTCGCGTGGGTGTTCTTCGCCTGTCGCGCGGTGCGTGCTGCGTGGCCTAGGAGGACTATGTCGCCATCGATCCTGTTGGGGGTGCTCCTGGGGAGCCTCTGCGGACTCCTCTGGCACGCCTGCCTGGGGCGCGGCTGGCGTTGGCTGCCGCTCTATTGGATCGTCGGTTTGCTCGGCTTCTTCGGCGGCTGTGTCCTCGCAATCCTCGGCAACGTGACCGTCATGCGGCTCGGATCGCTGCCGATTTTGGGAGGGATCGTTGGCGCGATCCTTGCACTGGCGGCAACATGGTGGCTAACCGGGCGACGCCGTATGCGTCCCGCGCCCGGTATCGGATAATTTGCACGCCTGGAACGGCCCACAGTTGGCGCGCGATAAGGGAGGCGACTGAACATGAAGAAGTGGGCGATTATCGGCGGTATCATCGCGGTCGTGGTCCTGGCCCTGATCATCGGGCTGCTTTTCTGGGGCTCTGAAGGACCGGCAACCTCGCGACTACGCGACATCTCGATCATCTTCATCTCGCTCTTCTCGGTGATCGCGACGGCGCTCCTCGCCGCTATCGTCGGGGCGATCCTCTGGCTCGTCTTCACCCTCCGCGACAAGGTCGTGCCGCTGCTGGAGAACCTGTCGGCGAGCGCGGCGCGGCTGAAGGGGACGACCGAGTTCCTGACGGAGCAGGCGGTGAGCCCGGTGATCAGCGCGGCGGGTGCGTTCGCCAAATTCCGCGCGGTGACCCGCGCGGCCACCGGTGGCAAGAGCCGCCCGGTGCAGCGGCAGCGGAAGATCAAGATTAAGACGCCCTAAACCGTTCGCGGCGAGGCGTTGACGGGCCGATGGCCGGGCGGCATAGCTCGGCCATCGGCCCATCCGGTCCCCGGGGCGCGTCGCGTTGTGCCGAGCGAGCGGGATGATAGGGAAGGTGGGCATGTTAGCCGGACAACAAGAGGCATTAGGACGTGATCTGGCGCGCTTGCAGGCGCAACTGCGCGGCGGTACGGGCGGACGTCCGGTGCAAGGGTTCTTAGAAGGGCTGGTCGGCGGGCTGCTCCTCGGCGCGGCGCTCGCCCTGTTCGCGGCGCGGCGCGGCACTGCGACCGAGATCGAGCCGCTGCAAGAAGCGAGTATCGAGCTGAAAGAGCGCCCCACGCAGCTTGCGAACGATGCGCGCGACGGGGGGGCTGGCCCCACGGAGCAGGCCGACGCGCTCACCGAAGGGGCGAAGGCCGCACTCGATCGCATCGTGCCGCGGGATAAAGCGACTGAGGTATAGGCCGCAGCACGCTCGGTTGCCTGCCGAACACGACCGTAGCACAGAGTGTCCGTACATGCGCTATACTTCCCCGAGACGCGGGATAGCGTAAGGGATGAGGTGCACGCGATGATGGCGGAGCGAGGGGCGGATGGCGGGTCGGGCGGGCGGGCGTTGCGCCTCCCCGCAGGGCTTGCGGCGTATGGCATCGCGGCGCTGCTCAGCGCGATCATCGCGCTCGGGGTGGCCGGATTGGCGTTCCAGGCCAGCCGCCTGACCGTCACCACCGGCACGATCCTCCTCTTCGCGCACGAGCAATGGGCCTTCTGGACCGGCGGGGTGGCGCTTGCCGCCTTGGCCGGGGCGCTCGCGGCCCGCTTCGCTCGGCAGCGCACCGCGATGGCCTTTCCTGGCGCGTCCGAAGGGGCCAATCTCCCCGCCACGGCGCTCCTTCCCGCCGTCGCCGCCTTTGGTGCGGTCCTGTTGGTCAGCCTCTATCACAATCCCGCCATGATCGCGATCGCGCCCGCGACCGTCGCACTCGTCGTGTTCGCCGGGCTGATCGCGCGGTATCACCTCGATGACGAGGTCGGGCGGGTCCGGCGCGTGGCGCGGACGACGCATGTCTTGCTGACGCACGGGGTCGCGTTCCTGCTGCTGGCGGCGGTCTATATCAGCAAGGTGCGCTCGCTCCTCTCGGCCTCGGTCGTGGCGCTGCTGATCTGCCTGTTGCTGGTGCAGCTCGCCGATGGTGAGCGCTTCCCGATCGAGCGCCGCCTGATCTACGGCCTCGTCGGCGGGGTAGTGCTGGGCGAGATCACCTGGGCGCTCAACTACTGGCCGCTGACCGGCTGGACCGGTGGTGCGGTGCTGCTGATCGCCTTCTATCTCGTCGCTGGGCTGATCCTGGCGCAGGTGCGCGACGGCCTACGTCGCCGCGATCTGCTCGAATATGGCCTCAGCGCCGCTGCGATGTTCGCGCTGGTGGCCCTGACGATTGGCAAGTAGGCGGCAGTCCGTAATCCATAGTCCGTAGTAGGGTGGGGTGCTGACAGTAGGCATTGCCGGTCAACGAACCCCCCTACGGACTACGGACCGCCGCCTACGGACCCTTCTCCCACGGAGGTATCCCATGTCCGCCGATGCCACGTTGTACGCGCTGATCAAGCGGCTCGACCGCCTGGAGGAACTGCGCGAGGATTTGCAGGAGATCGCGCTGCGCGGCGGCACGCAGGGTGACGAAGAGGACGACATCGAGCCGCTCGATCAGCAGGCGATCACCAACGAGATGGCCGCATTGGGCATCCGCACCTTCGATGAGTTGGAGCGCCAGATCGCCGACCTGAACGCCCAGCTCGATGCGCGCGAAGAGACGCGGGGCGGCCAGAGCTAGACGCTTATTCGTTACTCCCTTTTACGGACTACGGACTACGGACTTCCCTCACGACCGACGACTCACGACTCGCCCTGCTGGAGGATGCGTGCCCGACTTATTCGATCTGCAACGTGAGCGCCTGTTGGCACGCCGCGCGCCGCTGGCGACGCGGATGCGCCCGCGCGCGCTCGATGAGTTTGTGGGGCAGGAGGGGATCGTCGGGCCGGGGACGTTGCTGCGGCGGATCATCGAGGCCGACCGCCTCCCCTCGCTGATCCTCTGGGGACCGCCCGGCGTCGGCAAGACGACCCTCGCGCGGATCATCGCCGAGACGACGCGCGCCCACTTCGTGCCGCTCAGCGCCGTGACTGCCGGCGTGGCCGATCTCCGCACCGCCGTGAAGGAGGCGAAGGATCGTCTCGGGATGCACGGTGGGCGCACGATCCTCTTCATCGATGAGGTCCATCGCTTCAACAAGGCGCAGCAGGACGCGATCCTGCCGCACGTCGAGGATGGCACGGTCACCCTGATCGGCGCGACGACCGAGAATCCGTCGTTCGAGGTCAACTCCGCGCTCCTGTCGCGCGCCCGCGTCTTCGTCCTCAAAGGGCTGGGCGACGACGATCTCCGTCGTCTGATCGCGCGCGCGCTGACCGATCCCGAGCGCGGCCTCGGCGAGGAGCACGCGCGCCTGACCGACGAGGCGGTCGCGCAGTTGGTCAACTTCGCCAACGGCGACGCCCGTTTCGCGCTCAATACCCTCGAGCTGGCGGTTGCCGCCGCGCTGCCCGCCGCCGATGGCGGGGAGCGCACCGTGGATGACGCGCTGGTGGCGGAGGCGGCGCAACGGCGCGCGGCGGTCTACGACAAGGATGGGGAGTCGCACTACGACACGATCTCCGCGCTGCACAAGAGTTTGCGTAGCTCCGATCCCGATGGTGCGCTCTATTGGCTGGCACGGATGTTGGAGAGCGGCGAAGACCCCCTCTACGTCACCCGCCGCCTCGTCCGTTTCGCGTCGGAGGACATCGGCCTGGCCGATTCGCAGGCACTCGTCCTGGCGATGGCCGCGCAGGGGGCGGTCCACTTCCTCGGCTGGCCGGAGGCGAACACGGCGCTGGCGCAACTGACCGTCTACCTGGCGGTCGCGCCGAAGAGCAACGCCGCCTACGTCGCGTACAAGACGGCGCGCGACGATGTGGAGAAGACTCGCAACGATCCGGTCCCGCTGCACCTTCGCAACGCCCCTACCGCGTTGATGAAGGGGCTCGATTACGGCAAGGGCTATCAGTACGCGCACGATTACGACGGCGCGGTCGTCGATCAGGAACACCTGCCGCCGAACATCGCCGGACATACCTACTATCGCCCGACCGATCGCGGGCGCGAGGCGGCGATCGGCGAGCGGATGCGCCTGCGCGCCGAGCAGATCGCCGAGGGTCGCGCCGCACGCACCACGCCCGAGGAGCCAGAATGGGAGCCTTCCCGCCGTCGTAAGGCGCGCGAGGCGCGCGAGCAGAATGGGGAGTGATGGCTGGATCGCTTGCACCGGCGTCGCGTTCGTGGCTGGATCCACGCCTGGAAGTCCGTCCCTCGCCAATTGAAGGACTTGGGCTCTTTGCCACCGCGCCGATTCATGTTGGTGAAGTGGTGATCGTCTGGGGTGGCCGCCCCATCACCGACGCCGAGTTACGCGCGATCGAGGTGCAGTGGCGCGCAACTGGTATCCCGTACAGCAGCGCTGCTATCGATGAAGGGCTGAGTCTACTTCAGGATGAGGACGATCCCCTTCGCTACGGCAACCACTCTTGCGACCCGAATCTCTGGCTGGCGGATGCGCTGACTGAGGTCGTGCGGCGGGATATTGCCGTCGATGAAAAACTTACCTTCGATTATGCGCTCGCTACGGTTGTTCCATAGCAGATGGCGTGTCGTTGCGGTTCGCTGGGCTGTCGCGGTGTGGTTACCGGTGATGATTGGCACCACCCTGGACTGCAAGTTCGTTATCGCGGCCATTTCTCGCCATTCATCAACGCGCGAATCGCGCGACCGGGATGATCGGCGGGTCAAGAACCCCTTTCTTATCGCTGCCTTGCGCTACAATAGCACCCCATGAATCTTGTGACGCCTACCCGGTCGACAACGCAGCCCCCCGCCGCGCGTGATGTCGCGCGCCTCGGTCGTTTTGCCCCAAGCCTCGGCGCGGCCCTGGCGCTGGCGCTGCTGGCGTGCCTCTACTTCGCGCTGACCGCCGCCGATGGCATCATCAGCACGAACGATGGGAGCCACTACGCGCTGACCAAGGCGCTCGCGGTCGATGGGACGACCCGGATTGACCCCTACGTCGATTACGGGGCGATCCAGCCGCCGAAAGGGACGCCGACGACCGACGACTACCGCGATGTCAGCGCGCGCGACGGGCACTTCTATTCCGATCGCCCGCCCGGCACGGCCTTCCTGGCGGTGCCGTTCTACTGGTTCGGCGAACTGGTGAGTCGCATCTCCGGGCGCCGCGATCTCGATTTCCCCCTCCGCTACGTGACGACGCTGCCGCCCCTCCTCGGCGCGGCAACCGCGCTGGCCCTCTACTGGCTGGCGCGCGGGCTCGGCGCGGGGCGACTGGCCGCGACCCTGACCGCCGGCAGCGCCGCGCTGACGACGCTGCTGCTGAAATATGCTACCCTCCTCTACTCGCACATCGGCGGGGCGCTCTTCGTCACCGCCGCCCTGGCGGCGATCCTGCTGGCGGAGCGCCATCGCGGTCGCGTCTGGCCGCTGGCGCTCGGCGGGGCGCTGTTGGGCTGGTCGGCGGTGACCGAGTATCCCAATCTGTTGCTGATCGTGCCGGTCGGCCTCTACGTCCTCTGGCATGCGTGGCGCGCGCCGGAGCCGCACGGGTTCGCGTGGCGTGGGCCGCTGGCCTTCGCCCTCGCCTGGGCGCTCCCGATCCTGATCCTCGCCGGGTACGATTGGATCGCATTCGGCGCGCCCTGGCACACCTCTTACACCTACCAGTATTACTTCGACTGGTCGCGTAGCCCCCTCACCACCTACGTCACGCCGCCACTGACCGGGCTGCGCTGGCTCCTCTTCGGCCCCTCCGGCCTCTTCGTGATCACCCCGGCGCTGCTCCTGGCGCTGTGGGGGCTGCTCGTCCTCGCGCGCCGCACGCCCGCGCGCGCGCTATTGCTGCTCGGCGTGACCCTGGTCGTGCTCCTGCCGACCGCCCTCCACCGCACCTACTACGGTGGTGGCAGCCGCGACACCCGCTACCTGCTGGCGATCGTCCCCGCCCTCTATGCCCCGCTCGCCCTCTGGCTCGATGCGGTCGCGCTGCCTCGCCGCCTTCTGGTGCGCGTCGCGCTCCTCGGTGGGGCGGCGTCGCTGGCCCTCTGGGGCCTCATCCGCGCGTATCTCAGCCTATTGACGATGTTCGGCCACCGGGCGACCGAGCGTTCGCCGGAAGAGGCGTGGCGCATCGTGATCGGGCAGTGGCGCGATCCGGCGGTGGTCACGCCGGGGCTGCCGTTGCTGCCGTATTTCGTCACGCTCGCGGTGCCGCTGGTCGGCGCGCTCTGGTGTCTCTGGGTGTGGTGGCGGTGGCGTACAAGGCGGCGACCCGCCACTTCCTGAAAGCATTTTGACGATGAAACGATGCGAATCAGTTCCGTTTAGGGTTGTCAAGTGGCTATGTATGGCGTATAGTTTAGTGCAGAGATGAAGAATGACCCCCGCAATAGGGGGCGAGCCACAATTGAATCGTCCGCTTGTCGGACAGTGTAGCGCGGCTTCCGGGGGTTCCCTCGGAGGGCGGCTTCGTATTTTTGTGTGGCTCCCATCCGCACATTCTTCCTATCTCGGCGCAGAACGATTCGGGGACAAGCACTGTCGCCGATTCGGTAATGCACGGGGCACAGCGGTGTGTCTCGCGTTTAATGACGACCAGGAGGTGTGGCAGGCCGACTGACGAGGAGACCCACCGGATTGAAGAAGTAAAGAAACGTGGGTGAAGTGCGCATATGAGTGCCATCCTGATCGCCAAGGGCAGGGATCAAGGCTTCCTCCTCTCCGATGAAATCGTCGCGGCCTTTCCCAATGTGGAAGCCGACGTGACCGGGCTGGACGATTTCTACACCTCGCTTCTCGAATATGGTATCGAGGTTGTCGATCAGTCCCCCGCCCCCATGAAGCGCCCCACCGAGCAACGTGTGCCGAGACTCCGGGCCGTTG
>JAABUM010005766.1_pt1 | contig 12700 bp, 11 predicted proteins | sample 5559161 | NCBI WGS metagenome assembly JAABUM01 (sample SAMN10711868, study PRJNA513369) | rock metagenome | isolation source: Antarctica rocks | place: Antarctica: Victoria Land, Siegfried Peak nord | reverse complement strand
GACCGACACGCTCAGCCAGGACCGATACCGCGCCGGTCTCGCAGGCATCAAAAACCTGCTCTCACTCACCATCGTTCGAAAGCGTTGAACAGCCCTGGGCGCCGGGCAGGGCGCCGCTTGCCTCGCGGGCCTTCAGGTCAGCATACAGGGCCTCGGCCCCATACATGGCGCAGGTCACGGTGTCGCACACGCGCACCACGGTGGGGGCCAGGTCAGGCTCGCCCTCCTTCACCACGTCAAAGTGCGCGTAGAAAGTCGCGGTCTCGTACACCTCGGCGTAGGCCAGCCGCATCTCGTCGGCGAGCGCCGCAAGGTGCGGGGCCGAAATCTGGTGGTAGGTGTCCTGAATCAGGTGCAGGTGCTCGATCAGCATGTCCCGCTGCCGCGGCGCGTCGCCCAGCAGGGTGGCGATCTCGTGCTTGGCCTGCGGCTGGACCTCGCGGCCCTTCGGCGTGGACCGTGCGCGGCCCCCGCGTCCCGGATGTTCGAAGCGCCTGACGTTTGATGTTGCATCCTGCATGGCCATCCTCCCTAAATATTATACCAGATGTTCTGTTTAAGATCTAACATATGCCTAGCTGGCCGACATGTAAGTGCGCCAATAAAGCCCAGACTTGGATAGTAAGCGGAATTGTGTTCCGCCGCGTGATGTGGGAGCGGTGCTCCTGGGCAGCATTGACCGTCCAGTTCAACTGCCAGGGGCAGCAGGCTCACGGCGGTGTTACCGCTGAGTTGGGCCGTGGTTTTGGCGCTCATGTTACAGGCGCGCTGGACGGTGGGACAGCAATCATGCCGCAGATGAACACCTCAAAGCTAAACGCGAATGCACGAACCCTGCAGCACGCCCGCGCTGATCCCTGCGGCAGCACCAAAGCATGTCCCACCGCTGAAGCCACCAAGGAAGTCTTAAGCTGTCTGGCAACCAAACAGCTTATGCGCTCAACCACCCGCTACACGGCGGACTTGTGCGCCGAACCACCACCCAGTTGCAGCCAGATCGTCTTTGTCTCTGTATACGCTTCTAGCGCCGATCGCCCCAGGTCACGGCCAATGCCGGACTCGCCGCCCATGCCGCCCCAGGGCAGGCGCGCATCGGTTGGGCCATAGGTGTTGACCCATACAGTTCCGGCATTGATGCAGTTCGCGGCCCTATGTGCCCGGTCCACGTTGGAAGTCCAGACTGCAGAAGCCAAGCTGTAAACCGTTCCGTTGGCCAGGCGCAGCGCTTCCGCCTCGTCGCCGAACCGCATAACGGAAACAACAGGCCCGAAAATCTCTTCCTGGGCGACCCGCATTCCGCCTTCCACGCCGGACAACACCGTCGGCTGCACGAAGTAGCCTCGGTTGCCGATGCGGCCGCCACCCGCGACGAGCTTTGCGCCTTCATTGAGACCGAGTTCGATGTATCCCAGCACGCCTTCCATCTGCTTGCGAGAGATAACCGGCCCCATAGTGGTCTCCGCATCCGCCGGATCGCCAACCCGCAGGCTCGCGACGCGCGCCGCCAGCCGCGCCACGAACTCGTTATGGATACTGTCCTCCACGATGATCCGGGTGGCCGCCGAGCAGACCTGGCCGGCGTTGAAGAAGGCGCCGTTGGCGATCTGCCGCACTGCGGCGTCCAGGTCCGCATCGGCGAACACCACCGCGGCCGCCTTGCCACCAAGCTCCAATCCCACCCGCGTCACGTGCTCTGCTGCCGCCCGCATAATGGTCTTGCCCACTCCCGGGGAGCCGGTGAACGCGATTTTGTCGATCCCGGGATGCGAGACGAGCGCGTTGCCGACCACGGTGCCAGGGCCAGGGATCACGTTCAGCACGCCTGGCGGGATGCCCGCTTCCAGCGCGGCGGCGCCAAGCCACAGGGCCGAGAGTGGCGTCAGTTCCGCCGGCTTCATGACCACTGTGCATCCGCAGGCCAGCGCCGGGGCAACTTTCCAGACCGCGTTCATAAGCGGGAAATTCCAGGGCACGATTGCCGCGACCACGCCCACCGGGGATATTGTGGTATAGGTCAGCGCGTCCGCGCGCACGGGAATGACGTCGCCCGAAAGCTTGTCGGCCCACCCAGCGTAGTGCTCCAGCGTGTCGATGGCGTTTGCTACATCCTGGCGGCGCGTCGCCGCGAGCGGCTTGCCCCCGTCAAGGCTTTCCAGCAAAACCACTTCCTCAAAACGCTGCCTCAGGATCTCGGCGAGGCGGTTCAGGATGCGGCCGCGCTGCGCGCCGGTCATGGCGCCCCATGGACCGTTGAGCGCCCGGCGTGCTGCGGTCACCGCGGCGTCAACATCGGCCGCCCCCGCCCGCGCTACCTGGGCAATAACCTCTTCCGTGGCCGGGTTGAGCGTCGTGAACTGGCTCCCGGTCTGGGCATCGGCCCATTCGCCGTCGATCAGCAGCTTGGTGCGGGGCAAGGCAACCGATAGGCTCATGACAGCTTCCAATCGCGGATGAGGCTTGCAGCGTTGTCCAGGATACCTGTTGCATCAAACTGGATTTACAGGGGACCTCATCGGAATATCCGATCAACTCTGGCCCGGAAGCTCCAGCATCGCAGCAACGTCCAACAGGCTGGACTCTGCCAAGAAGGCCTTGGCCAATGGGGAAAGCGGATCACGATTGCTGGCCACCAGCCCGACGACGTGGAGTGCCGACGGCTGGTCAAGTAGCAGCGCACGCAGGTCTGCACCGGTGCCGAGCACAGCCAATAAGCTATGCGGGACGATGCTCGACCAGCCACCTAGCCGGACATGGGCACAGATCGCCAGCATGGAAGTCGTCTCCATCCGCGGTCTGGGCGCCGGGCCGCCAACCTCCCGGATGATGCGGTTGATTATACGCCGGTTCTGCATATCGGAACTCAGCAAGCAAAGCGGCAGCGTGGCTGCCTCCTGCCAGGACACTCGGTCCTGGCTGCCGAGCGGACCGGGTGACGAAGTCAGCAGGACGTAGCGCTCTCGGTAAAGTGGCAACGAGCGCACGTCGGTCAGCGGCTCATTGTCCAGGTAGGTAAGCCCCGCTTCCAAGTCGAAGCTCTCCAGCCCGCGCTGTATTTGCACCGAGGTCATCGAGGTCACCTCAGCAGTCACGTTTGGGTGGTGGCGGCAGAATGGAGTCACAATGAGCGGGGCAGCCGCGATTGCGGCCGGGATGACGCCAAGGCGCAGGCGCCCGCTCAGGCCGTGCCGCATTTCAGCCAGTTCCTGCTCAAGCCCGTTCTGGTCCGCCAGCATCAGCTGCGCCCAGTCCAGCACCCGTCTTCCTTCTGGAGAAAGATCGCGGAAACGCTGCCCCCCGCGGTCAATCAGCGGTACGCCCAATTCGGCTTCGAGTTGCTTGATCGCCTCTGACAAAGTCGGCTGCGTTACATTGCAGGCTGCAGCAGCGCGACCGTAATGCTTCTCGCGAGCGAGGGCAACGAAGTAGCGAAGGTGCCGGAGGTTCATACGAGAGGCTTGGCTCGCCAGCTCGACCGCTGCAAACCGATCCTGCTGAAGTAAAACTTTGGCCGCTCAGTGCGCCTTCGCGTACGCGCTTGACCGCTTGGGCTTTGAAATCCGCCGTTAACCGGCGCGGGGTCCGCTGCTCCGCCACACCTTCCTGCTGGGGTGTTCGGGTTCCTTACGGAACCCTCCACCTCCCGGGGGAAGCCCATCACCAGGCTACCTCACCACCTTGCCGTGCCAACGCCGTTGCTCAGCTCAACGCTCCGCAAATGGCGCCCCACCCCGCTTGCCTAACAGCGTTCATGCCTCTTCAATCGGCACGGTTCCACATCCCCACTGGCCAAGGATGTGCATCCGATCGCTTTCGAGGCTCTTCGGTGGTTGGTTGTTCTTCGGCTCGGGAACGTATGAGCCCCTCAGTGCGTCTGGCGCGACGGCCAAAATGCCGGCCCGAGTGTTCGTCTCCGCCATCGCTTCTTCCAGCGCTTCTGGGTCGATCCATGTCATCCGTCCCAACTCCATGCGGGCATAGACGAGCCCAGTCTCGCGGTTCGCGAAGCTGACAGTCGTGAGCAGCCGTACGCACCGTTCGAGGAAGCGTGTGTTGTTTTCTGGTGCCATAGCTTGTGAGTCCAGGTACACGTCGTCCGCGCATCTCGCGTTCACGTTGATCTTTCGATAGCGCTCAACGTCGAGGATGCACTTTACGTCGAGGATGGTCATGTCCCGGTTCCATCCGAAGGCGATGGTGCGCGGCCGCTCGCCGTGCGGAACGCTATTGTCAAGAAATTCGTAATGGATTCGTTTCGATGTCCGCATCGCCCAGGTAAAGAATAGGTCCGGCATGCCGTTAAATGCCTCGACATTATGCGCAAGCAGATCGTCCACGGCCTTGTAACGTCCCACACGCAGTCCGCGTTCCCAGGCTCGCTCAACGGTGACGTGCGGCGGGGTAATCATAAAGAAGAGATACACGAGATCGGCGAAGCGCGTGATCATCGTACTAGTCGTCTCATCAACGTCTGCTGCGAAACTATCGAATCGAAAACGGTCGATCAAGAGATGCGGTATCTCCGCACGCTCGCCTTTCCGTCCCATGTAGCGGTCCAGCTTCGAGTCGATGATGGCGAGCTCATCTCCAGTAAACATACCCGCATATTTATAGTCGTCTCCGAGCGAACTGAAGTCAAGAAGATACTTCCGCCAAATGTCAGGGCTGATAAGCGCAAACTGTTGCCAGTCAATGCCAATCTCTGCTGCGAGCCTCTTTTGATACGGGCGCATCGTACTCTTGCCGGAGGCCGAAGCTCCCTTCGTGTTCATTGCGAAAGGTCGTTCTTGGAAGGGCAGTAGCTGATACCCCTCGGCTTGCGCCGCCTCCCGGAACCAGGAGTCGACGAGTTGGCTGATAATTTCTGTAACGTGGCGGTTGCAGGCAATGCCGGTGGCAATGGATGCGAGCACATTTGCATCGCCCCAAATACGGCCGTGCTTCCCGCGCACCGCTGACACCACTCTGGTCAGCGTCTGATACGCCGTCATGGCGAGCGGGTTGCTCGTACTTGATGCGGCCTTTTCCGCCCACTGCCCGAGAAAACGCTCCTCGCGATCACGGGCATTCTCGGTCTGGACTACGTTTTGCCTTCCGCGAAATCGCCAGCGCAGGAAGCCGAACCGCCCAGTCCGCCGGGCATCTTGGGCCGGAACTGCGATTGTGCCGGGCCGCATGGAACCGAGCACGCCTTCAAACTCGGCGTCTATCAACGCTGACAATTTCTGCTCGGCTTCCTGATACGCGCTCACGACCTTTGGCATGTGCGGCGCTATGTGCCTCGTCAGAATTGTATGCGTCATGTGTCGAAAACTGACGCCAAGATCATCAACCTCTGACCCGTCAGGCACGGAAAGCTCGCCGGTCACTCGAATAAGGAGCTCGTGCATCACCAGGCGTTCGGGTCGGAAAACCACGAGCTCAACAGGTTCGAGTCCCGTCAAGTCATGCAGCTCGCGCACCTCCTCATAGCTCTTGAACGCGTTTTCCGATCTGTAGATCGTCGCGAGAGGTGCCAGGCGGGATGGAAGGCGGGACTGAATGCCTGGGTTCCAAGGACCATTTTCCACTGCCTCAACGGGGGCTTGCAAGGTCGTCATGAAGCGTACCAGGCAGGCAAGAACTGGAGGCGTTTGCCACAGGCGGCAAAACGTTGATATGGGAGGTCCAACTAGAAATTCCTCACTTAAGCGTATTCATGCACCAAGGTCTGCGCCAAGTGAGCCGTGCCCAGGGCCAGCTCTTACGCCAGTACAGCCTCACTGCCAACTCAGAACCGAAGTTTGGCTCATCCGCAGCCTCGGTGCAGCCCATGGCGGCGTCGGGTGCGCGGGGGCAGATAGCGTGAGCACCTCAGAGGGCACCGTCAACTTGGCTGCTGGCCGGCTTGCGGGCTGTGGTTGAGCCGGGTAGGCGGGCGGGATGACGACACCTGCCTGCCCGAGCTACGCCGGCTACCGCTTCCCGGCCGAGGTCATCAGCCACGCCGTCTGGCTCTACTTCCGCTTTCCGCTCAGCCTGCGCATGGTGGACGAGCTGCTGGCTGCGCGCGGCATCATCGTCAGCCATGGTTGAGCCGCGAAGCGGATCAACGGGCGCCAGTGGGCGCTGAAGTTCGGGCAAGGCTTCGCCAACCAGATCCGCCGCAGGCTGCCTCGTGCGGGAGACAAATGGCACCTCGACGAGGTCGTGCTAACGATTTCGGGCGTGAAGCACTGACTGTGGCGCGCGGTGGACCAGGCCGGGACGGTGCTGGACATCCTGGTGCAGAGCCGCCGTGACACGCGGGCCGCCAAGCGCCTGCTGCGCAAGCTGATGAAGCGGCACTGCCGGGCTCCGCGTGTCATGATCACGGACAAGCTGGCGAGCTGCGGGGCGGCCAAGCGCGAGGTGATGCCCTCAGTTGAGCACAGGAAGCACAAGGGCCTGAACAACCGGGCGGAGAACTCGCACCAGCCGACGCGACGACGAGAGCGGCAGATGAAGCGGTTCAAGTCAGCCGGCCAGGCACAGCGCTTCCTGTCCGCCCACGACGCGATCAACAACCTCTTCCTGCTCCGCCGCTCCCAAGTGCCTGCCACCCAGTATCGAGCCGCCCGGAGCCAGGCCTTTCAGGTTTGGGCCGAGGTCACCGGCGTCGCCTCCGCGGCGTAACCACGAGCAGGCCGTCCTTAATAGCGCGCCGTCGCGACCTCAGTGCGACAAGTTGACGGTGCCCTCGGCAGGGTGCGGTAGACCGTCAGCCCGTCGCTTTCGTAGGCGCGGCGCTCCGGCTCGCTGTCTATCACCCCTTCGCCGGGCACGATGGTCCGCAGGGCGGCGACGATCTCGGCGCGACGGGCCAGCACGGCATCGTACGGCATCGGCATGGTCAGCATGGCGTCCTCCCTTTCCAGCCCGGCGTCCGCCGGGTTCAGGCATCCAGCTCGAAGGCGTTCAGGCCAAAGGCGTCAGGCACGGCCCCCCTGGCGGTATGGACACAACCCGCAGGCTGTTGGTGGCGCCGGGGCTGCCGAACGGCACGCCTGCGGTGATGACCAGCCGCTCGCCGGGCCGCACCATCCCGCAGGTGACGGCGGCCCAGCTCGCGCGGTCCACCATGTCGCCGAAGTCCGCGATCTCCGGTCCGGCGGTGTGGACGGGATGCACCCCCCACGCCATCGTCAGCCGCCGCGCCGTCGCCTGATTGGTCGTCATGCCCAGGATCGGCACCTCCGGCCGCTCCCGCGAGGCGCGCAGGGTCGTGGAGCCGGTGGTCGTGTAGGTGGCGATGGCCGTCGCCGACACCGTCGCCGCGACGCCGCGCGCCGCGGCCGTGATCGCGTCGGCCTCCGTCGCCTGGGCAGGCGGGTGCTCGGCGTCCATGATGGTGCGGTACAGGGTTTCCCGTTCCACCTGGCGCACGATGCGGTCCATCATCTGCACGGCTTGCAGCGGGTAGGCGCCGGACGCGCTTTCGGCCGACAGCATCACCGCGTCCGCCCCGTCGAACACCGCCGTCGCCACGTCCGACGCCTCGGCCCGCGTGGGCGCCGGGGCCTGCGTCATGCTTTCCAGCATCTGCGTCGCCACGATCACCGGCTTGCCCATCGCGCGGCACATCCGCAAGATGCGCTTCTGCAAGCCCGGCACGTCCTCCGGCGGCAGCTCCACGCCCAGGTCGCCGCGCGCCACCATCACCGCGTCCGATGCCGCGATGATCTCCGGCAGCAGCGGGATCGCGTTCGGCTTCTCGATCTTGGACAGGATGCCCGCCCCCGTGCCGACCAGGGCGCGGGCCTCCGCCACGTCCTCTGGACGCTGCACGAAGGACAGGCCGATCCAGTCCACCCCCAGCTCCAGCCCAAACGCAAGATCTTGCCGGTCCTTGGCGGACAGCGCCGACAAGGGCAGGTCCACGCCGGGCAGGTTGACGCCCTTGCGGTTAGACAGCACGCCGCCGGCCGTCACCACCGTGTCCGCGAAGTCCGGCCCGCAGCGGGTCACGCGCAGACGGAGCTTGCCGTCGTCCAGCAGCACCTCCGTCCCCGACTGCAGGGCGGCGAACAGCTCGGGGTGCGGCATCGCCGCCCGCGTGGCGTCGCCTGGCGTCGGGTCAAGGTCCAGGCGGAACGCCTGTCCGTCCGCCAGCGCCACACGCCCGTCCGCGAAGGTGCCGACCCGCAGCTTCGGCCCTTGCAGGTCCATCAGCACCGCGACGGGGTGGGCCACGGCCCGCTCCATCTCACGCAGGACGGCATAGCGCGCGGCGTGGTCCGCGTGGGTGCCGTGGCTGGCGTTGAGGCGGAACACGTCCACCCCGGCGTCGAACAGCGCGCGTATGGTGTCCCGGTCGCTGCTGGCCGGGCCGAGCGTCGCGACGATCTTGGTGCGGCGCGAATGGCGCGGCTTATTGGGGGGCTGGTTGAGGAGCTGGGGCATGGTTAAGCCTCCGGTGAGGGCTGGATCAGGATGGCGCGGAAGTCGTTGACGTTCGTGCGGGTCGGGCCTGTCACCAGCAGGTCGCCCAGCGCGGAAAAGAAGCCGTAGCCGTCGTTGTCCGAAAGCCGGGCGCGGGCGTGCAGCCCCAGCGCGGCGGCGCGAGCGAGGCTGCCAGGGTCCAGCAGGGCGCCCGCGTTGTCCTCGGTCCCGTCGATGCCGTCGGTGTCGCCGGCCATGGCGTGGATGCCGGGGTGGCCGTCCAGCGCCACGGCGAGCGCGAGCAGGAACTCGGCGTTGCGCCCGCCGCGGCCGTTGCCGCGCACGGTGACGGTGGTTTCCCCGCCGGAGATCAGCACGCAGGGCGGCGGGGCCGGCTGGTTGTGCGCCGCGGCCTGGCGGGCAATGGCGGCCATGACGCGGGCGACCTCCGACGCCTCCCTTTCGATGGCGTCGCCTAGGATCAGCGGCGTGATGCCTGCGGCCCGCGCGGCGGCCGCGGCGGATTCCAACGCCGCCTGGGGGGTGGCGATCATCACCTTTTCGGTCCGGGCGAAGGCGGCGTCACCGGGCTTCGGCGTTTCCGCCGCCGGGTTCAGCAGCCGGGCGGCGACGGCGGGCGGCGGCTCGATGCCGTAGCGCGCCAGCGCCGCACGGGCGTCGCCCAGCGTGGTCGCGTCGGGGACGGTGGGGCCGGAGCCGATCACGGAAGGGTCGTCGCCCGGCACGTCCGAGATCATCAACGTCACGACCCGCGCCGGGGCCGCGGCCCGCGCCAGCAGCCCGCCCTTGATGGCGGACAAGTGCTTGCGGACGCAGTTCATCTCGCCGATGTGGGCGCCGCTGCGCAGCAGGGCGCGGTTGACGGCCTGCTTGTCCGCCAGCACCAGCCCAGGCGCCGGCAGGGCCAGCAGGGCGGAGGCGCCGCCGGACACCAGGCACAGCACCAGGTCGTCCGCGCCCAGGCCGCGCACCAGGTCCAGCATCCGCCCGGCCGCCGCCTGCCCGGCGGCGTCCGGCACGGGGTGGGCGGCTTCCACGACCTCGACTCGCGGCAGCGAGCCGACGCCGTGGCCGTAGCGCGTGACCACCAGGCCCGACAGCGGACGGTCCTGCGGCCAATGCGCCTCGACCGCCTGCGCCATCGCCGCTGCCGCCTTGCCGGCGCCGACGACAACGGTGCGCCCGGCCGGCGGCGGCGGCAGGTGCCGCGGCAGGCAGGCGCCCGGCACCGCCGCATCCACGGCGGCGGCGAACATCCGCGTCAGGAGGTCGCGCGGCTGCATGGCTACTCCGCCGCGGCTTGCGTGGGCTGGCGCTGGTCCTGCCCGATCTCGTGGTGCGCGAGCATCTCCAGCACCCGCACCATGCCCGAATGGTCCCATGCCTTGCCGCCCGCCGCCGCTGCCGCGTTGAACAGTTCCTGGCAGGTCGCGGTGTTCGGCAGGCTCACGCCCAGCGCCCGCGCGCCGGACAGCGCCAGGTTCAGGTCCTTCTGGTGCAGCTCGATCCGGAAGCCCGGGTCGAAGTTGCGCTTGACCATCCGCTCCCCGTGCACCTCCAGGATGCGCGAGTTGGCGAAGCCGCCCATCAGCGCCTGGCGCACCCGCGCCGGGTCCGCCCCGGCCTTGGAGGCGAACAGCAGCGCCTCTCCCACCGCCTCGATGGTCAGCGCCACGATGATCTGGTTGGCGACCTTGGTCGTCTGCCCGTCGCCGTTGCCGCCGACCAGGGTGATGTTCTTGCCCATCAGCTTGAACACCGGCTCCACCTTGGCGAACGCCGCATCGGGTCCGCCCACCATGATGGTCAGGCTGGCGGCCTTGGCGCCCACGTCGCCGCCCGACACCGGGGCGTCCAGGTAGTCGCAGCCTAGGGCGTTGATGCGCCGGGCCATGTCCTTGGTGGCGATGGGCGAGATGCTGCTCATGTCCACGACGATCTTGCCGGGCTGCAGCCCCTCCGCGACGCCGCCGGGGCCGAACAGCGCGGCCTCGACGTGGGGGGTGTCCGGCACCATCGTGATGATAATGTCGGCGTGACGCGCCACCTCGGCCCCGCTGGTGCAGGCGGTCGCGCCGGCATCCAGGACGGCCTGGGGCACCGGGGCGATGTCATGGACGAACAGGCTGTGCCCGCCCGCCAGCAGGTGCCCCGCCATGGGGCGGCCCATGATGCCAAGTCCGATGAAACCGATGTTGCTCATGCTGCTCTGTCCTGTTCAGGAGGCTGGGAAGTGCTTCAGGCGCTGCGGTAGGGCTGCATCCAGCCCAGCCCGGCGGCGGACGGCTTGTACTCGCAGCCGATCCAGCCGGTGTAGCCCAACTCGTCCAGCCGGCGGAACACATAGGGGTAGTTGATCTCGCCCGTGCCCGGCTCGTGCCGCCCGGGGTTGTCGGCGACTTGCAGGTGGCCGATGCGCGCCAGGTTGCGCTCGATGGTCGGCAGCAGGTCGCCCTCCATCACCTGGGCATGGTAGATGTCGTATTGCAGCCGCGCGTTGGACGACCCGGCCTCGTCCAGGATCGCCAGCCCCTGCGCGGTGCGGCTGACGAAGAAGCCCGGCACGTCGCGGGTGTTCACCGGCTCCAGCAGCAGCCCGATCCCCGCCCGCTCCAGCGCATCGGCAGCGAAGCGCACGTTCTCCACCAGCGTCCGGTGCGCCGCCGGGTCGTCCGGGGACGCCAGCCCGGCCAGGCAGTTCACCTGCGGGGCGCCCAGCGCCGTCGCATACTCGATGGCCTTCGCAACCCCCGTGCGGAACTCCGCCGCGCGGTCCGGCAGGCAGGCGATCCCGCGCTCGCCCCCGGCCCAGTCGCCCGCCGGCAGGTTGTGCAGCACCACCTGCAGGCCGCTGGCCGCCATCGCATCGGACACCTGGCGCACCGTGAAGTCGTAGGGGAACAGGAACTCCACCGCCTCGAACCCGCCCTCCGCCGCTGCGGCGAAGCGGTCTAGGAACGGCATCTCGGTGAACAGCATCGTCAGGTTGGCGGCGAACTTCGGCATGGCGTGGCTCCTGCGGCGCCGCGCCGCTGGACGGCGGGCGCCGGGGTCGGTGGTTTGGGCGGGGATGATGGGGGCCGGTGCATCCGGCTTCCCTCACCCCGGCCCTCTCCCGGAGGGAGAGGGGGCAGAAAAGCCTATCGTCCCGCGGGTTCGAGCACCTTGGGCGCCGGGGGGTTCAGGTCCTGCATCTTCTTGATGGACAGCGACGGGTCGAGGCACAGCACGTCCTCGAACTCGTTCACGCTGTCCACCTCGGTGCCCATCGAGATGTTCGTCACCTTTTCCAGGATGAACTCCAGCACCACCGGCACTTGGAACTCCTCCATCAGCGCGTTGGCGCGGGCGAAGGCGTCCTTGAACTCGTTGGGGCTTTTTACCCGGATCGCCTTGCAGCCCAGCCCCTCGGCGACCGCCACGTGGTCCACGCCATAGCCCGGCACCGCGTCCCCGTCCGGCGGCGAGTTGATGTTGTCGAACGCCAGGCTCACCTCGAAGTCCATCTGGAACCCGCGCTGCGCCTGCCGGATCAGCCCGAGGTAGGAGTTGTTCACCACGACGTGCAGGTAGGGCAGCTTGTGCTGCGCCCCGACCGCCAGCTCCTCGATCATGAACTGAAAGTCGTAGTCGCCCGACAGCGCCACGATCTTGCGGTGCGGGTCCGCTGCCCGCACGCCCAGCGCCGCCGGCAGGGTCCAGCCCAGCGGCCCCGCCTGGCCGCAGTTGATCCAGTTGCGCGGCTTGTAGACCTTGAGGAACTGCGCCCCGGCGATCTGCGACAGCCCGATGGTGGTGACGTAGCAGGTGTCGCGGTCCAGGATTTCGTTCATCTCCTGATAAACGCGCTGCGGCTTCAGCGGCACGGCGTCGAAGTGCGACTTCCGCAACATGCTGGCCTTGCGGTGCTCGCACGACGCCGCCCACTCGCTGCGGTCCCGCAGGGTGCCGGCCGCCTTCATCTCGCGCGCCACTTCCAGGAAGGTCTTCAGCGCAGCGCCCGCGTCGGACACGATGCCGAAATCCGGGCCGAACACCCGGCCGATCTGCGTCGGCTCGATGTCCACGTGCACGAACTTGCGGCCCTTGGTGTAAACGTCCACCGACCCGGTGTGCCGGTTGGCCCAACGGTTGCCGATGCCCATGGCGAAGTCGCTCTCCAGGAACGTGGCGTTGCCGTAGCGGTGGCTGGTCTGCAGGCCGACCATCCCCGCCATCAGCCGGTGGTCGTCGGGGATGCTGCCCCAGCCCATCAGGGTCGGGATCACCGGCACGCCGGTCA
>JAABUM010005764.1_pt1 | contig 12705 bp, 9 predicted proteins | sample 5559161 | NCBI WGS metagenome assembly JAABUM01 (sample SAMN10711868, study PRJNA513369) | rock metagenome | isolation source: Antarctica rocks | place: Antarctica: Victoria Land, Siegfried Peak nord | reverse complement strand
GCCCACGCCGGCGAGCGGCGGCAAGGCCGGCTTTCACCCGTTCGGCAATCAACGCCCGCTCATACTCTGCTAGCGAGCCGAAAAGATTGAACATGAACACCCCCTGCGGCGTGGTGGTGTCCATCTGGGGTCACGCCATAGAACGGGCACAATAGCACGCTTCGCGGCACGAACCAGGAACAGGATCAGGCTGCGATCACGGCGAGCAAGTCGGCTGGTATGCCCCGCAGCGGCCTGAACCCGTCGGGGCCGAATATCGGGTCTGCGTTCCAGAGGTAATCCCCGGTGAGGTTGATGTGCTGCCAGCCCAGCGGGGCAAGGTGCGCAAGCAGGGCATCCGGGATCATGTCGCCGTTGCGGCGCCGGACTTCCAGCGCGCGGCTGAGATAGACGGTGTTCCACAGCGTGATCGCGGCCGTTACCAGGGCGAGGCCGCTTGCGCGATGCTGCTGGGCCTGCGCCGTGCGGTCGTGCAGCCGCCCGAGGCGATGGAAGCACACCGCGCGGGACAGCGCGTTGTGGCTCTCGCCCTTGTTGAGTTCCGCTGTCGATTGGCGGCGGAGTGGCGGTCGTTCCAGCCAGTCCAAGGTATGCAGGGTGCGTTCGATGCGCCCGATCTCCCGCAGTGCCAGCGCCAGCCCATTCTGCCGGGGATAAGCGCCGAGGCGCTTGAGCATCAGCGACGCACTGACTGTGCCGGTGCGCACCGAGGTGGTCAGCCGGAGCACGTCATCCCAATGCGCCATGACCAGCTTCTCGTTGGGACGCCCGGCGATGAACGGGGCGAGCGCCGGCCACGTCGAGCTCGGGCCAAAGGTGTAGAGCTTGCGGTTGGCAATATTGGGGATACGCGGGGCGAAACGGACGCCCAAGAGGTGCGCCAAGGCAAATACGTGGTCGCTGACCCCGCCGCCATCCGTGTGGTGGACGGCGATGCTGAGATCCGCCTCGTGATAAAGCAGGCCATCGATGACATACGCCGCCTCGCCTGAGGGCGGGATCGATTCGATATAAAACGGCGCGTGCCGCGACGAGAGGTGGGTATAGAACATCGCGGACGGCTCACGCCCGTGGCCATGGCGGGCGTTGTGAGCGCCCAAAGCCTCCCCGCGTCCCGCGGTCAGGAATGCCTGGCCGTCGGAACTGGACACATCGGCGGCGCCAAAAAATGCGGCAAGCGGATGGCGTTGCTGTGCGTTGACCAGGATGGCCAGACCCGGCCGGTAGGTGTCCTCACGCAGGTGCCAGCCTGCCATCCAGGCGAGCTGGCGATAGCTTGCGACCGAACAGGCGTCCGCCATGCGGGTCAGGCCGAGGTTGGTGGCATCAGCCAGAATGGCGGTCAGCACGACGCGCGGGTCTTCGGCCGGCACTCCCGTGTGCAGGTGCGTGAACGCGTCGGCGAACCCGGTCCAGCCATGCACCTCAGCCAGCACGCTGGTGACGCGGGCGTTCGGCAGCATGCCGTAAAGCCGTCCAGCCGCATCTTCCGCCGCCTCCGGCGTGATGGCCTTGAGCGGCGTGATCTTCATCTCGCCGTCTTTGATCCTGACGTCCTCCAGCGTGTCGGCGGCAGCCTTGCTGTTGACCTCCCCCATGCGCCGATCGAGCAAGGCACGGCGTTCGGCCAGATATTCTTCTGCTGTCGCAGGCACGGCGACTGGCAATAGGCCGGCCTCCCGCATGGCGGAGAACAATGCAGGTGGAATGAGCTGGTCCTCGATCGCGCGCCACTGTCGGCTGCCCTCGACCCAAATATCACCGGCCCGCAAGTGGTGGGACAGCGCGAGCAACGTGGCGGCTTCCCACGTGCGGCGGTGCTCGACGGCGTCTGCGGGTCCGCTGTTCAGCACGGCATCACGCCAGGCGGGGTGGAGAAAACTGGTCGGCGGGCTCTTCGGCCATGTGCTGCGGCCGCTGCTGTAGACGCCATGTAGCAGCTCGACCGCGCGCAACGTCGCGACCGCAGCGGGCAGGGCTCGGAACCGAAACGTGTCGAGGACCATCGGGCCAAGCCGGTGCATGACCGACCAGGCGCGTCGTGCCAAGGCTTTCAGGTCAACCTTGTCAGGGCGGGCCAGGCGTTCAGCGTCGGCGACGCTCGCCGCCAGCCTCTCCCACCCCACTGCGGACGCGACCGCCCCGTCGAGGTCGGCGCCACACTGTTTGGCCTCGATCAACGCGGCGCCGAGCTTGGCGAGCAAGCGGACCTTGTCGTTGACGGCACGGGAGTCACGCAGCACGGCGTTTTCCTCGCGGGCCTCGGCGCGGCGGAACATGCGGCCGACCGCACGATTGAACAGGCCGACCCCGTCGTCAGTCAGGCGGGTCGTGGTGTCCAGCACGGTGGCAACCAGGGTTGATCTGCGGCGAAGCAACGAGAGCGCACGCAGGTGCTGGGCGGTGTAGCGGCCGCCCTCGCGGGCGAGTTTCCGCAGCCGTTCTGGATGTACGCCCTCGGCGCAAGCAGGGTCGAGTCCGACAGCACGTAGCCGGGCCAGCTGCTCGACGATCCGCTTGAGCGCTTTGTGACCCGGTGCGCCAGGTGGCTGACGCGCCCAGGCCAGCACACTCATGGCTGTGCCCTCCTTGGACATCAGCAAGGCGTCCAGTGCGTCGATGTTCGCTGAAGACAAGTTACGGGTCAGTTGTCCTGCCACATGACGTTCGGCGACGACCAGGACGGCAGCAATCAGCCGCTCGATGACGCTGGGGCCGGGGACGATGATCTGGCGGCGGCGTAGTTCGTCCATGAGCGCCACGGCCACGTTCACGGCGTTCGTGGTGGCCAGCGCTACTGGCAGCAGCCAGGCCAGCATCTCGCGGCCATACCCGGGTGCATACATGCGGAAGCCAAATGCTTCGCGTAGGTCGTCAAGCTGGTCACGCCGGGTTTGGCGCCGAGCCGCATAGGCCGCGAGCACGTCGGCGCCGACGTGGATCTGATCAGCTACGAATTGCAGCGCCGCTTCAGGGATGGCTTCGCCAGGGTGCAGGAGCCGGCCGGGGTAACGGAAGCTACAAAGCTGAAGGGCATAACCAAGCTGGTTGTGCCCGCCGCGGCGGCGATCGATCGCGGCGAGGTCGGTCCGGGCCAAGGTCCAGTGCCGGATCAGCTGTGCCTCATCGGCCGGTAAGGCAAGCATGGTTTCGAGCTGCGCTTCGTTGAGCGCGCGGCGTCTTGGCATGGCGGATGTCCCAGTTGAGGTGTAGGTTGATTGCCACAGCCCAGGGGTCAGCAGGAACAAGGCCTTACAGCCTAGTGGGCGGGGAGAGTTCAATTGGGACAGCGCGCCGCCCTCTACTGCCGGGTTTCGACCGCCGATCAGTCCTGCGCACGCCAGGAGCGCGACCTGGCCACGTTTGCCGAGCGTGCCGGCTACGAGGTCGTTGGCACCTACAAGGAAACCGCCTCGGGAGTGAAGCTGGACCGGGCCGAACGGCGCAAAGTGCTGGCTTTGGCACAAGCCCGGCAGATCGACGCGGTGCTGGTGACCGAATTGTCACGTTGGGGACGCAGCACAACGGACCTGCTCGCGACGCTCAAGGAACTGCAGGCGCGGCGGGTGTCGGTGATTGCGCTGAACGGCATGGCGTTTGATCTCTCCACCCCGCATGGGCGGATGATTGCGACCGTGCTGGCCGGCATCGCCGAGTTCGAGCGCGAGCTGATCCAGGAGCGCATCCGCTCCGGCATCGCCGCTGCCAAAGCCCGGGGCAAGCGCCTGGGCCGCCAGCCCGGGCAACGGCCGAAGTCGGATCGCCTCGCGCCCAAAGTGCTCGCTCTCGTCGCCCAGGGGCGCAGCTACCGCCTGGTCGGGCGCGAAGTTGGGCTCAGCAAGAACACCGTCGCGGATGTCGTCAAACGGAGTCGATTGTAATGCATGACTTTGATGTCATGGCATGGTGCGCTTAGGAGCTAACGGCTGCGGATCGCCCAAGAGATGCGACGACTTACCGACTTATGGGAGATGACGATCCGTAGCCAATACAGCTTACCTGGTCATGCGTATCGGAGAATGCTGCAAGGTGCTGGAAACTCGCACGGCAAAGAAGCGGTATGAATGAGTTGTCATGAAAGCTTTGAGATACCTGCCTACCAGCAAAATTAGAGGGGCAAGTCGAGGCAGGAGTCGGCATGAAGCGCGTTATGCTCACGAAGCTATTCTGGCCAGCACTTTATCTCAAACCGCGTTGTTAGTGCTTCGCGCCGTCACGGACCTACGTTTATGCGGCTTGGCCGGCGTTCCAAACAGATCGGGGCAATCGCGCAACAGCGTTTCGACGAACGGGTAAAGCGCCTCAAGGTGCGTGCGCATCGAACAGACGGCCGCTTGAGAGTCGTTGGCCAGGATCGCATCGACGATTTCTTGATGCTGGATTATTAAAGTCTCCATCCTCCCGGGAATTGGTGCCGCGAGATACCGAACACGATTCAGGGTCACTTTCACAGGCTCAAGAAGCGACCAAAGCCGTCGAAGGCCGGAGACAACGACGATTTCGCGATGAAGGTCGTCGTCTGCCCGATGGAAAGCCATCGCATCGCCGGCAAGGAGCGCTTTGTTCTGGCGCGCCATCGTCTCCTTGAGCAAGGACTTGCCACGACCATCCGCTCTGCGTGCCGCCAAGCGCACCGCTGTCGTTTCCAGAGCCTCCCTGATGACCATTGCCTCGAAAAGGTCTTCGGGATCAATGGGGGTGACGTGAGTCCCCGACCGCGGCAGCGTTGAGACGAGCCCCTCTACCGACAGTCTTATCAAGGCCTCTCGTACTGGGGTTTTGCTGACGCCGAGTATGATCGCGAGCTCCTTTTCGGAAAGCGTTTCCCTGGGCTTCAGGGCCAGTTCCCCAATGGCCTGGCGGATGATGGCGAAGATGCGGTCAGTAGCGGTCGCATCTCGTTCGGCCTCAGTCCCAACGTGATGACTAATGCGCTCCAGAGCGATCCTGCGTTCATCTCGTTCCGACACGGCGCTTCCATCAAGAGATATTGGTAGCCCTGCGGCGCAGGTCTAACCGTACTCTCTACCACGGCATCATGAAGGTGGAAGGCGTATTCCGCTTGACTGATATATTTAAAGATGGAATCGTATATCAGATGCCACAAGGAAGCCGCTCTACCCCGCTCTGGTCACGTTCAAGCAACAGGACACGGCAGGTTCCGCAACGAGCAAAGTGCAGAGGACCCTTATTGACCAAGAGGTAGATGTTTAAGCTTATTTAGACGAAAAAAGTAACGGTCACATGTATTCAACCACAAGTGCCTTGCTGCTCTGTATCAATAAAAAAGGGGGGAAATTATGAAATGCCGATCTGAGAGGAAGTTCTTTGTTCTGTTCGCTACGGCTGGATTGATGCTGGCCGTTTACGGAATTGGAGATAGGGCAGCTGCCCAGGATGCAGTTAGGTTTCAAGCAAAGACTCCTCTCGTCATCGGCTACACGGCTCAAGATCTCTCGAACCCTTACTGGCAAAACTACGCTGCTGGCGTAAAAGCGGAGGCGGCCAAGAACGATGCCAAAGTCGTGGTTGCGGACGCCAAGGCGTCGCAGCAGAACCAGGTTTCCGGAAGCCGGAACCTGATCAGTCAGCGCATCAGCGCGCTGATCGTGTCGCCCGTCGAGCCCGCAGCGCTTCCAGGAACGATCAGCGCCGCCCATAGCGCGTCCATTCCCATCGTCGTCGGCGACGTTGGCGCCGCAGGCAACTACGACGCTTTCGTCCAGTCTGACAATCGCGCGGGCGGTGCACTCGCGGCCGACTACATGGCCAAGAAACTTGGCTCCGGCGACGTGAACGTCGCGGTGATCGATCTTCATCCCGGCTCCACTGTCGGAACCGACCGAGTTGGCGGCTTCAAGACCGAACTCGAGAAGTTTCCCAACATGCACATCGTGTCAGAGCTCAACGGCAACGACGCAATCAAGGAAGGTCACGACGCCGCAGCGAACGCGTTGGCGAAAAACCCCGACATCAAAGGGATCTACGCAGCCAACGACAACGAGGCGCAAGGAGCGATTGCCGCTATCCAGGAGGCCGGCAAGGACCCAAAGGATTTCGTCATCGTCGGTTTCGATGGCAATGCCGGGTCGATCGCCGCGATTGGCAACGGCACTCAGACCGCGACCGTCGCTCAGGACCCGTTTGGCCAAGGCCAACTCACGGTGAAGTTGGCTCTGCAATTACTTGCAGGTCAGAATGTTGACTACACCAATCTACAGACCAGGACGATCCAGCTTCCCGTGCAGCTAATCGACTCGAGCAACCTCGCTCAGTTTAAGGCAGCACGCGCAGGCCAGCAGTAAATAACGATCCACAGGCGTGATAGCCGATCAGGTTGAGAGAAGCGTGTTGTGAGACAGATATCACAGATCGGGGCCGCGTCTCAGCAGGCTGGCCTGCTGGTGGCGCAAGACATCTCAAAGGACTTCTCAGGTGTCCCGGCACTCCGCGGGGTCTCCCTGCGCCTGGCCGCAGGGGAGGTCCACGCCCTTGTCGGCGAGAACGGGGCGGGCAAGAGCACGCTGATCAACATTCTTGCCGGCCTGCTGCAACCGTCGGCGGGCTCACTCCTCATCGACGGAGCCGAGGTGAAGTTTGCGGGGCCGCAGTCGTCCCAGCACGCCGGCATCAGTGTCATCAGCCAGGAATTCCGGCTCGTTCCACAATTGACCGTTTCAGAAAATATCTTCCTCGGATACGAGCCGCGCAGAGGAGGTCTAATCGATCGAAAGAAGGCTCGACAGCTCACCCGCAATCCTCTGCGCGAGCTCGGTCTCGATATCTCTCCCGATCGGCGGGTCGCCAGCCTTACTATCGGCGATCAACAACTCGTTGAGATCGCACGGGCGCTCACGCGTGAATTTCGTGTTCTCATCATGGACGAACCCACCGCAGCGCTCAGCGAAGTCGAAGTCGAGCGACTTCTCACGCTAGTCGAGCGGCTACGGGACCGCGGAACTGCCATTCTATATGTGTCACACCGGCTGCCCGAGGTATTCCGAGTGTCGACCCGCATTACGGTGCTGCGAGATGGCCAAAGGGTTGCATCATTGACAACGGCCGAGTCCAGCGTCGACGAAGTCGTCACGCACATGCTTGGACGTGAGCTCGAAGCTCAAATCCAGCACCAGCCGCCCACGGCGAGGGCAGAAGGTCACAGGCCAGACGCTCTCGATGTATCCGACTTGCGTTGCAAAGGACTGATCTCTCCAATCGACATCCGCGTCACAGCCGGCGAGGTCGTCGGGATCGCCGGATTGGTCGGTTCAGGCCGCACCGAGTTGATGCGCGCGCTGTTCGGGGTCATCCCTTCAACCTTCAGGCATTTTACTGTGAACGGCCGGGCGGTTCGCCCTAAAAATCCGAAGAGCGCCATTGGCAAGGGCATTTTCATGCTTAGCGAGGATCGAAAGGCGGAGGGCATCATTCCCCTGTTGTCGGTGCTCGACAACGTGGTTGTCGCCCAGCGTACGTGGGGCCGGATCCTGCTCAACAAAGCCAGGGACAGGAGCAGCTACGCGTCCATGAAGAACAGGATGCGAATCCGTGCCTCCAACCCGCGTTTGCTGATTACCAGCTTGAGCGGGGGAAACCAGCAAAAGGCGTTATTAGGGCGCGCCCTTCTCTCGGATTGCCGTGTCCTGCTGCTTAATGAGCCCACGCGCGGCGTGGATGTTGGTGCCAAAGTCGATATCTATGGATTGATTCGTGAACTCGCCGCCACCGGGGTCGGCGTGATCGTGAGCTCCTCGGAGGCAGCTGAACTGGTGGCCGTCGTCGATCGCTGCGTCACACTCTACGCCGGCGCCGTCGTCGGCGAGCTTACCAAAGAGCGGATCACGGAAGAGGACATTGTCGCCGGAATCCTGGGGCGAGAGCGCACGGACGCCCAGCGGTCCGGCAACAACCTTGTCGCGCCAACGGCCGAGGCTGGCTTGGGACCTCACCAATGAGCATGCAGCAAACCCTGGACTTCAGTACTGCCGCAGAGCAGCGACGACGCGCCGAGTTCTTAGCGGACCGTGCAGCGCGTCGCGAGGCGTTCATCGATCGCAGCGCCATCTTGGCGCCATTCATCGTGATCGCGGTACTCGCAACCGCCCTCGTGCCGGGCTTCCTGTCGCTGGCCAACGTGCAAAGCGTGCTCGTCAACGCTGCGATCGTGGCAGTCGTCGGCTTCGGCATGACCCTGGTCATCGTCATTCGCGGTCTGGATCTCTCGGTCGGCGCCGTCGCGGCCCTGACCTCGTGCGTCGGGGCTGCCGCCATAAACGCCTTCGGCACGCCGCTCGGCCTTGTTGCGATGCTTCTGCTCGGTTTGCTCGCAGGCGTCGTAAACGGCGCACTCATCATGGTTCTGCGGGTGCCCGCGTTCGTCGCTACTCTCGCGACCATGGGCATCGCGCGGGGCGCAGCCCTGCTGTTCACGAACGGGGAACGGGTGCATCTGAATTCGGCCGGTGTCCGACAACTGGCCATTGACAAGCTGGTGGGCATTCCGCTGCCGTTCCTCATCGCGCTTGCGTTGTGCGGCGCCTTCTATCTCCTGCTCGAACGCACCCCGTTCGGCCGCCATGCGTCGGCGGTAGGTGGAAATCCTGGTGCGGCGCGTGAGGCCGGTCTGAACGCGGTATGGATCGGGATGGTCGTCTACGCCGTATCCGGAGTGGCCGCGGCCTTCGCTGGCCTCCTGCTGGTAGCACAGCTCGGCACCGTGGACGCCACGCCGATCCAGGGCCTAGAGCTGCAGGCTATTGCGATTGCCGTTCTCGGTGGGACCAGTATTGCTGGCGGCGCGGGAAACCTGCCCGGCACCTTCATGGCTTCGCTGTTGCTTGCGATGATCAGCTCGGCCCTTAATCTTCGCGACATTCCCGGGTATTATCAGTATCTCGCGCTCGGCCTGCTCCTTCTGCTCGCCCTCGGTCTAGACTCGATCCGTAATCGGATCCGCAGGATGATTACGAGCGGAGGCCAACCATGAAGCTCTCCAACGACCAGTTCACGGCCCAAAGCCCAACGGTTGAGCTCGCGCCGCCAGCTGCGCAATCTCCGTTGTCGATCAAAGACTTCGCCTCGCGGTATGCGCTCCAGATCTTCACGGCGACCGCGCTGATCGCAGTCGCGATCCTCCTCCCCGACTTTCGAGAGTTCTCGAATTTGCAGGACGTGGCACTTCAATCATCCTTTGCCGGCCTCTCGGCGGCAGGAATGACCCTGCTCATCATCGGCGGGATGATCGATCTCTCGGTCGCCGGCATCATCGCGCTGACGGCCGTGACGATCGCGAAATTGCTTCCTCACGTGCCGCTCGGCGTGGCGGTCGTGCTGGCGCTCGGCGTCGGTGCCCTCCTCGGCCTCGTCAACGGCCTTATTGTCACCAAGCTCAGGTTCCCGCCCTTCATCGCGACTTATGCGATGCTGAACGTGTATCTCGCGGCAGCATTCGTCTGGACCCATGCCTCGACGATGGCGCTGACGAGCGATTCGTTCCTCGCTTTCGCCTCCTCCGAAATACTTGGCGTACCGCCGATGTTCATCGTCATGCTCCTCGGTGCCTTGGGCTGCTCCCTCCTTCTGCATCAGACGCGGTTCGGCCGCGATCTGCGTGCGATCGGCAGCAGCGAAGTCGCCAGCCGGATGGCCGGGCTGGCCGTCGACCGTACCCGGATCGCAGCCTTCGTCGTGTTTGGGCTGCTCACCTCTGCGGCAGGCATCGGCCTCGCTTCCCTGCTCTCCTCGGCGTCAGCCAACATGTCGATTGGCTACGAACTTAACGTCGTCGCCGTTGCGGTCGTGGGTGGCACAAGTCTGTTCGGCGGAAGCGGAACGCTGCTCGGCACGGTCACCAGCGCAGTACTCTTCGCTGCCTTGGACAACGCGCTCAACCTTCTGAACGTGTCTTCGTACTGGCAGTACGTCGTCGCAGGAGTCGTTTTGGCGGCGGCGCTCGTCGCTGCGAGCCGCCGTGAACTGGTAGGCGCGCGCGGCAGGAAGTGAAGCAGTGGCTTGCCAGGTCGACCTGTCGGGCAGCCTTCGAAAGACATCTTGGCAGATGCTTTCGCCTCGCACCGAAAGCAAGCCGGAACCAGAAATGAAGGAGAGACAAGGGTGGAAATGCGGCAAGAGATCGAGCAGCTGATCGCGGGCGAGGGCGGCGTGCTCCGCCTTGACCCCGCCCTCGTCGGTCGTGACTGGCTGCCGCCGGGTCGCCGGCTCGGACTGGAGCACCAGGAGTACGATCTTGGCGAGCGCGGGTTCGTGTGTGAACGCTGGCTCGCCTCGACGACCCACGCGGATAACGTCAAGGGACCCGACGACGAAGGCATCAGCTACATTCGGGCGGCGGATGGAAGAAGGATCAACCTTGCCAAGGCGATCGAGGCGGCCCCTGACCTCATCATGGGTGCAGACTACGCGTCAACGCATGAGGGCCTCGGGCGACTGGCCAAAATCTTCGATTTCGGCGCACGCATTCCTTACCACATCCACCCCCCGGCTGAGCAGGCCGCACTGGTGGGCCGACGCTCGAAGGACGAGGCCTATTACTTCCCGCCAGACGTCGACATGGGCGGCCACCCCGAGACGTTTTTCGGCGTCCACCCCTACATCGCGCGCGGTCCGCGCGAAAACGTGCTCCTTCCCTACCTGCAGCGATGGAACGACGACGCGATCCTGCAGCACGCCTTCGCGTACAAGCAGATCGCCGAGGAAGGGTTCTATATAGACTCTGGCATCCTGCACGCACCGGGTACGGCGCTCACCATCGAACTGCAGGAAGACTCCGATACCCTCGCGATGCTTCAGGCGTTGAACGCCGGGACGATCATCAGCAAGGACCTCCTGTTCAAGGATGTCGGCGATGCGGACCGGGCAGCCTTAGGGGAGCATGCGGTGCTTCGCTGGATCGACTGGGACGCTAATGGAGATCCCGACTTCTATGAGCGCCGAGTGATCCGCCCGACTCCGTCATTGGAGGCCGATGGCGTCGAGGAGGCCTGGATTTTCTGCGGAACTCGTAAGTTCAGCGGCAAACGGCTGCGTCTCGCCCCGGGGGCGCAGATAACTTCGATCGAGCGCGGCGTCTACAATTTGCTGGTCTGGCGGGGCGAGGCGACGGTTGCCGGAGTCAGCGTGCGCGGCGGACGGCCAGGCGACGACGAGCTGCTCATCGTGCATGAAGCCGCGATCAAGCCGCACGCGATCGTCAACTCCGGGCCGGACGAACTGCTAATCGTGAAGTTCTTCGGCCCTGACATCAATCCTGACGCGCCACCGGCGGGCATCCGCGCCTCCTCTACCCAAGCCAGTTGAACCGGAGCTAGCGACGAATGAAAGCCATTGTCTATGACGCCCCTCGCTCCTTTTCCTATCGCGACGTCGCCGAGCCCTCACTCGAACGCGACGAGGTGCTCATCCATGTCAAGGCTTGCGGGCTTTGCGGCACCGACCTGCACATCCACGAGGGAGAGTTCAACCCTAGTTTCCCGCTGATTCCGGGTCACGAGTTTACCGGCGAGGTCGCCGCCGTTGGCGAGGCAGTCCGCGGCTGGCAGGCAGGCGACCGCGTCGTTGCCAATTGCAATCGCTCGTGCGGAGCCTGCTTCTACTGCAGGCGTGGCCAGTATCTGCGCTGCGAGAACTTGGTCGCTTACGGCATCCAAATGAATGGCGGCCTAGCGGAATTCGTGTGCGTCAAAGCGAGCGACGTGTTCGCCGTGACTTCCCTGTCCTGGCGTGAGGCGACCATGGTGGAGCCGACCGCCTGCGCGGTGCACGGCGTGGAAGTCCTGGACGTCAAGCCCGGCGCGGACGTGCTCATGTTTGGCGCCGGCCCGACCGGGCAGGTTCTGGCACAGCTGCTCAAGATCAACGGAGCGGCCAGCCTCACCGTCGCCGCGCCGGCTGGACCGAAGCTCGCGTTGGCCGAACGCCTCTCCGCTGACCGCGTCGTGGCCATTGATCGCAACGACCCCGAACAGCACCGACGTGCCCTGCGGGACATCAGTGTCAACGGGTTCGATTACGTCGTCGAGGCCACAGGTGCCCCGGAGATGTGCGCGGAGGCGATGCAGCAGACCCGTCGCGGCGGCGAGGTTCTTATTTATGGCGTCTACCCGGATAAGGCGACGTTCCCCGTCAATCCGTTCGACGTTTTCCGGCGCGAGATCACCATCAAAGGCTCCTTTGCCCAGATCAACGACTTCGGCCGGGCACTGGCCTATCTCGAGAGCGGGAAAGTTAAGGTGGACGAGATCGTCAGCGATGAGTTCGAGCTGAAGGACTGGGACCGAGCGCTGGACAATGCCTGGAATCGTCGGAGCATCAAAGCCGTCCTAATTCCGCCAGGATCGTGAACAACGATGTCACGTCGACCAACCCGGCCCGGTGATCGCAGCGCGCCGATGATGACACCGTCGCTGCGCAGCCTCCATCGGGTCGGCGTCGGCTCCCCGTGAAGACGGCAACTCGCCGGTAGCTCTCGGTTGATTGCTGATCAACGATACGTGCTGCCTGATTGTGTTCATGGTCCGTGCCGCGAAGCGTGCTATTCTGCCCGTTTTATGGCGTGACCCCCATCTGCTCCGTCAAGGAACGAAAGCCGATCCCGCGCTCCTTCAGGTCCGTGATGATCCGGATGAGATGGGAAAGGGAGCGGCCCAGCCGGTCCAACTTCCAGACGACCAGCACATCGCCGGAGCG
>JAABUM010005763.1_pt1 | contig 12706 bp, 16 predicted proteins | sample 5559161 | NCBI WGS metagenome assembly JAABUM01 (sample SAMN10711868, study PRJNA513369) | rock metagenome | isolation source: Antarctica rocks | place: Antarctica: Victoria Land, Siegfried Peak nord | reverse complement strand
GCCTGCCAGAGAAACACAACACACATTACAGTGAAAGTGTGGGAGAATGCGGGAGAATGCAATATGCGCCCTATATCAGGCTGGTGGAGGGCAGGTTGCAGGTCTTGGCAGACGCCGACACTGCACATTGTGCTGCAGACCGAAACCTCTTCAAGGAGTAGGTCGAGATTTGCATGGCTGCCTCGCATACGCATGCACAATTCTGGTCAACATGTGTACGGACGCCCAGCATGCCGCCAGAGGATGCCTTGCCGGCACACGGTTGAAGCATGCGAGTTTGTGAAGACCTAGTTCAGTTGTAATCAAATGTACCTGTGGTGAACATGCCGAAGGAAGCCAGCACACCGCCGATGGACGCCTTGCTGGCCAGCGACGCCGCCGCCGACCCCGGATCGAGCGCCACAATGATGGGCGCGGCCATGATGCCACAGGTGCAGCCGAACAGGCTCAGCTTCTGCACCAACGCGCACAGGAAAATCCCTCAGGAACACCGCGAAACATCGCAAAGCTCCTGTAGAAGAAGCCCTGCTATGTAATTCAAGCAAGCTGTTGCGGCAGACCCCGGGCCCAGTGGCAGAACCATGGCCGCCGCCAGGATGCCACAAATGCAGCAAAACAGGGCTTTCCAGCTGCCTCGTACGACAGATACAGTGACGTTGTCAAAGCACTTACCTTCAAGCGGCGCACGGTGGTCGACAGGGGCGCGCGGTACTCGAAGCAGCCCTGGTCGTCCCACCAGGAGGTCGGCGCCTCGCCACCGGCGGGCGCTGGACGCGCTGTGCCGCTGGGGGCCGCCGGCGCCGCCGCAGGTGATGCATCGGCTGCGTACGCATGCAGCGGGGCCCCAGCTCCCGGCTCTGACGCCTCGGGTGGGAGCTGCTCGCCGGCGGCGTCCGCCTTCGAGGGGGGCGCGTCCCGTTCCGACGGCGCCCCCACCGGCAATGCAGTTGCCGGCGAGCCGACGTTCAGGGTGGTGGCGCCGGCTCCGGGCTGAGAATGCGCATAGCGGCGCTGCTGGCGGATCTGCTGCTGCACGACCACATGCTGCGGCGGCGGCCGGCACGGCGCGCCGGCGGTTGCGGAGGGCGTTAGGGTGCCGGCGCGGGTGCGGCTGCCAGGCTTAAAAGGCTTAATGAGCTGCCGCCACAGCGGCAGTTGCGGCGGCAGAGGCTGGCCTGCAGCCGCGAGAAGGAGCAAGAAGAAATGCTGAACGCCTGTGAACAAGAGGCGACAAGGTGCAGCTGATGCATGCAAAAGGCAGATGACTGCCGCCGAGGTTCACCTGCGTTGTGCGGATGCAGGGCAGCAATTGTTCCCGCATCTGCAGCTTGCGTGCGGATGCCGCTGTGTTGGATTGATCCAGTCGTTCCGGTTGCGCTGAGGAGCAGTTGCAGACCGGCTGGCGCCGGCCGCAGTGCCGCTGCCGCATCTGTGTTAGCTGCCGCAAGCCGCCACAGGCAATGCATCCGCGATGCATGTTGCATCATTGCGGTGCCAACATGCAGGGTGTCAAATGGGCGATGCAGGCTGGTTCAGGTGCGGCGACGCGCGCAGAAGCCGGTCCCGACACGTTGACGAGGGTTCGTCGATGCGGTGCAACACCAACGGCGAGTGGCGGATGGGCAAGCAGATGTGGTTAGAGTCTGAACCTATGGATTTCTAGATGTTGAAGATTGTGGCAGTTACGCTTTGCGCCCGCGCGCCCGGGGCTCGAGCTTTCATCTTGGTGACGTCAAAATCTTGGTGACGTCAAAACCCTGCAGGTGGCCGGTTCGAAACTGGCTGTCGGAAACGACTTCATCAAAGCGCTCTTCCTCACTTCATGCCTCGAGCAGGCAACACATCACCAGAGCAGTCAGCCGGCGCGACGCCGCTGACGGCACACTGTGAGGATAGCACGCCCCGTTTCGGACGCAATTCCAAGACATCAACAGTAGTGCAGTCGATATCATCCTGACGCCTTAGCACACGTCTGCAGGCGAGTTCCTGGTGACCCAATGATGCAAAGGCCTTCAGCACCGATCACAGAGCTCGTCGCCCCTGCCAAGGCGGCACTTTCAGATTGCACCCTGGACGAGCTGTCACGCACATTGCGGGCCCCTCCCTGCCCTGGGCACTAGGTGCACAGGGAGGCTTCCCTTCCACTTCACATTCACATGCATTGGAATCAGCTGCTGAGACATCCACAGTCCTGCTGCAGATCTCGAGTCCACGAATCCGATATGTGCTTGGGAAACTGCTCAGTCCTGCCGGAGCTTGCAAGGGTTGACGATGGCAGCAGTCTGTCCTCGTTGTATCCATTCCAGCATCTTTGCGGACGCCCAGCAGCTAGGATCTGCGAGACGAACGACAGCTGTGTCTCTGACCTTTGCCGCTGGCTGTTGTGCAGTTGAAGCATGGCAGACTCGCGCGGCCGCGTGCCCTTTGGGCGGTTGCAGGCGAGCACGATCGCAAAGGAGGGGTCCGTCGTCAGCCCGCCGGCAAAGGCGTCAGTGAGCCGCACCGCCGGTCCCGCTCTCCAGGTATCTTCTGTCCTCTGGCCGTGCACCTCTCAATGTGGCTTCGAACAAAGTCACATGACTGCACGCAGGCAGCAGCAGAGCAGTGGCAGATGCACACCAGCGCATCCTTTTCGTTCGTCAAGCGCTTGGCACATGCACATTGCCCCACCTCACCTTTTCGGGTCCACGCATCGCCCACATAAGTCTTGCAATGACCTCATGTCCAGTGAGTCACGGCAACACGCCCGAGGAAGGTGTCAATGGAGTTTGTCTCGTGTTTCTCAAACAGGCGGCAGGCCCCAATCGGCCTCCCGCCGCCGACCGCTTTGCGCGCCCGACGCTCGGCAAGTCGCGCTTTGCGCCGGCGGCGGCGAAGCCACCAGGCGCAGAGCCAGCACGCCAGGCATCCCCGCAGCGGCCGGCACATCCCAACCAGCAGCCGCAGGCGCCGCCGGCGGCGGTCCACCGGCAGCAGGAGCAGAAGGTGCGATTCATCGCGCCGCCCAGCCGGCTGCCATCGCCGCCAGCCGCGGCTGTGGCCCTAAACCCTAACAAACCGGCAGAGCCGGCGGCGACTCCTGCCTTTGGCGGCTTCCAGAGCCGCCTGCCGCGGCCCGGCAGGGCCACGCCGGCGGTGAAGAAACCCGCCGCCAGCACCGCTGGCGCAACCCCGGCCGCGGCACTCCATGGAGGAACCCCAGAGACGCCTAACGTCCTGCTGTGGCGCCCCGGCGGCGCCGCGGACATGGTGACACCGCCGGCGCAGCGGCTGGCGGCGGGCGAGCAGACCTTTGCACTGTCCGCGGAGGCGCCGTCCTCGGCCGCATCCGGCGACATGCCGTCCACGGGTGCTGCCGCGGCAGTTTTCACTCCTGTATCAGCTCAGCTGGCGTCGTGCTTGCAGCTCTACAACCTCTGCAACCATCGTGTATGGTGACTGCATATCGGATGCGAATCTTATACGCATCCACAGATGACGACTGCCTTTGTAACACAACCATCGCTGCCAAGGTAGCACAGGACATCCACTGACGCTCAGTTCTGTGCCTCCTGCACAGGCGGCTGGTCCACAGAGGAGACACCGCCATTCGTGGGGCAGCTGCAGAGCTGCATCCCGCGTCTGGGGCCAGCGCCCGCATCCCAGCCACGCATGTGGTTCGAGGTGAATGCCCAATCACTTATAGGAGCCTCCTATTACTGTATTGCGCTCTGCCATGAGTCAGCTACTTGCTGCAGCATCAGGGGAATAGCTGCGGTGGGGTGCTGTCGATGCGCTGGCTTATGCGTGTACAAAGTTATTTGGCGAACAGCCCGTTTGGCGGCATTGGACTCACACGGCGCCAGCGCCACAGCGTGTGTCACTCGGCTACATGCAGTAGGTATCCGAGTGAGCATATCCCCCCCCATTTCCTGTCATCCAGGAAACGCCGGAAATGCCGCTACCGCTGGATGCTGGAATCGACAACGACGAAGACGACGCCGCATCGGACGCGCGGGCTGATGGCCCGCCATCGCCCCCTGCCTCCTTCGCCTTCGGCACCCCGGCCATTGGCAGCGCCGCCGACGGCGGCAGCACAGCCGGAGGTCCGGCGTCCCCGTCGCAGCCGCCGGAGGTGACATTTGCGCAGCTGGAGGCATGGCGCGAGGCGGACCGCTACCTGGTGGACAACCCGCTCGCCGAGCGTGGCACCCCACTTCCAGGTGCGATCCTGGCTGTGAGGATATGGCAACTCTCATTCTTCGGTACTTGTACTAAGAGCGTTGCGCAAAGCGGATTGTGACTTCGTGTTCAAACCCCTCGTCTAGCCCAGTGTCCTACTTCAGGGAGCGATGCCGGCTTTTCACGTGCTTCATCGTCCAAGTATGGTGGAAGGCGGACTGATAATCTGTGAAAAACCCTCAAGCTGAGTGGGGCACCCTTCTGCCAGATGTGGAAAGTTTCCCGCCTTTGGGCTACTGGTCGCCCTGCGATGATGCCATTTGGCATGCGAAGCTGTGACACGACTGCCACTTCTGCGATGCAGGCGCCAACGCTGCCACCGCCGCCGTCCCCACCTTTGGCGACTGGTCGCCGTGCGACGACACGACGCTGCGCGCGGCAGTGGCGACCTCTGGCGGCGCCGACCCGGCCAGGCCCGCACTGCTGGCGCCAAGCGGTGAAGGACCCCACAGCGCAGAGGTGCGTTCATTGACATGGAGGCGGATGCCTTTTGCGTCGAGTCTTGTGGGCCATGCAGCATCAATGTCACACCGTTCTCCCTCAAGTTTGCCAGTCGAACGATTGCCGCAAGGCCGAAGGTGCTAATAGTTACATGCGCAAGCTCTAGTCGAGTACTTTCTTTTTGCCTTGGACGAGCTTTGGAGATTAACGCAAGTGGTCATTGAAAAGTGGAGCGCTGGAGAGCTCTTCAACCTGGAGGACTTGTCTTTCGGGTCATGAGCTGGTTTCCATAAAAAAAACACGGACATCGCTGAAATTGCAGCGGTCGGCGGTGGCGCTGGGCTGTTCAACCTGGAGGAGTTCTCCTTTGAAATATGCACAGCCTGAGAGCTTCAATCAGATCTTTTTCCAACTTGCAGCGGTCGGCGGCGGCACTGGGACTCTTCAACCTGGAGGAGTGCTCTTTCGGAGCTTCTCTTTACAGACTTTCACTGATTTATCTGTGTTTGCAGCGGTCGGCGGCGGCGCTGGGGCTCTTCAATCTGGAGGAGTTCTGCTTCGGAGCCGTGCCGCCGAGCTTCAATGATTCGACTCCCGGACTCATCCTGGAGCGCTCTGTCGGGTCGCCATCCGACAATCAGCGCGATGTTGAGGTGCGCAATCATCTGTGATTCAACAGAATCCAGATTCAAAAGAATCCCCCAACTGCACGGCCTCATCCTGGACCGCTGCGTCGAGTCACCATCCGACAACCTGCGTGATGTGGATGTGAAACACAGTCACTGCTTTCTCTCTCAGCATCCCAGTACCCACATTCCTGCCGTCACCATTAGGCGTCTGTAGGGTCCCCGGAAGCTCAGCTGCATTATGGGATGTTCCGCCATGTAACAGGTCACCACTGGCCGCGCAGCAAGGAGCTGTCCATGTACAGTCTGACGCTTCACAATCCCTGTCTGACAGCAAGTCTCCACCCTCACAAGTGCCCCCGATCGCTGGCAAAACCTATCCAAGCAGGCATGATTCGCAAAGGGAGCGTCGCCCTGCGCCTCGACGGCTTTCCGAGAGCCCTCAAAAACAGAATCCCTGGAAAGCGGGGCCGCAGCCCTCCCTGTGACGCCTTTCGTCTGCTGCCGTGACAATGCTGCTGTGTGAATTGCAGGCATGGTTTGCCACAGGCGCCTCGCCGTGCGCATCAACGGCGCGCTTTCCGCGCGCTTCCGGGTCGCCGCTGCCGCGCCTGCGGCTGAGCCCCGCCACGCCGCGCTTCCTGCCCAGTGTGGGGCTGCTGGCCACCGGTGCGTCTTGAAGCGCACGTTGCCCTGGCAGATGTCAATTTTAACTCTGAGTTGTTTTTGCTTGCTGGCTGGCTTCCTGCCCAGTGCCGGCCAGCATTGCTGGCCAATAGTGCGCCTCTGATGTTTGATGTACACTGCCATGGCGAATATCAACCTTGCGCTGTGTATTGCAACTGGCATTTCCGCATCGCAAATGACTGCCGTGTTTTCCGTCCAAAGCTCCGACTCCTCTGGTGTGCGCTGAACGAGAATGCAAGGGGATCCAAGCTGGCATTTCTGAAACACGTGCGCACATTCGATTCTCATGTGTTCACCGCAGGGGACGGGTACCGTCTCTGGTCGGCCAACAGCGGCGCCCCAATGGTCATCTTGCTGCAGTTGATTGACAAAGTTATCATGTGCGTGATTGTACATGGTGTGTACCTGCAGATGAACGGGAGCCCCTCTGGTCGGCAGGCAGCGGCGCGCCGACGGTCATCTCCCTGGGCTCGCCGGCAACGGAATCTGTGCACAGCTGTGGCAGCAATGGACGGGCGTCGACGCCGCCCAGCCGCTTCGGCATGCCGCTCGGCTTCGTGCTGCCAACGCTCAAGGTGCTGCCGACTTTACTCTGCCGGGCTTCACTTAGAAACAGATGTGCCAATTGCCATGTCCCGGGCCGCCCGGCCGCTTTGGAAAGCCGCCGGGCTGCATGCTGCCGACGCTCAAGGTGCTGCCGGCTGATCCCTTCAAGTTACACCTGAATTGTGACGGAACAGCAGCAACGACCACGCTGCCCGGCTGACTTTGGCACACTGCCGGGCTTCATGCTGCCGGCGCTGAAGGTGCTGCCGACGCTTGAGTCTGACAAATGTCAGTTGTGATGTGCAGCTTGGCATTGCCAGGTGGTGGGTGCAGTACTGGCTTTGCCAGCGCAGTGTCCGCCAGCAGCGTCCTCATGCTTCGGATGGCACGGGTACAGATTGATTGCAATGCTTGGGTATGCGAGGCTCACGGCTCGCTGCAGGCGTCGCGCTGCCTGCAGCCAGCCGCCCGCCTTCCAGGTTCCAATATCCCGACTCTCGCACATCTACAGCATCATCTCACTGATCTGTGCTCGTTTCAGCGACAGGAGCTGGCGGGTACCGGGTCGGATTCGCGGCTGACAGCCAGCCTTCAGGCCCCCAAATACCCTTTCCAAATCTGTCATTCACCCTAAGATCACCAAACATGCTGTAGTCAATTCCGCGTGTGTTCATCGACAGGAGCTGGCGGGTGCCCAATCGGACTCGCCGCTGACTGCGGCCTCCAGTTGCTCCGCGGATCACGGCTTGTCCGCCAGCGCCAATCGCGTTCTCATCGGCAGCCACAGTCGCAGCGCGAGCGCTGACTCCGCTGCGGTGGTGCGCCTGACGCCGCCCGTGTCGGCGTGGCAGCAGGCGGCAGATCCGCTGTGCGCGTCGCCAGACTCCGACCAGGTGCGATCGTAAGTTTGCCGGACAGGAGATTCATCAAAGCATGCCTTATTAGATGGTGCGCCCGGCGCCGCCTGTGTCGGCGGGCCAGCAGGACTCCGACCAGGTAGGATATCCTCTTTGGTTGGGTGCACTTTCCAGCTTGTCGAGGAGATCCCTCCTGTCTCATTCTCATTGCGAGCCTGGTCTTGATTCGTCTAGCACTAGCTGCTGCCAGCAGTGCCCAGTTGGCATGGAGGAACCTGACACGAACGACGCTCCCTTCCCCTCTGAGATCAATGTCTTCCCACCATGCTGCAGGCATACAGTCCTGAATCGGCAGACGGCCGCCCGCAGGCGCCGCCGCCGCCGCCCGGCAGCGCTGCAAAACCCTACCTGTCCATGCTGCGCCACCTGCGCGGCGCCTCCTATGATTCCCCCAATCTGGGAACCGCCGCTCCCGCACCAAACAGCGCAGTCGAGAGCCCCGTCACGCCCAAGACGACTGGCGGCGGCGGCGCAAGCATCGGCGCCAGCGGCATGCAGCAGCCGACGTTTGACGACAGCCCTATCGACAGCAGCCCGGGCGCCAGCAGCGGCTGCAGCGACGGCAGCCCCGCGGCTGCCGGCAGTCCATCGGATGCTGGCAGTCCCGAAGGTGTGCTGGCGCCAGCCGGCAGTATCACGTCCCTCAACGGCGCACTGACGGCAGCTGGCAGCCCTGCCGCCGCGGATGCAGGCAGCCCGACGGCATCCGACGGCCCCAAGACGGAGCCAAGTTCACCAGCTGACACGGCAGACCCGCTGCCCGCAGCTGGCTTTTCCGCTGCGGCAGAAGCTTCGCCCGGCGGCGCCGCGCAGACGGATGCCAAGGCGGACGCAGCTGCGGCGGATGCCGCTGAGGCGCCTGCCAGCAATGGGGAGCTGGCGGCGGCTCTGGCCGAGGGAGCCGCCTTCACAGCGGCAGATGCTGCATCGCCGCCAGCAAGAATGAAGATGCAGCAGGCTACTCCAGGTATGGCGCATCGGTCTGACATATCTGTTGGTCATGTTGTCTGCTGTAGGTCATGTCCGCTGTAGGTCATGTCCGCTGTAGGTCATGTTTCCTTGTACAGTTAATGTGCCAGCAGCCTTTGCACAAGTTCATGACGCATGGCAACTTATACATGAAGCTGGCACAAGGGTCGACAGTCCAGCAGCATGCACTGCCACAGTCCTGTTTCTTGTCATGACCTTGAAGGTCACGGTGAACCTGTGGCATAGCAACATCGAACTGTGTGTGAAATTGCTTGTTGATCACAGGATGTTGTCACCTGCAGGTTTGGACGCAACGCCGGGGCGCGGCAGCCTGGAGTCCTGGATGGCGGCCACGGGACTGACCGACATCACTACCCCCGCCCAGCGCGGCCTGCAGGCAAGTGCATCTGCTTAGCAGCACCTCGCCTACATGCTTAATCCGATGCAGGCAAGTTGCTTACATGCACGGCATCCATCGCTCGGCCGACGGCATCCCCACTGCCTGTGCGTTCTTGTCGAGCCACTGACCCTGCTACCAGTTGCAGCCGAGTTTGGGGTATCATGCCCAGGAGCTCTCGTTGTGCAATCGCAGGCGATGTGGGAGCGGTCTGCGAGGTGTGAGTGCTGCGCTCCCTGATCAAGTCCGCACCCAGAAATTCCATGCCTCCAAACACGCTTCAGGAATTTTAACGTAAACGTCGTGTTATGACGGCAGGGCGCGGCCAACGATGTGCGAGCGCTGCGCTCCTTAGCGGAGTTCGCACCCAAAGAAGGGTAGAAATCGCTGTGAAGTTATCTGTTCAACAGCGTTTCAAGTTCCCTGCAGGCGATGTGGGGCGCGGCGGGCGAGGTGCGTGCGCTGCGTTCTCTGGTCAAGCGCGTCGCCGCCTCTGAGCTGGAGATCGCCGCGGCAGAGGCGGATGAGGCCGCCGCGCACTGGACCGCCATGGTAAGGAGGCCCTCCACACACTGGATGATATATCATGTCCGAAAGGCCTTCACATCCTGAAAGGATGTAAGGCCTTTGCATCTCTGAAAGGATGTAATAAAGTCTGCACTGCGCCACTGCCTCTGAGCTGGACATCGCCGCAGCAGAGGCAGATGAGGCCGCCGCGCACTGGACGGCCATGGCGAGCTCTTCGATAGACTGTTTGTCCGCGTGGAATCGCAGCACCATGGCTGTCGCAACAGGTGCTGTCCCAGAAACCCGGTGAATGTTCACGCCCAGGTGTTGTAAAGCGTTGCGCTGTTGCAGGTGGAGTCGGGCAGGACGGTGGCTCCTGTGGCACAGAGGATGAGGCCAGGTTCCCGTCGGCTGGAAGAGCAGCAAAACAGTAGTGACAATTTTCGTTTCTAAGCACAGGTGGATAGAGTGATGCGGGGGCTCCACGAGGGCCTTGCATGCCGAGCTGGCCCGGGTGCGGGCACTTGTGCCGGATTCCAACAAACAAGCAAACTGACGTACCTCTATCACACTGCTTTCAGGTGGAGCAGAGCGAAGCGGTGGCCCACGACAACGAGGGCCTGCGTGCCGAGCTGGCCCGGGTGCAGGGTGAACTGTCTGCGCTCGCGGCGCAGCAGGAAGCGGCCGCGCGGCAGCAGGAAGCGGCTGCGGCCGCCGCCGCGGCGGAGCTGGCGGCCCTGCAGCGGCGCTCGGCCGGGCTCGCCGCGCTACACGAGGTGAAAACATTTCTGCACACAGTTTGAAATTGTCTGATATGCTTGTCCAATATACCATCAGAGACTGGCGGCCCTGCGGCGTTGCTCCGCCAAGCTCGCTGCACAGCACCAAATGCGTGAGAATGCCAATTGCTCCCTGACTGACTCCCCCAGCGCCTTGCGCCACACTTAGTGCTCGAAAGGTCTTTGAGACCTGCTTAAACTCTAGAGTCTGTGCCCCGAATCTGGTTAGAGTAGGTTGCGTGCAGGGTGCCCCGTCAGCAAGGCGATCCGAGATCTCCAAATGAGACCCAAGTCAGGGTTCTGACTTCATTTTGTAATTCGCACACAGGCGGAGAAGGAAGCCCTGTGCGGCGAGCTGGCGTCGGCTCGCCGACGCCTGGCCGAAGTGGCGGCGGCACAAGATGCTGCCGGCGCAGCTGCAGACGCTCACACGGAGGAGGACGCTGCTCAATCCGCCCGCGCCGCCAAGCTGCAGGCCGAGCTGCAGCACGCCAAGTGAGTTCCATTGCATTTTCTGTTTAGTGTCTTGAACCCTAGAAGCAAGGTCATGGCCCTGGACAATCCCCTCGTGCTCACTGTTATGGCAGAGATTCAATCGGTGCGCCATGGAAGAGAGCAACAGACGCAGCTCTGCTTTCACTCCAGTATCAATGAAGATTTGTTTGCCCCGCAGGGAGGATGTAGAGGCAGCGCACGCCGCCGCTGAGGCGGCCGCCGCCGACGCCGCCGACCGCACCGCAGACATGGCTGCGCAGCTGGCGGCGGCGCAAGCGGCGGCGGCCGGCGCCGAGCAGGCCGCTGCCGAGACAACTGCACTCCGGCGGGTGTGGATGTTGCTTAAATACCATGTGTGCACACCAATGCACACTGGTGCTGGTACCACATTCAGAGATGCTCGAGTTGCTGGCAACACCAACACTGCATCGCATCAATGTTTGTGGTGTGACTGCGCTGACTGAAGCAACGCTTCGCTCCGTTCCAGTTCCAATTTCCAGTTTCAATTTCCAGTTTCAATTTCCAGTTTCAATTTCCAGTTTCCAGTTTCAATTCCAGTTTCCAGTTTCCAGTTTCCAGTTTCCAGTTTCCAGTTTCCAGATTTCCAGTTTCAATTCCAGTTTCCAGTTTCAATTTCCAGTTTCAATTTCCAGTTTCAATTTCCAGTTTCAATTTCCAATTTCCAGTTTCCAGTTTCAATTTCAAAGCTTCAAAACCTGCTTCAACCGACACATTCTGGACCTTGCAGTATCACTGACAATGCCATTTGTCGTCTTGCAGCAGACCCAGCAGGAGCTGCCGGCAGGCCCGCCAGAGGCCGCAGCAGGCGACGCCGCCGCAGCCGCCGAGGCTGGCCCCGCCACTGCCGCGGAGCCCGGCAGCCGGGCCGCAGGCGCCGACGCGGCGGCCGCTGTAGCGGACGAAAACGCGTCACTACGGGCGCAGCTCGCGGCAGCGCTGCTTCAACTGGCGGCAGCGACGCCGCGCCGCGCCCCAGGGTCTCTACGAAACCCTCAGGCCTCGCCGCCAGGCGCCGTTTCCGACATGACTGCAACCGCCAGCCCGTGGCCCACGAGTGGCGATCTGTTGTCAGCGGCCGCCACGCACGGCAACGTGGACAGCACCGCCGCGGGCGGCGGCAGCCGCGGCAGATCAGGGTTTGGTGGTGGCGTTGGGCCGGGCAGCCCGCCGATGTCGGCGCTGCGGCCGTTCAGTCTGTGCCTTGCGTCGCCGCTGGGTGGCTTCTCGCCGATGCGCGCCGGAGGCTATAACTCCGAATACGAGGTGAACCTTACAAGAGCTACAAAGCACAGACGTCGTGTGACTCTTTGGCCAAGCTTTCAATCGTCCTCTGGCCGCATGGCAGCTCGAATTGCGACTGGCAGTCGCGCAGCGTGACATTGTTCTTTTCAGTCCGCGCTGTTCCTGTTGGAGAACCGCCGAACATTCCACTTGTTTGTGAAAGCACAAAGAAACCCACCAATCGAGCTTGTGTTTGACACGCAGGGCTACTACACAGCCGGCGAGGCCGACTGGGACGCCTGCAGCAGCGACGGCGAGGCAGCCGCCAGCCCTGCTGCAGAGCCAGAGGCGTCACCGGTGCCAGCTTCAGCAGCGGGCTCGCCCGCATCCCTGGCCTGCTGTGAAGCGCTCGGCAGCGTGTCGCCTCAAGTAGCGGCAGTGAGCAGCCCAGCAGTTGTGCCAGCCGAGGTCGTGCGTGCCAGCCCCGAGGCGGCCACGGCTGCAGCGGCATGCATGAGCGGCAGTCCGAGCGGCGGTGACTCCGTGGCGGCGGCCGTGAGCCCGCTGGTGCAGGCGGCTGCGGCTCCCACAGGCACTGCAACCAGCGGCACGCCGGTTGTGTCGCTGCAGCTCCTCAATGACGACGCCGAGTCAGCCGGCAGCGATGCCATTCAGTCACCGGGCGGCCTCGCAGCCGCCAGCACGGCCGTGGAGCCGCCCTCAAGCCCGGCTGCCCGCAGGCCCGGAGCCGCTGAGGCCGCTGCGCATGGCGCCAGCTGTGAGCTGTCGCCGGCAGCGCCGCCATCCGCTGGCGCGTCAGCCGGCATGCCACCGGCGGCGGAGAAGCCGGTTCACGGCCTTTTAAAGATGCCGGAGGCC
>JAABUM010005761.1_pt1 | contig 12710 bp, 17 predicted proteins | sample 5559161 | NCBI WGS metagenome assembly JAABUM01 (sample SAMN10711868, study PRJNA513369) | rock metagenome | isolation source: Antarctica rocks | place: Antarctica: Victoria Land, Siegfried Peak nord | reverse complement strand
GGGACCTGGCTGCTCGATACGGCGACGACCGGGAGGCGTACACCGATGCCAAGCGGGCGTTCGTCCAGACCGTGATCAACAACAGGAAGGACGGCTTCGGGGTCGGCGAGTAGCCCCGCAAGAGGAGCCGCTTCTGGCAGGGTGGGGGCTCAACCGAGTCACCGGTCAGCCAGGCGGGCGCAGTGAACGAACCCATCGACCTGCCGCCGCCCTCGCCCGCTTCGACGACTCTGGTCCCCCCGAACCGTGGCCGTGCTCAACGACTACGACATTCGTGCCGTCAAGACCAAGGGCGAGTTCACGTCACCCGCCACCTCGAGACCGATGAGGTCTTCCTCGTGCTCAGCGGCTCGCTGACCATCCGCTTGGACGACGACGAGGTCACCTTGGGACCCGGGCAGCTGTACGTCGTGCCGCGGGGAGTGCACCACCAGCCGGTGTCTGTCGACGGCGCGGAGGTCGTCCTCATTGAACCGAGCACGACCGTCAACACCGGAGACACTCCCAGCCACCCCACGGCCGACCGGCGCCTCGGCTCACCTTGCCCTCAAGCCCGAAAGCCAGTCGATTGAGAGGGACCGGCCGTACCGTCCAGGGATGTCTTTCGACTTGGCGCAGGTGAACGTCTCACGTCTGCTCGCCCCGCTCGAGTCGCCGCAGCTGGCACCCTTCATGGCTGCCCTGGACGAGGTCAACGCCGCAGGCGACGCGGCACCGGGCTTCCTGTGGCGGCTGCAGACCGAGGACGGGAACGCCACTGCGGTGAAGGCCTTCGGCTGGGACGCCGCGGGAAGCCACGGCGTGATCGTCAACCTGACCACGTGGAGGTCGGTGGAGGCGCTGGCCGGCTTCGTCTTCTCCGGGCGGCACCTGGAGATCATGCGGCAACGTCGTCAGTGGTTCCACAAGGTCGCCGAGGCCACCACGGCCTTGTGGTGGGTGCCCAGCGGGCACCGGCCGTCGACCGACGAGGCCGAGAACCGGGTACGGCAGCTGCGCCGCTACGGGCCTTCCGCCGACAGCTTCACGTTCCGCAAGCCGTTCCCGGCCCCAGCGCAGACAGCCACGGACGTGCACTCCAGCGACGACTGGCTCTGCCCAGCCTGACCAAGGACCTCATCCCGTTCATCGATCCCCGAGCGGAGCAGTGGGATCCACAGGGGGCGCCGCTCACGCGGGGCCGCCGTCTCCTCACCCGTTCCGCCAGCGTCGCGGTCGACCGCGGAAGCGGCATCGTCGGGCCGGCACTGCTTCAGCCCCATACCAGGCGTTGATCACCGACCCGCAGAACGATCGACGACTGGGACGGCTCCCCTGCCTCGGCTCTTGCCGGCGCAGCCTCGCGCGCCTGCATGCGGGACGCGATGATCGCATCCGCTGTCTTAGCCCAGGGATGTTGGCTGGAGTCGTTCTCCCGCCCGGCCTGACTCTTTTAAGCCCCGGCGCGAACTGCTGCCTTGGATCCGATCCGTCGGTCGGGCGGGAGACGACCCGGCACGCCGGTGGCGGAAGTGACCTCGTAGGAGCCTGTTGCCTCAGGCACCCGTCCCTGGACTGTCCGACCACCGCCGCACCGTGCCCGCCCTGCCAGTGCGAGCCAGAGGACGGACATGACCACGATCGCAGAAGCACGCCCCTTCGTCACCGGCGGCGTCGACACCCACCTCGATGTGCACGTCGCTGCGGTTGTCACGGCCGTCGGTGGTGTCCTGGGCACGGCGGAGTTCCCGACTACAGCCGCTGGCTACCGCCGGCTGCTGGTCTGGACGCGTGGCTTCGGAGAGCTCGCCCGGGTCGGCGTGGAGGGCACCGGCACCTACGGGGTGTCGCTGGCCCGGCACCTGCGTGCCGGGCAGGTCACGGCGGTGGAGGTCATGCGACCCAACCGGCAGGTCCGCCGGCGCCATGGCAAGACCGACGTCGTCGATGCCATCGCGGCCGCCCGGGCTGTGCTGTCCGGCCAGGCCAACGCCGCTCCGAAGACCCACGACGGGCCGGTGGAGGCGCTGCGGACCCTGAAGGTGTTGCAGCGCAGCGCCACCAAGGCCCGCACCCAGGCGCTCAACCAGCTGCGGGCGCTGCTGGTCACCGCCCCCGACGAGCTGCGGGCCCGACTGCGGGACCTGACCCAACGCGACCTGCTGGCGACCTGCGCCGCGTTCCGCGTCACCGCCGACGACGACAGCCTGGCTGCGGTCACCCGCTTCGGGCTGCGTGAGCTCGCTCAGCGCGCGCTCTACCTGGCCGAGCGGCTCGAGCAGGTGTACGGCTCAAGCGCATCACCGAGCAGGTCGGCCCCGGCCCTGACCAACCTCAAGGGCGTCGGCCCCGACGTCGCCTCCACACTGCTGCTGGCCGCCGGCGACAACCCCCAGCGGCTAGTTAGTTAGCGAGCGCTCGTGCGCCTCGCTCTGCGGCGCCAGCCCGGTCCAAGCCAGCAGCGGCAAGATCCACCGGCACCGGCTCAACCGCGGCGGTGACCGCCAGGCCAACGCCGCTCTGTGGCGCATCGCGCTCGTCCGGCTCAACTCCGACCAGCGCACCAAGGACTACCTCGCCAAACGCGTCAGCGACGGCAAGAGCAAGACCGAAGCGATCCGCTGCCTCAAGCGCTACATCGCCCGCGAGATCTTCGCCGCCCTTCCCGTTCCAGCCACCACTTGACAGTAGGAGCATCGGATCCACCGCTCTTCTTGATCGCTGACGGCGTGCCGTAGACGCGCAGATGCCCCTTGAGCAGCCACGATGTGTCTTGCGACGGACAACAGCAAGGCGCACGAGAGGGCATCTGACGGGTGCAAGCAAACCACGATCTGAGCCGGGTCTGCGCGACCTTCGACGAGGCGAATGTGGTGCCGAGCGCCGGCCTGCTACCCGGCCGCGGTGCTGGCGCAGCGGATCGGCCTGGCCGGGCTGGTCGACCGGCGGCTGCACCTGGCCCGGCACCGGGGCGAACAGCGGCGCGAAGGCGCTGACGGTGATCGGGTCGTTGCTCGCCGGCGGCGACAGCAGCGACGACACCGCGGTGCTGCGGGCCGGCGCCGCCGAGAAGCTGTTCGACGGGACGCGGGCGCCGTCGACGGTCGGGTCGTGGCTCAAAAGCGCCGGGCTGGCGCACTTGCCGTCGGGCAACTTCATGGCCAACGCCGCCTGGCTCGCCCTGACCGTCATGGCGCACAACCTCGGCCGGACCGTCGCCATCCTGGCCGGTCCCGACCTGCAGCGCGCCACCGCGGCGACGCTGCGCCGAAAGGTCTTCACCATGCCCGGCCGCCTCGTGCACAGCGGACGACGACAACGCCTACGACTGCCCGGCAGCTAGCCCTGGGCCGACGCGATCAGCACCGCGCTCGCCTCGATCCACACGATCCCGCTCCGCTGCTGAACAGCACCCCCCGTCCCCACGACCGGGACCCCGGAGAAGCCGGCAGACCGGCCGGTCACGCACGCCCTGCGCGAAGCCACCGCTCCTTCATCATCATCAGCGGCTTCTCAACAACCGCCCCCAAGATAAGCGGTGGATCCCTGGGCTTAGCGGGCGGCGCGGCGAGCATCGCCATCACTGCGCTTCCACGGAGAGATCGCGCGGTTATCGTTCGGGTCCCGGGATCGGCTCGGTGGTTGCGCGGTGAGGGAATGGCGCCGAGACGAGGGCGGGAATGACCCGCTTGTGAAACGGCTTCACGAGCGCGAAGTACGCACGCCCGATCTTGTCGTTGAACTGGACCTCGGTGGTGAAGATGCCGCGCGGCCCCAGCGGATCGGTCTCGAACGTCGCCAAAAACGCCAGGTGTTTGTCCGTGTCGCCGCAGACAATCCGTTCCGGTGACACCGACTGCACCACGAGCGGTCCGAACTTAGCGCCCGGAGCGAGACGGACTGTCTGTCCGTAGTTGCGCTCCTGGGTGTTGAAGCCGAGCCGACCGACTACCGCGTCACGCATCGACAGCAGCCGGTCGAGCCATTGGGGCGCAGCCTCCAGGATCATCGAGCAGAAGCGCGCCGCGTCCATCGGCTCTGGGAGTTCCACGGCGTACCTGTCGGCGTAGTCGACGCGCAGGACAGTCATGAGCTTGATGCTCTCATGGCTTTCCCGCTTGTCGATGGACTACTGCGACGAACTGAGCCGGTGACGCACCCGTCGCCGGGCGCGGAGCGCAGTCCACAAGAACAATGCACCGCCGAGCGCGAACCACGGGTTCCACAGGGCGAGGCTCCAGCGGGTTTCCAGCGGCCCAACAGTGGCTCGCAACCCGCCGGCGCCTGTCGCGAGCAGGATCTCCAACGCCACGCCTCGGATGATCAAGGTGACTCCGACGACGGCTGCGACCAGGCCGGCGACCCGAGACAGTCGGTCCGGCCCGATCAGGCCGCTGGTCACCATGACCAGCGCAATAGCGGCCAGGAGGAGGACCGCGACGCCAAACAGCCCGAACACGACGAAACTCAGCGGGCGGCGCTCTGCCAGTTCTCGGCCGGCCGAGGAGGCAAGGCCGGCTGTCCCGCCTACAGCCCAGAAAAGATGCACGGCTGCGAATACTGCACACCACGCCGCCGCGCCCACGGCCGGGACAGTCCACGCCGACGCGGCTCGGTCATCCACAGAGCAACAACGGCCGCCACCGGTCCGCCGTTCCGGTCGCCGATCGGCGGATCCTGGCAGCCAGCGGGACGCTGCTCACCGTCCGATCGGGCCCCAAGTGACTCGTCCATCCTTTCGGGCGGGACGCCGGCTGAGTCCTCTCGCCGGCGGACGAGAGGTGTCGTCGACCGACGGGCCCCTGCGAGTGCCGAGTTACCCGGCGTCCCCTTGGGCCCGACTGCCTGTTCGCACGGCGCTCACGCAGAAGGCTGCGCCTCGGCGTAGGCGGCGGGTGTCTGCCCGATTGCGGATCGGAAGTCCCGGGTCAGGTGGGCTTGATCTGCGTAGCCCAGATCAGCGGCGACCGTGGCCCAGGACACCCGTTGTCCGTCTCGGACTCGCTCGCCGGCCTCCAGCAGCCGGTATCGGCGTAGCACCCGGGTCGGCGGCACGCCCGCGTGCTGCAGGAACATCCGCTGCAGGGTCCGAGGGCTGAGACCTGCCCTGGCGCACAGGTCGGGTAGCTGCCGCAGCGACCGGTCGGTCTCGGCCAGTCGACCCAGCTCGGCCACCTGCCGGGCACGGCCCACCCGCATGGGGTCCGCTGCGGCGAGGACGTCTTCGAGTGCTGCAGCAAGCACGGCAACCCGCGCCGGTAGGCCGTCCGCCGCCGTGATCCGCTCGACGAGCAGGTCCTCGTCAATGCCCAGGACTTGCCCGAGGGGCATGGTGCGGTCGGTGAACGTCGACGCAGATCGGGTGAGGAAGGCGCCCAGGCCGCCGGGCGCCGTCATCGCCGCGACGGTCCACCCTCGTCCGACCAGAACGCGGGTGGTCAGCTCTCGGGCCACCCCGTTCAGGCGCGCCTCGATCTGCCCTGGTGCGGCATCGGCCGTACGGGCATCGGCGTGGCCGACGGTGAGGTTCGCCCCGGGATGGGTCAGCACCTGCTGGCTGTGCACGGTGTCGCGGGGCAGATCCCATTCGACAGCCCAGAAGCGGTCGATCAGTCCGGACAGCGCTGTTCCGACCGGGTATCGGGTGAGACGCACCCGCTGCCTCAACAGCCACGGGGCAAGGATGCCGCGGCTGTCCTGCTCGACCGGCTTCGGCCGCGGGCGTGCCACGAGAGCAGGCTATCCACGCAGACTGACGCAGATCTTCAAGCCGTCGCGTCCGCCCGCTCGTAGCGTCCTTGCCATGACCACTGACACGAACACCACTGCTGACCTGCTGGAGGCGGTGCTCGCTGACCTCGCCCCCGTCGTCGGCGCCATCACCGAAGACCAGCTGCACCACCCGACACCATGCTCGGACTATGACGTCGGACAGCTGCGGGACCACGTACTGGGCTGGCTGAGCAACTTCGCCGCTGGCTTCGCCGACCCGCAAGGGCAAGCACCACAGGCAACCGTCGAGGGTCACCGGGCGAGCGCCGACCCAGCGGCTGAGGTGCAGGCCGCCGCCGAACTCCTAGTCCAGGCGGTCCGCGGTGGGGCTGCCGCTCGACCGCTGAAGCTGGGTGAGGCCGGCATGCCCGGTGAGATGGCTCTGGGCATGATCCTGTGGGAGTACCAGGTGCACGGCTGGGATCTGGCCCGAGCCACCGGGCAGCCCTGGCACCCGCCAGGCGCCGCGGCAGAACAGTCGTTGAGCTTCGCCCCCACGATGCTCACCGACGACTACCAGGGCGAAGGCAAGATGTTCGCTGAACCCGTCGCCGTACCCGAGGACGCACCACCGCTGGACCGCCTTCTCGGACTGTCCGGCCGACACCCTGATTGGATCGCCACCTGACGATCGCGCTACGGCACACGATCACGAGGGGGCTGTGCGCCCCACGGACCGCGTGTCAAGGTCTTCCCATGGGAGAGCCACTCGTGCTAGGCACCGAGTACGCCGGAGAGGTGCTGACCCTGCAACGGGCGGCGTACGTCACCGAGGCGCAGGCGCACGGCGACGTGGACCTTCCACCACTGCGGCAGCTGCTGCCGGAGCTGGCGGCGGAGCTCGGTGACCGGGAAGTGCTAGCCGCCGGCTGGCGGGACGAGGCCGGCCGCCTCGTGGCCTCCGTTCGCGTGCGGGTGCGCCAGAGTGCACCGACCATGGCGGAGGTAGGTCGGCTCACCGTCGTTCCGGACCGGCAGGGCCAAGGGCTCGGCAGCAGCATGCTCACCGCCGTCGAGGGGCAGCTACCGGCCAGCGTGACCGAACTCAGGCTGTTCACCGGCGAACGCAGCGAGGGCAACCTCCGGCTGTACGAGCGGCTCGGCTACACCGAGACCCACCGTGAAGCGACACCCGCCGGCTACGCCCTCGTCCACTTCACCAAGCACCGCGACCGGCAGCAGGCCGACGCGTCCTGACCAGGGCAGCAACCAAGCGTTCCAGAATCCGTGGCTGCCGGAGCATCCACCCCAGGCAGTCGGCCACGGGCGGCTGCGTCATGATCGTCACATGGACCGTGCCGAAGCACAGGAGTTCGTTGATGGCTGGGTGCGGAACTGGAACGCGGACGACCTGGAGCAGCTACTGAGCCACTTCGCCGATGACATCGTCTCACCTCACCCGTGGCCGCACAGCTGCTCGAGGGCAGCGACGGCGTTCTCCGCGGCAAGGCGGCCCTGCGGACTACTGGAGCGAAGGGCTGCGTCACATCCCTGACCTGCGCTTCGAGGTGGTCGGCGTCTACGTCGGCCTGCACACGCTCATGATCAACTACCGCAACCAGAAGGGCGGGCTGGTCAACGAGGCTATGACCTTCGACGGCACGCTGGTCATCCAGGGCCCTGGCCCCTACCTCGGCACCGACGCCAACCCAGCTGGAGCTACGCCCCGATAGCGCATCGCTCTGCGGGCGGTCCGCGCCCGGCCATTCACCTCAGATGGCGCGCCTCATAGAGTCGGGGAAGGGCGCTACACGGCCGCGATCTCGACCATTAGTAGTGCCTGGCTGCTGCGGTGAGGAAGTCGGTGATTGGTGGTACGACGGCAGCGGGCTTCATGTTGTGGTTGGCGCCGGCGAGGACGAGTTCTCGACCGTTTGGGAGTGTTCGAGCGGTGGCGGCGGCGGCGTGCTTGAAGAAAGTTTGGCTTTTGTCGCCGTACATGACGAGGGCGGGCACCTGAACTGCCGCCCATTGCTCGGGGCGTAGCGGCTCCCCGGCGGCGTTGCCGTCCACGCAGGCCAGGTCGTAGGGGATGGTGTGCGCGATCCCGGTCAGTTTCGACCAGACCGGGAAAAGGTGCATGAGGGCGATCACCGGGGCGGGGGCGCCCATGTACTGGCGCATGAAGGTGCCGACGGCTCTGCCGCGCTTTCCCTCCCCGACGTACTGCTCGACCCGGGCCTTCAGGTCTGTCGGCGGTACCAGCCCCGAGTGGTCGACGACGAAGGGGGGTTCGTAGAGGGCCAGCGCGGTGATCGGCGCTCCGGCGGCCGCGGCTGCCAGGGCGAGGGCCGCGCCGGAGGAGAAGCCGAAGACTGCAGCGTTGCCGCCGAGGTGCTCAATGAGTGCGGTGAGGTCTTCGATCTCGCGTTGGACGGCGTAGGGCTGGGTGTCGGTGCTCTCGCCCCGCCCGCGCCTGTCGTAGTTGATGACGGTGAAGGTCTGCGCGAGCTGCCGGGTCAGGTCCTGCACCATTGGATAGGCGCGGTAGCCGAATGCGCCGTAGACGATGACCAGGGGTGGGCCGCTGCCGGCCTGGTCGAAGGCGATGGTGGTGCCGTCGAGGGAGGTCACTGTCTGCATGTCGGCCGGTCTCCCGTTTCAGTGCTTGTCGCCGGAGCGGCGGTAGGTGAGGTTCAGGACGCCGGTCGTGAAGGTGGCTGAGTCGATCAGTTCCAGCGGGATGCTGTTCGTCCCGTCGGGGAACAGCCGCAGGCCCTTTCCGACGATGAGGGGGTGGACCAGGAGGTGGAGTTCGTCGAGCAGGTCCTGCTCGAGCAGGTGGCGGACGAGCGTGGGGCTGCCCGAGATCGCGATGTTTCTGCCCGGGCCCGCCTTCAGTGACCGCAGCTCGGTGGCCACGTCGCCGTCGATGAGGCGGGAGTTCTGCCAGGTCACGCTCGACAGGGTTCGGGAGGCGACGAGCTTGGGGATGCCGTTGATCTGGTCGGCGAAGGGGACCTCGCTGCCCTGGGTGGCCCAGTGGCCGGCGAACTCCTCGTAGGTGTGCCGCCCGAGCAGCATCGTGTCCGCGGCCAGCATCTGCGCGCCGACCTCGGCCTGCATCTCGTCGTTCAGGTAGGGGAAGTGCCAGTTCTGCGGGGCCTCGACGACGCCGTCGAGGCTGATGAACAGGCCGGCAGTGATCGTGCGCATGGGTCGCTCTCTTTCGGTGGCTTTTCAGTGGCTTCGGTGGCCGCGGCGCTGGGCAGGTGGGTCGACCGGTCGTTCGGCTGTTTCAGCCGGCCGTGGTCGGGCCTTCTTGTGCGATGGAGTGGTCCGAGGACGGACGCTCTGGTCCTTGAGATGCATCGGGGGGACAGAAGTCATCGGCCTGTCCGCTCGCGGTGATCCGGGAGAGGGAGACGAGGATGGCGTCGGTGTCCCCGACGTTGGTCGCGTCCGCGGTGGGCAGCCCGTCGAAGCTCACGATCGAACCCTCCGAAAACGTTGTGTGGTCGCCGCCGGCCGTGGTGATCGCAACGAGGCCGCGGGTGAGAACGATGAGGGACGCGCGCCACTCCCGTGCGCTGAGTGAGCAGCGCTCGCCGGGGAGCAGGACGGTGATTCTGCGGCTGAATCCCGGGGGGAGGTTGGGCCGCAGCAGGGGTGCGATGCACTGGTCTGCCGCCGCGTCGAACGGTTCGTCGGACGGGACGCGACCGGGTGCGGTCATATCAGCGCGGGAGGCAGGCCGAAGGCACCGAACAGTGTGGGCTCGGCGAACGTGGCCATCTCGGTGAGGGCACCGTCCTCCGCTGCCAGGACGACCAACGTGAAGGCCTGGTAGTCGGTTTCCCCCCACCGGCGCAGGTAGTTCGCCACCGCCGGTTGGCGGTTCGCTCGGGTCGGCAGGCACCGCCAGTCGCCGAGGGCGCCCATTCCGTCGAGGAAGGGTTGGGTGAGCTCCTCGAGGCCGTCCCAGCACAGGCCGCTCGGTGAGATCGTCAGTCGGGCGTCCTCGCGTAGAACGGCTACGATCGCGGCCGGGTCCTGCCGTTCGTGTGCGTCCATGTACCGCTGGAGCAGTGCCTGCTCGCAGGGGTCCTCGGCAGCCGGTGTCCCGGATGGGCCCGCTGTGGTCATCCGATGGGCGGTGAGCGTGGTGCGTGCGCGTTGAAGGGCGCTGTTCGCGGCGGCAACGGTGAGACTCAGGATCTCGGCGGTTTCCGCAGCGGTGAAGGCGAGAACGTCACGCAACAGCAGAACGGCGCGCTGGCGCGGCGGCAGGAGCTGGATCGCGGCCAGGAACGCCAGGGCGATGGTTTCCCGCGCCACCGCGACGCCTTCGGGCCCCTCCTCGATGGGCGCCGCCATATCGAGGAGTGCGTCCGGAAAGGGTTGCAGCCACGGCATGGCGGAGTAGGGCGGCACGCGCCCGTCTGCACTGGCAGTGGGAACCGGCCTTCGTAGGCGGCGCAGGAGCTCGAGGCAGCCGTTCGTGGCGATCCGGTACAGCCAGGCCCGCAGGGTCGAGCGTCCCTGGAAGGTGTCGCGCCGCCGCCACGCGCGCAGGAACGTCTCCTGGACCAGGTCCTCGGCCTCTTGGAACGAGCCAAGCATCCGGTAGCAGTGCACGTGCAGCTCCCGGCGGTGGGCCTCCACGAGCTGGCCGAACGCCTGCTCGGTGCCGGTGCGCACTATCAGGGCCACGTCCATGTGGGCGTTGCCGTCTTCGGTCATCGTGGGCCGCCCGGAACGGCGAGCTCGGGCAACAGCCGGCTGTGCGAGCGCTCGGCGACACCTACCGACCGTGCTCGGCGCTGCGGTGCTGACAGCTGCCCCATCCGGGCCTCCCGCTAGTCTGGACGTCCGGCACGGACGTGCTCATCGAATAGGACGCAGGCGGCCCCGAAAACTGATCGGTCCACCCGTGGATCGTCCGCCCACAGCGTTCGGTCAGCGGATGGATGCGCCGGTCGCCGCAGGCAGCAGCTCGTCTTCCAGTAGAGCGGTGTGCAGCGCGACAGCGACTGTGCTCGCCGCGCCGGCGGCGGCGACGCCCAGCAGTGCCGGCTCTGCCGTCGTGCCCACGGCCCAGATGCCGGTCACGTTCGTCCGGCCGAGCGTGTCCACCTCGACGGCCCCCGCGTCGGTCGAGTCCCGTACTAGGCAGCCCAGCCGCTGGGCCAGGTCGGTCTGCTGACGTTGCCTCGGCGCCACAAAGACCGCGCGACGGACCAGGACGTCCCCGTCCGCCAAGGTGAGCGCCAGTTGGTTCTCGGTTGGTGCCACGGCGACCACCTCGCGGGTGTCCACGGCAACGCCGCCGCGACCGAGCCGGGCGACCTGCTCGTCGCTCAGTGCCTCACCCTGGGTGAGCAGGAGCACGTCGCTGCTCCACCGGCTCAGCAGCAGGGCTCGCTCGACGGTCCGAGCCAGTGCACCCGGCAGGCCGATTTGTGCGAGGGGCTCGTTGCGTACCTCCCAGCCGTGGCAGTGCGGGCAGGCGACCACGGATGTCCCCCATAGGTCAGCGAGCCCTGGGATGTCGGGGAGTTCGTCGACCAAGCCGGTGGCCAGGAGCACCGTGCGGGCTCGCCAGCGACGTCCGGACCGGCCATGCACCACCCACCCTCCCCGGAGTGCCGGCTCGACGTCCACCGCCCGGTCCTGCGCCACGGTGACGTCGTGGGGCTGCAGCATCGCACGCGCCAGGCCGAGCAGCTGGTCCGGCGGGAATCCGTCGTGGCCCAAGAAGTTGTTCACCCGAGATGCCGACGCATTGCGGGGACGACCGTCGTCGATCACAAGGACTCGTCGGCATGCACGGCCCAGGGTGAGCGCAGCCTGGAGGCCGGCGAAGCTTCCTCCGACGACCGCAACGTCATATCTGCCCTCGGGCAGGGTCAGCTCCGACATGCTGCGAAGCTAACACTGTCGCTCACGCTTTGAGACAGCCGTCCCATTCTATGAGACACGCGCGGGATAGGCGTGGTGATTGCTCCGAAATCGACGTGGTGCTGCCGCACGACAAACTAACCAGCAGGGCCGGCAGGACTGCTACTGGGGCCGGCCGGGGTCTATAAAATAGCGAGCCAGGTGCGCAAGCACGGGGTGCATGTTCTCGTTCACGAACCAAGCACAAGGGTCGGGTCGAGTTCCTGGCGTTCCGCCGCTATATACGGTCGCTGCACCCCAAGCAGGTTCGGCTCGCGATCGTGCTCGACAACTTCAGCCCGCACCGCTCCACCACTGACCGACGCTCGCGTTGGTCAGTGGGCCGCGGACAACAACGTCGAGCTCGCCTACGTCCCCTTCTACGGTTCGTGGCTGAACCGCATCGAGGCCCAGTTCACCGCTGCGCTACTTCGCTCTGGACGGCACCGACCACAACAGCCACGCCGAGCAAGCCAGCATGATCCGCCGCTACATCGCCTGGCGCAACCGGCACGCCGCGACCCACCCGCGGCTCCGCGAGGTCGTCCCCAAGGCCGAGACCATCAAGAGGGCAAAAGTTGCCCGGCCCGCTCGCTAACTACTTCGACCTGAAGAACTCGTAGCCATTTGCGTTGCGGCGCAGCTGTTTCGCCCCGGCGCGGCGTCGTTTTCAACGTCCCGATTGCCGGGTTCATGGACGCTGACGGGTCGGTCGAGGTCTGGGTTGCGGTGTGTTACGGACGCGGGCGGAGCAGGTCAGCTTGTGGGAGGCGGTGTTGCCGGCGGAGGTGTTGCGGCTGCCGGTGGAGTTGGCCCGGGTAGACGCGTTGCTCGATGATCCGGTGTTCTTCGCGCCGTTCGTGCCGTTCTTCGATCCGCGGGTGGGCCGGCCGTCCACGCCGATGGAGACCTACCTGCGGATAATGTTCTTGAAGTTCCGCTACCGGCTGGGTTATGAGACCTTGTGCGCCGAGGTCGCTGACTCGATCACCTGGCGCAGGTTCTGCCGGATCCCGATTGATGGCAAGGTCCCCCATCCGACGACGCTGATGAAGCTCACGACCCGGTGCGGCACGGCG
>JAABUM010005759.1_pt1 | contig 12715 bp, 15 predicted proteins | sample 5559161 | NCBI WGS metagenome assembly JAABUM01 (sample SAMN10711868, study PRJNA513369) | rock metagenome | isolation source: Antarctica rocks | place: Antarctica: Victoria Land, Siegfried Peak nord | reverse complement strand
TTGGAGGTGCCGGGCGGGAGGTGGCACACGGTGATCGACAGTCCGGTTTCGGTGGCCAGGGTGGCGAGTTCGGTTTTCCACAGTCGCAGCCGGGATCCGTTGGACCCACCGGAATCGGCGGTGATCATCAACCTGGCCGCGCCGGAGTAGGCGTTGGCGCCCATCAGGTTCCACCATCGGCGGATGGACTCGACGGCGAACTGCCCGGTGTCAGCGTCGGTGCAGACGTTCACCCAACCGGTGTTGGCGGCGATGTCGTACACCCCGTACGGCGCGACTTTTCCGAGCTTCTTGTCGATGAAGTCGTGAACGCTGGTCTTGGTGGGTTCACCGGTCGGTTCCCACTCCCGGCCGCCGATACTGAAGTTCCCGATCAGTTCGCCGGGTAGCCCGGGCGCATTGCTGCGCCCGGGCCCCTAAGAACCGGACTTGCACGCTTTCCGCGCATCCGGCTCAAGCAAGCCCAAGAGCCCGCGGGTGGGTGTGCAGTGCTGGGCCTGCTGCCGCCTCGGTGGGAGACCGTGGGCGGCAGCGGGCGTGGATGAGCCGCAGAATGGTGTAGCCGTCCGGCGTGCCGGGCCGTTGGTAGAGAAGATGGCTTTTGGCCAATGCTTTCCCAACGGTGCGGACCCACTGTTCCCACTCGCGTGGGTTTTGCGGTGGGTGCTCGGCGTGCAGCAGGAGCTCACCACAGCGGGGACACCGGCCAGCCTGGGTCTGCAACAGACGCAGGCTCAGATTGTCCAGCGGTGGTGGGGCTGCGCGCCGTCGGCGACCGGCCCAATATGCGGCCAAGGATGGGTCATCGGTTGATGCCCCGGCCTTGACCAGCCGGTGTCGGACGATCTTGGTCCAGGCGAACTTGACCAGGTAGGCACCGCTGTAGCGGTCACCGAGTACCCAGCGGTCGAGCCTGGATTTGTTGAACCTACCGAAGTACCGGTTGACGATCCAGTGCTTCGATTTCCTTGGGTGGCTGTGTTTGGCCCACTTGTAGGTGAGTCGCCACAGGTAACGGTCCAGCGCGGAGAACACCTCGCTGGACACCACCGTCCGGTAGTAGGCCGACCACCCCCGAATGATGGGAGTGATCCGTTGCAACACCATCGCGATGTTGGCTCCGCGTAGTGAACGCATCTCCGTGCGGAGCCTGTCGCGTATTCTGTGGATGGCCGCTTTCGACGGTTTGATCAGCAGCTTGGCGTTGAAACGGCGAACGGTGAACCCCAGAAAATCGAAGCCTTCGTCGAGGGTGACGATGCGTGTCTTGTCCTCGTTGAAGGTCAATCCCCTGGGTGCCAACCATTGCGCCAAGCTCGCCTTGACCTGTTGGGCCTGGTCCCGACTGCAACACAGAGCCACAAGGTCATCGGCGTATCTGATGAGAACCGGTGAGCCCGGCACCGTGGCAGCGGCGTGAGTACCGCCGTCGCGTTGGTAGCGGACTCCCGCGGCCTGCTCCATCCCGTGCAGCGCAACATTCAAAAGCAACGGACTGACCAGCCCGCCCTGCGGAGTCCCCTCCGCAGTTGGACTGAATCGACCTTCCTCGACCACACCTGCCTTCAGCCACTGCCCGATCTGTTCCCTGGCGGGGAACGTGCCGAGCTGCGCGAGAAGATGGGAATGATCGATTTTGTCGAACGCCGCCGCCAGGTCCGCGTCGAGCACCCACCGGCGGCTCGGGTTCTTGCCCCGAACCACGTGGAAGATGGCCTCGATCGCGTCGTGGCAGCCGCGGCCCGGACGAAATCCGTAGGATTTCGATTCGAACCGATCCCATTCCGGTTCCAGCGCGTTGACCACCTGCGCTTGCCGCACGCGGTCAGCGATCACCGGAATCCCGAGCGGACGCCGCTTTCCGGTGCTGCCCTTCTTCGGGATGTACACCCGCTTGACTGCGCGGGCCGCCGACACAGCGCCGTGATGATGCACCAGGTCGACCAGCGCGGCCTTTCCTGATGAACTCACCACGACCACCCCGTCGACACCCGCCGTCTTGCGGCCGGCGTTAAGTTCGGTCACCCGCCGCACGCTCACCAACGCGTTGGCCCGTGACCGGAGCATCAACTTCTGCAAATTGCGGACCTTTGCCAGGTCCCCTGCCTGCGATGCCGTGAAGATCCGTTGTCGAAGACGCCGTACTTCGGTCTGCACCTGGGGCCACGCCACCGAATCCCAGTCCACACCGTCATCCTCAGGTCCGTTCATCACCGCGGCAACGCCACGCTGACGCCCAACTTGTCCATCGGTTCCGGAGTCTTCGTCCATCTTGTCCTCACAGGCTCACCCGACCCGCGTCAGCACCCTTTCGGGTCCGGGCACAGCCCGTATCCGGCCAGTTATCCGGGACCGACCGACGGAGGCCGGTCACCTGTCCCGGTTTTCCTGTTGCCTTTCGACTTACCGGCATTCGCTTTTCGGGTCATCCCAATCCCGCTGCGGAATTCAACCGCCCTCACGGACGGCCTACCGAACGGCAACGCCGCCCGGACCCCAACGGGGTTCCCACGTTCCACACGCACGAGAATCGACCGGGGAGGGTGCCTCCTGTATCCCGGGGACGGCGGTGTTCACCCGGCCGACAAAAAATCCCCGACCGGCGCCTGCCGCTTCACAACGGCCAGCCCCTACACCCCACCTGCAACAACCCATCAGCGAGGTTCACGCATAACGAGACATCAACGGAGGTTCACGCGATTCACCCGTCCGGTCTGCCCCTTGCCCGTAACCCCCCGGATGGAACAGGGGCCCTTCGGCTTCCCCTCGAGCTTCGCACCCTGTTGACGTTCATCCTGGGTGCCCACCACGGGGGCTGATCCGGCATTGAGTTTGCCGATGGTCTGGTCGGAGTCAGGTGGGGGTTGTGGCCGGTGGTCGGCACCGTCAGAGTGTCGAGGAACTGTTGGGTGCACGGCACCCCTCGACTTCTTGGCGGACGTTGCAGGGGTGCCGTGCGTGTGCGAAAGGACGCACGTGGTCACCGTAAGCGCCGATCCTTCTTCCGTCGAGTCCCGGCTGTCTGCGGGCGAGATGTTGTGTCCGTCGTGCCTGGTCGGTGCATTGGGCAGGTGGGGTTTCGCCCGTTCCCGATCAATTGTCGGCGCGGCCGGGCGGTTGCGACCGCGGCGGGCCAGGTGCCGGGTCTGTCGGGTGACGCACGTGTTGTTGCCGGTGGTGTTGTTGCTGCGCAGGGCTTATCTGGCCGAGTTGGTGTGGGCGGCGTTGCAGGCTCGGGCCGGCGGGGCTGGGCATCGGCGGATCGGGGTGTGGTTGTCAGTTCCGTCCTGGACGGTGCGGGGGTGGCTGCGGCGGGCGGCCGGCCGGCTCGAGGCGGCCCGGACCGTGTTTCTGCAGCACGCGGTGACGGTCGGTGTCGATGTGCGGATTCCCGCTTCGGGCGGGTCGGGGTGGGCGGATCTGGTCGCGGCGGTGGCGGTGGCGGCCGGGTCGTTGTCGGTCAGGTTCTCAAGTGGGCTGGGTTCGGGTGCGCCGTCGTTGGCGTTGGTCGCCTCGGTCGCCTCTGGTGGTCGGCTTCTGTCGCCGGGTTGGCCGGTCGCGACGCCCGCCGGCGCTGCAACACCAGTTGACCCTGATGCTGCGTCGGTCGGGCCGGGAGTATCCCGGGGGTGACTGCGCGGCAACAGCTTCGACGCAGCACACCTGATCGAGGTGGAGGACTTTGTGGCAGAGACGGGCAACAACAACGGTGTCAGCGGCGCCGACGGTGGGTGGCGCACCAGCGGCGGCGGTGAGGAGGGAGCGCAGCGGGGCCGGGCGCAGGCGGTGGCGTTGTTCCGGTGGCAGTTGATCTGCCCGGCGTTGGATGCGGCGTTGTCGACGAAGGCGCGGGGCCGGTTGGTCCGGTCGATCGCCTCGGCCGAGCATGCGCATCCCTCCGGTGAGCGGGTGCGGTATTCGCGGGACACGTTGGACCGGTGGATCCGCCGTTACCGGGCCGGCGGGTTCGACGAGCTGGTCCCGACTGCGCGGTATCGGATCCGCGGACCGACGTCGCGGTGTTGGAGATGGCCGCCGGGCTGAAGCGGGAAAACCCGGACCGGACGGCGGCGCAGGTGCAACGGATCTTGCGGGCATCGTCGGGGTGGGCCCCGTCGGAGTCCACATTATTGCGGCATTTTCACCGGCTGAAGTTGATGGGCCCGCCGGCCGGGGTCGGCGGGGAGGTGTTCGGCCGGTTCGAAGCGGCTGACCCGAACGAGCGGTGGACCGGGGATGCGTTGTACGGACCGCAGGTCGGCGGCCGGAAAGTGTATTTGTTCGCGTTCCTGGACGATCATTCGCGGCTGCTGGTCGGCTACCGGTTCGGCTTCTCCGAAGACACCGTCCGCCTGGGGGTGGCGTTGCATCCGGCGTTGGCCGCCCGGGGCGTGCCAGGATCGGTCTATGTCGACAACGGCTCGGCTTTTGTTGATGCGTGGTTGTTGCGGGCCTGCGCGAACTTACTGTCCGCCTTGTCCATTCCACCCCGCACCGGCCCCGCTTAACCGGCCAATCCCACCCGATGGCTGCGTGAGACACGCCGTACGGCAACGGGTATTGACTTCTGGCGAGCGAGCTGGGATACCTGTATCTCATGACGGATCGGGAGCAGACCGGGGACTTACGGGTGATGCAGCGCAGCGGGCGGTGGTCTCTGGTCGGAGACGGCCCGGCGGGTGTCGAGTTGGTCAACGACTATCTGGGTTACGTCGCGGATCGGGGTTACTCCCCGCAGACCGAGCGGGCTTACGCGTTTGATCTGCTGGCGTTCGCACGGTGGCTGTTCGGTGAACAACTCGCGGTCGACGGGGTGACAACTGATGCGCTGCTGCGGTTCCTGACGTTCTGCCGGGTTGCGGTGCTGCCCGGTCAGGCCGGCGGGAACGTGGTGCCGTTGCGGACCGGGCGGGCGACCGGTTATGCGCCGGCGACGATCAACCGGCGGATGGCGGCGATCTCGGGTTTGTTCGATTTCCGGGCGATGCGGGATCCGACCCTGGTCAGCCCGGTGCCCAGATCGGCGGCCGCCCTGCGGTCCACGGCGGCGCAGCGGGCCGGGTTGCTGGCGCACCTGGACCGGCCGAAGTCCCGATCCCGGTTGCGGGTGCGGGAACCCAGGCGGCTGCCCCGAGGTCTGGACCGGGCCGAGACCGCGGCGCTGCTGGGTAGTTTCCGCTCGGACCGGGATCGGGCGATCGCCGGGTTGATGCTGTTCTCCGGGTTGCGGTCGGCCGAGGTGCTGGGTTTGGCGGTCCGCGACGTGGACATTCCTCGGCGTTGGGTCCGGGTCCTGGGCAAGGGCGACAAGGAACGCCGGGTGCCGTTGGATGTCGACGTGGCCGCCTTGGTGCAGACGTACCTGTTGGCCGAACGCCCGGAATCGGAGAGCACCACATTGTTTCTGGTGGCCAAGGGCTCTCATCGTGGACAACCGCTGACCCCGGCCGGGCTGCGGACAGTGTTCCGGTATCACCGGGCCGTCGCCGGGGTGCCGGCCGGTCATCCACACGCCTTGCGGCATTCCTTCGGCACTGCCTTGGCCGAGGCCGGTGTCGACCTGGTGGTGCTGCAGGCATTGATGGGTCACGACCGGGTCGATTCCTCCGCTGCTTACATCCATCTCGCTCCGACTCATGTGAGGGCCTCCTATGATGCTGCCCGCGCTCGGCAACGCGCCGACGTGTGATCCCGTCCAACGATCCGGTCTTTATGCCGCCTACCTGGCGGCGTTGGCGCAGCGTGGTGCCGGGAACACCGCTTCCGTTCGGCCGCGCGGTCCTTCCTGACCCGGTGGCCGGACCCGGCGGACTGGGCGTGCCAGCCGTTACCGGTGCGGCTCTCGGCCGGGACGGGCACCCGGCCGTTCCTGAACTTTCTGATGCTCGCCGGGTTCCTGCAGCCGGGTTATGACTATCTGCTGGAACGGAAACTGCCTGCGCTGCTGCGGGAATCCAAGTATCACCCGATAGGTGCGCAGCTGGACCGGTTCCTGGCCGGGGCGGCCGAGTTGGGTTACGCCGACGGCCCGAGCAAGGGCATGGCCTCGCAGGTGGCCGGCCGGGTGCTGATCCAGACCGGTCGGACACTGGACGCCCTCACTCCGGCCGACTTCGCCGAGTTCGAGGCCGCGATCGAGCAGCGGGAGACCAACCACGGCCGGGATTTCAAGCATTACCGGGGTGCACTGTTCGCCTCCCGCGCGGTCATCTATCACCTGGGCTGCCCGGCCGAACCGGCGGTGAAGCGGTCCACCCTGCTCGGCTGGAGCTGGGAGCGGCACCTGACGGGGGTGCCGCCGCAGCTGCAGGCCTCGCTGGTCGCGTATCTGGAATGCGCCGCAGGCACCCGCACCCGATCCACCGTGTCACATATGGCATCTCGGCTCGCCCATTTCGCCCGGCAATTGACCGTGATCGACCCGGAGCTGACCACGCTGGCCGGGTTGGATCGGCAACGACACATCGAGCCCTACCTGGCGGCGATCGCCGCGGCCCCGCATCCGCACACCGGAGCGCCACTCTCCGCCTCGGAACGACGCAGCCGGGTCCACACGCTGGGCCGGATGATCGACGACATCAACGAGTGGGGCTGGGTCGAGGCACCCGGCCGGCGGCTCATCTTCCCCCGCGACGCTCCCCGGCTGCCCCGGCCGTTGCCCCGTTACCTGCCGCCGGACGCCGACCGGCGACTGGCCGCCGCGCTCGGAGAATCGGGAAACCGGCTCCGCGCCGACGCCCTGCTGCTGGCCCGGGCGACCGGGCTGCGGATCGGCGAACTCGTCGATCTGGAACTGGACTGCGTGCATGAGGTATCCGGCGCGGGCGCCTGGCTCAAGGTGCCGTTGGGCAAGCTGGACACCGAACGGATGGTGCCACTGGACCCGGAAACGGTCGAGTTGGTCGACCGGATCACCGAGCACCGTTCCCCGGGCCGGCCGATGCGAAATACCCGCACCGGCCGGCTGTCCGATTTCCTGCTCACCCACCACGGCCGACGGGTCTCCAAAGACGTACTGCGCGACGAGCTGACCGCCGCTGCCGCACGGGCCGACCTCGGCCAGGTCACGCCCCACCAACTACGCCACACTTTCGCGACAGCCCTTGTCAATTCTGGGGTTTCGTTGCAATCACTGATGGCCATGCTCGGGCATGTCTCGGCCGAGATGAGTCTTCGCTACGGGCGGCTGTTCGACACCACAGTGCGCGCCGAGTACGAACGGGCCCTCACGCAGGCCAAGGCCCAACTCGGTGCGATGCCGCCACCCGCCCCGACCCGCAAGCGGTCCCTACCGCTGCTACCGGCCGACCAGGATTGGCGGGAAGCACCCGGGATCAAGGCCCGCCTCGCCGGTGGGTACTGCGTCCGCGCCCCGGCGCAGGGTGCCTGCCCGTATGCGAACATCTGCGAACACTGCCCGAGCTTTCACACCGACACCGCCTCCCGGCCGATCCTGGCCGCGCAACGGGCCGACACCACCCTCCTGGCCGCCGACGCCGAACACCGCGGCTGGACCGAGGAAGCGGCCCGCCACCACGCCCTGATCGCCCGCCTCGACCTGCTGCTCAGCACTGCCGACAACGCACAGACCGGATGAACGACAGTCCGCTGCGCACACCACCGGCCGACTACGTCAGCCGCGTCGAAAACGCCTGCGCTCAACTCGCCACCGACAGCAAACCCATCACCGCCGACGCCGTCGCCACCCTCGCCGGCATCGGCCGGGCCACCCTCTACCGCCGACCCGAGCTCCGGGCGATCATCGAAGAACACCGCCAACAAGCCCGCGAAGCGCTCACCCTCACCGGCCTGGCCGTCCAAATCGACCAGCTACGCGACTCACTCGATGCCGTCGCCGGCAACGTCCGCCGCCACGAAGAACAACTCCGCCGACTGAACAAACAACAACGCAGCAACTGACCGGCCACCAAAGTCGCTCCACCGGCGGGCACCACCCTGACCCCGGATTAGCCGGATAACCGCAGGGACGCGGAAAGATCGAACGATTTTTTCGCACCGTGCGAGATCAGTTCCTCGCCGAAGTCGCCGACACCACCGCCGAAGATCTCACCGCCGCTGGGCTGGATCACGCCGGGGCGTTGATGGAACTGAACCGGCTGTTCACCGCGTGGGTGGAAGTGGAATACCACCGGCGGGTGCACACCGAAACCGGTCAAACTCCGCTGCAGCGGTGGGAGGACGGCTGGACCCGTCTGGGCCGCACCGCCGCGATGCCCACGGCGGCGGACCTGACCGAGGCGTTTCTGTGGTCGGAATACCGCACTGTCACCAAAACTGCGACGGTATCGTTGCACGGCAACACCTACCAGGTGGAAGCGGTGTTGGCCGGGCGGCGGGTGGAGTTGGTGTTCTCCCCGTTCGACATGAGCAAACTGCAGGTCCGCCACGACGGCAACCATTACGGGTTGGCGGTGCCGCATGTGATGACCCGGCACACCCACCCCAAAGCCCGACCCGAAACCCCCGACCCGCAGCCTGCGCCAGCCAGCGGCATCGACTACCTGGCGTTGACCGCCGCCACCCACCACCAACAGATCCGCGATGATCAACGCATCGGATTCCACGCCCTCTACGGATCCGACAACCCACCAGACGCCACGGACGCCACGGAAAGTGTTGCCGACGGTCAGGTTCCGGGGCAGCTGGCGTTGACCGACCTGATCGATGCCGATGCTGCTCACCATCGGGTGGCCTCGTGAGCATCGACCGGTTGCAGGCTCACTACGGGTTCACCAGGATGCCGTTCGGGCGGGACCTGGCCCCGCAGATGCTGCACCGCCACGCCGGACACGGCGAGGCCGTCGCCCGGATCACCTGGTGCGTCGAGCAGCACGCATTGGGTGTGATCACCGGGGAGGTCGGCGCCGGGAAAACCGTCGCGATCCGAGCGGCGACCGCTGCCCTGGACACCTCCCGGCATGTGGTCATCTATCTGCCGAACCCCTCCGTCGGAGTGCGAGGGATGTTGCACCACATCGTCTCCGCCCTCGGACACGTCCCCAGCTTCTACACCGCAACGTTGGCTCCGCAGGCCGCTCGGGCGTTGGCGGCCGAACACGCCGAACGGGGCCGCACCCCGGTCGTCGTCATCGACGAAGCGCACCTTTTGGACAACCCGCAACTCGAGGCGATCCGCATGTTGACCAAGCACGACATGGACTCCGGCGCGCCGTTCGCAGCGTTGCTCGTCGGCCAACCCACCCTGCGGCAACGACTGCGCCTGGGTGTCCTGGCCGCGTTGGATCAACGGATTCAGGTCCGCTACGCACTGCCCGGGATGCCCCCGGCCGACACCGCCGCCTACATCGCCCACCACTGCGCAATCGCCGGGCGCACCGACACCCTGTTCTCCGGCGACGCAGTCACCCTGATCCACAACGCGGCCCGCGGCCACCCCAGGGCGGTGAACAACCTGTCCGTCAACGCATTGATGGCCGCATTCGCCAAAAACCAGGCGATCGTCGACGAGAAGGCCGCCCGCACCGCCATCAACGAATCCGGCCACGACTGAATCGGCCCGAAAACCCCACCGTCATCCCAACGACCAGCCCGTCACCACGAAGGCAATGGCCCCGCTCGCAACGCCGAGCGGGGCCATTTCTACACCCGAACATCGGCATCCACAACGACGGAACTATCCGCACCTTCAGTGCGGGTCAACACGCACCCCGCCGTTACCAGCGACGCACGTCAAGGGCGGGGCCAGGCCAACGAACACAAGCCCGGAACTACACATCCGGCATGAGCCGAACCTCCGATCTGCGAGCTCACTCGCTACGTGCGACCTCGTGTCGCAATTTCTTTTTGGTGTCGACGGAGATCACCGGATCCCCGGCGGCGGTGAACGCGGTGGCCTGCTCGTTGAGATAGTTGAACTGCGCGTCCCGGTCGACCTGCTGGTTGCCTTCGATGGTTTTGGCGTTGGCCTGCAAGCTGTATCCGTTGGCTTTCAACACTTCGCCACCGTTGTCGGCGACGCCTGGTGACCGGAGGCGGCGAGTTGACTGGCCAGTTTCTTCGTCGATTTCGTTGTCCACCGCAAAGCCGACTCCGGATCACCCCGAGTCACCGGGTCGACCAACGCATCCAACGCCTCCCACAACGTCGGGTCCAGAACCGCCGCCGTAGGTCGGCCCCCACCCGGGCGGCGGACCCGACCGGGAATCGGATCCGGATAGTCCAGTTCCCGCACCCCCTGCGCCACGGTGTCCGGATGCGCCTTCACCGCCGCGGCCACCACCTTGATGCCACCCCGGCGCAGCACCTTGGCCTCCGCGCCGAGCAGCAACCGCCACGCCCGCTCATCCAAATGGGCTCTGATCAGCAACAATCGGGTGGAAAGCTGATCAACATCCACATCAGCAGCGACATCCAAGTCTGCCGATACAAACAGTGAAACCTACGTAGATACCTAGCGAGTCCTAAGAGTGGGCAGTGCCGTCCGGGGCCTCCTACTATCCGATCATGGATCTAGTGGCCACCATCACCGGGTCATCACCGGTGACATTTCCTGGCTCACGCGGCGAGGTGAGTTCCCTATCCGAGACAACGACGGCCACTTGATGATCGGAGTTCCACAGGCTCGACCAGGACACACCGCCGCATGGCATGCCCACAGGAGCAGCCAAAGTGGCCGTGTAAGGGTGGGTCGGATCAATCCTGACGGTTTGTAACACTTTGCTTCCCACCGGCGGGTGTGCCGTGCTGTCCTCCGTGACATCCTGCCCCGCCACGATCCTGCCGTTCCTGAGAACCAATACGCGCGGTCGGCCAGGGGGGATCCCGACATCCAGGGCGACGGTCGAGACCAGTCGGTACATGACCACCGGAGCGCCGTTGGGTGCCCGCTTCACACCAGGCATGGAAACCTTCACCACCGCCGGAGGCGTGCCCCCGTCAGTTGGCGGTTCAATTGCCTGGCCGCAGGTATAGGAGCGAACCAGGATCTGACCCGATGGCGCGGAGCTACGAATGGACGGCCCGGTGATCGCGGGCACCGGCGGCGCACCCGGGAGTGCCGAGTGACCGCGGTGGCCAATCAGGATCGCCACGCCCACGCTGATGGCAACAATCAGGGCAGCAGCACCGCCCGCCAGCACCAGCGAGCGGCCGCTGTTCCTTCGGTGTCCTGCTGCACGGCTCGACCTGACCGCCGCGTCGACGGTCGCGTTGCTTGCTCGGGCCTCCACGTCGGTGACCTCCGCGGCGGCGCGTAGCAGTCGCTCCACCTCGGGTAGACCGAAGGTGCTCATTGCCTCAGCTCCCGTTCCATCACGCGCCCCACCGTTGCCAGGCCGCGCGAGATAGTTGACTTGACCGTGCCGATGGAGACCCCGAGACCCGCTGCGATCTCACCATCGCTCATCTCACCCCAATAGCGCAGGGCGACCATTTGCTGTTGACGCTTGGGCAACTGCCGGACAGCGGTGACGACCGTGCGATACTCCACGGCGCGAATTACGGCCGAGTCTGCCGAGGGCGCAGTGAGGGGCTCGAAGGCACGATTGGCCCAACGCACTTTCCGTCGTCGGTGATAAGTGCGGGATCCGTTCACCACGGACACCCGTAGATAGCCCGCGGCGTGAGCACGGTGTTCCAGCGACCCCCAGCGGGCCTGCAAATTAGTGAAGGCGTCATGGACAATGTCCTCAGCCACTGAACGATCCTGCGTGAGCAACATCGCCAATCGAAGGAGTCCAACTCGTTCCGTGCGGTACAACGTCTCCAAGTCGATCTCCGACGCGGTACTTGCCCCGGCCATCTGCACCACCCCACCGATCGACCGTGTTATGGCATGCGCCCCATTTGGCCGCGCCCGTCTGTTGTACACGCACGGCAGGTCCGAAAGTTGAGCGCTCCCTGAGATTGCGTGAAAGTGGTCAACGCGATTGTTCCTGTGGCTGGCCTTGGACGCGATCGCGCCCCGACCTCGATGTCGAGCAGCACTCCCCCGTCAGCGCCCTGGGTCGTTGCCAGGAGTGTTGACTGCGTTGTCGGCGCCGACCGTCGTCGTGGTCGACTTGGCGATGCCCAGACCGAAAAGTATGTGTCCAGGGCGCCCTGGCCGAATCCGCCGCCGATTTCCATGATCGCCAGCGTTTGCCCGGCGCCGGCGGTGCCCCACGGCATCCGGCTGTTGTTGGAGGCGATGCGGCCGTCGTAACCGAGGGAGGGGCCACGGTGATCCGCAGCCATCCGCTTCGAGGCGACTGCGGATATTCCGGAAGCGCTGGCATCCTGCAGGCACTTTTCGGCACCACCCTGCAACAGGTGCACGTCACGAACCCGGACGGATGGGTCGTCGACGTCCGGCACCGCATCGGCCACCTCAGCGTCCCTGCCACGCTGGCCGGGTGGTCCAGCACCGACAGGAACCCTGCGCGGTGAGCGACCAACCGGGGCGGAAGGTCGCCGCGCTACTGGTGATTCACCGCCGCCGGTGCCGTCGGCGCACGCAGCGTCGCGCGCAGGGCAACCGCTACCGATACGGGCTGGACACGCTCGATGCCTTGTAGGGCAGAGTGTTACGCCTGTCGGCGAAACCTAGTGGTGTGTCTCGCAATTGGTTAATGTTTGGTGGTAGAATCGATGTATGCGACCCGCTACCCCCGCGCTGCAGATGTCCGATATCCAGAGGGAGATGTTGGAGGTGCTGGCCCGCTCGCAGACGGCGCCGCATCGGGAGGTGCAGCGG
>JAABUM010005757.1_pt1 | contig 12717 bp, 12 predicted proteins | sample 5559161 | NCBI WGS metagenome assembly JAABUM01 (sample SAMN10711868, study PRJNA513369) | rock metagenome | isolation source: Antarctica rocks | place: Antarctica: Victoria Land, Siegfried Peak nord | reverse complement strand
CCGTCGGTGGCTTCTTGGCCGGGTAGGTCAACTGCGTCCCGGTCACGAGCCCGTCATCACGGACACCGGCGAACACGGCGGTGGAGAGGGTCAACGAGCCCTGGCTCGTCGCGTACGTCCCCGACACCGCGCCCAGAGCCGTCTTGACGCGACCGGCATCGGGCCCGGCCTTGCAGGCAGACTTCTGGGCGTTGCCGAGGTCCTTGGCGGAGGCGTCCTCGAGCAGCTGGCACAGCTCGAGGTTGGTCGCCTTCTGTCCGGCGAACGCCTGTATCTGCACGTAGGCGGATGCCGCCTTGTTGACGACGAGAATGCCTCCCGACACCGTCTTGTCTATTTGCCAGCCTGCCGGCAACGTCGCCTTGACGCCCTCGGCCACGTCCACCTGGTTACCGCCGGTCGCCGGCGGAGTGGCGCCTCCGGTGGTCTTCGTGCTGGGGGTCGGTCCCGATGTGGTCGACCTGCCCGTCGGAGTGCTCGGACCTGCCCCCGGATCGGTGGGCCCGGACACCGTCGGCACGTCCGGTGGGAGCGGGTCCTGGTTCTTCTTCCCGAAGGCGAACATCAGGATGCCGCCGATGATCGCGGCAAGCACGACACCGGCAATGACCATGATGAGCAGCTTGTTGTTGCTATTCTGCGGCGCTCCGCCGTAGCCCGCACCGCCCGGACCGCCCGGACCGCCGGGCCCTTGCGGCCCCCGCGGTGGCGGCGGGTAGCCCTGCTGGCCGCCCTGGTAGCCCTGCTGGCCGCCCTGCGGCGGCGGGTAGCCCTGCTGGCCGCCCTGGTATGCCGGCTGGCCGCCCTGCGGCGGCGGGTAGCCCTGCTGGCCGCCCTGGTATGCCGGCTGGCCGCCCTGCGGCGGGAAGCCCTGTGTCGGAGCCGGTTGGGTCGGCGGCACCTGCGGTGGGTGCTGCGGCGTGTCCCCGGACCCACCCGGCATACCGGGCTCGTTGGGTCCGTCGGGCTGGTCGGGTGGGTTGACGTTGCTCATGCGATGTCCCCCTTCGCCGCGGTGCCGGTGTGCGCGTGCACCCCGATGCCCTTGGCGCGCAGCGACGTGCCACAGGCACTGCAGAAGCCGGCGTCGGGGAGCAGCGGCATCTCGCACTGCGGACAGAAGCCGAGCTCGCCGCTCTCGCCGATGCCTCCGTCACGGGCTGCCCGTTCGAGTGCTGCTTCCATGAGACCGAGGTGCAGCACGTTGCGCAGCCGCAGGATCAGCAGGCCGAGGACCAGCAGACCCCAGACGACGCCGAGGATCTGGCCGAGCGGCTGGTGACCCACGAAGCCGAGGAGAAAGACGCCGGCCTGGTAGAGGGCGTTCGCGACGACGGCGGTGATGAAGCCCTTGACGTAGCGGGCAGTGAAGCCGTCGTAGCCCCGGCCGAGTCCGGAGAACTCGGCGCAGGCCAGTCCGGTGGCCGTGCCGTAGACGAGCGGCTTGACGAAGCCCTCGGTGAAGACGATCGACATCCAGAGGGCCGGGTCGGCCGAGCCCTGGGGTCCGGCGCTGATGAGGTCCCAGTGGACGACCAGGGTCTCGACCGCCGCGAAGGCTACACCCGAGATCACCCCGAACGTCAGTCCGTCCATGAGGTCGTCGAACTTCGGGCGGCTCGCGAGGAAGAGTGGGCCGACCTCCTTGAGGATCTCCGAGACGATCGGGACGAGGATGACAAGGACGAGCAGATCGCGGAGCCGGGGTCCCGTGCTGCCACCGTTCAGACCACCGAAGGAGACCTGGAGCGGCAGGACGTTGAACCAGAACAGCGTGAACAGCACGCCTTGGACGCCCGTGAGCACGAAGGCGGCGACGGTGACCGACACCGGCTCGTCCTCCCAGAGGTTCACGTCGTAGATGTAGACTATGTAGACGATCGGAATGGCGAAGGCGGCGATCATCAGCGCGATCGGCACGGCCCCGAAGATCGCGGCGAGCAGCGCAGCCGTGAGCGCGAGAATGAGGGCCAGCTTGTAGGTCTGTGGACGCTGACCTGCCCCTCTGGGCATGATGGTGGAGACGAGCGCGAACGAGGCCACTGGCTCGTCCGGCTTGGCCGCGAACGACTGACGTCGCTCCACGTCGGGACTGCGCAGGTCATTGCCACACCGGTGGCAGAAGTGCGCAGCCTCCGAGATCGCGGCATGGCAGCGTTGACATTCCATGTGCCTACCCCCTCTTGTAGTTCATGAAGGTCCGTGAATCTGGACAGGGCACAGCCTGACCTGTCCCGGACCCTGACTCAACTCCCAGACCTTTTTCAGGCGTCGTGTCCGACGATTCGATGCGCAACCCGCACCGAAACCGGGAAATCGACGCCCTACGCCGGCGCCGGCTGGTTCCACGTGCGGATGGCCGGCTCCTCACGTTCGTACTCCAGGACACTGACCGATCCGGCGTCGAGGAGCAGCTGGGCGCCCATCCGGACCTCCTGGCGCAGGAAGACCGTCGCGAGAACCCGCAGGCTGTGGCCGTGCCCGACCAGCGCGACGTCCCCGTCCTCCAGGTCATCGCGGATGTCGGCGAGCACGGCGGCCGACCGGGCCGCGACGGCCTCGACGGCCTCACCCGGCGTCTGCCCAGGGACGACGCCGTCGTCGAAGACCGTCCACGGATAACCGAGCCGCTTGCGGATCTCCGCCGTCGTCAGCCCTTCGTAGCCGCCGTAGTCCCACTCGACGAGCCGGGGGTCGACCTCGGCACCCGTCAGACCCGCCAGCTCGGCGGTCCGTCGGGCACGCTCCAACGGGGAGGTCAGCACCCGGACGAAGGTCCGGCCCCGGAGCAACGTCCCGGCCCGCCTCGCCGCCGCCTCACCCTCGGCCGTCAGGGGGACGTCCGTGAGGCCGGTGTGCTGTCCAGACCTGGACCACTCGGTCTCGCCATGACGCACGAGGACCAGGTGTCCGGCCGGCTCAGCCGGGCCGGTCGGTGCCGGGGTCGCGTTCACGTGCAGCACTCTAGCCACGCGTCAGACGGCACGCTGGCTGGATGGACGTCGCCCACCGCCTCCTCAACGTGTTCACGGTCGGCGCTGGACGGGACGATCCGGGTGGGCGGCACAGTCCACGAGTTCGGCACCGGCATCTTGCGCCGGTAGGGGAGGATGCAGCCATGCCGACCTTTGTGGCGTTCCTGCGTGCCGTCAACGTCAGGCCGCGGTGGGTCCCGATGGAGCGACTGCGAAAACACTTGTCCGACAGTGGTTTCACGGCTGTCGAGACACACATCCAGAGCGGCAATGTCCTCCTCACGACGCCGATGCGCAGCGCGGCCGGGGTCCGGGACGAGCTGCACCAGCTGCTGTCGGCCGAGTTCTGTTTCGACATCCCGGTCGTGGTCAGGACGAAGCAGGAGCTGCAGACCCTTGCCGCCGAGGTCGACGACCTGCCGTCCCCGCTGTCGGCCGACTCACGGGTCTACGTCGCGCTCGTTGACGGCCGGGTCGCCGCAGCCGGTGCGGCGGTCCTCGACGGCTGGGACAGACCGGGGGAGCGGGCGCTCGTGCGCGGCTCCGAGGTCGTCCTCTGGCTGGATGTGCCGGCGCACTCCGCAAAGCTGACCAACGCCAGGATCGAGCGGGCCGCCGGGTCCACGGCGACGACTCGCGACGTCAAGGTGATCCGGGCTCTGGCGGCCAGGTGGGCGGGAAGAGCCGGGGAATAGCGCATCCGGCCGGGCTCGTTGACGACTGTGATTGAACGTTGAACTACTTTTGGGAGGTCGTCTGCGATGCAGTTCGGGATCTTCACCGTCGGTGACGTGACCACCGACCCCACCACCGGTCGGACGCCGACCGAGCACGAGCGGATCAAGGCGACCATCGCCATCGCGCGCAAGGCCGAGGAGGTCGGACTCGACGTCTTCGCGACGGGGGAGCACCACAACCCCCCGTTCATCCCGTCCGCCCCGACGACCACACTGGCGTTCATCGCCGCACAGACCGAGCGGATCATCCTCTCGACATCGACGACGCTCATCACGACGACTGACCCCGTGCGAATCGCCGAGGACTACACGACGTTGCAGCACCTCTCCGACGGACGCAACGACCTGATGATGGGTCGCGGCAACACCGGCCCGGTCTACCCCTGGTTCGGCAAGGACATCCGTGACGGGATCGCCCTCGCCATCGAGAACTACGCGCTGCTGCACCGGTTGTGGCGTGAGGAGGTCGTCGACTGGCAGGGCAGGTACCGCACCCCGCTCCAGGGGTTCACGTCCACGCCTCGCCCGCTGGACGGCATACCCCCGTTCGTCTGGCACGGCTCGATCCGCAGCCCCGAGATCGCCGAGCAGGCGGCCTACTACGGCGACGGCTTCTTCGCGAACCACATCTTCTGGCCGCCGTCGCACACCGCGCAGATGGTGCGCCTCTACCGGCAGCGGTTCGAGCACCACGGACACGGCCGCGCCGACCAGGCCATCGTCGGCCTCGGAGGGCAGGCCTTTCTCCGGAAGAGCTCGCAGGACGCCGTGCGCGAGTTCCGGCCCTACTTCGACAACGCGCCGGTCTACGGTCACGGTCCGTCTCTCGAGGACTTCGCCCGCCAGACCCCGCTCACCGTGGGATCCCCGCAGCAGGTCATCGAGCGCACGCTGGGGTTCCGCGAGTATGCCGGTGACTACCAGCGCCAGCTCTTCCTTCTGGACCACGCGGGGTTGCCGCTCAAGACGGTCCTCGAGCAGCTCGACCTGCTCGGCGAGGAGGTCGTCCCCGTGCTGCGCAAGGAGTTCGCTGCCCTGCGCCCGGCCGACGTGCCCGACAACCCGCCCACGCACGCGAGCCTCAAGGCCGCCGCGGCCGAGTCCGTCCGTCACCCCGAGCTGGCGGCGGCGCCTGCGACCGTCGGCGCCGCACCCGGGAGGAAGCAGTCATGACCACCCGCACCATCGCCGTCGTCAGCGCCGGCCTGAGCCAGCCGTCCTCCACGCGGCTGCTCGCCGACCGGCTGGCCGCGGCCGCCGAACGCCAGCTCCAGGAGCAGGGCCACGACGTCGTTCTCGAGACGTTCGAGCTGCGCGAGCACGCGCAGTCCATCACCAACAACCTGCTGACCGGCTTCCCGAGCGCCGACCTGCGCATGGTCCTGGACTCCGTCCGCGGCGCGGACGCGCTCATCGCCGTCTCGCCGATCTTGAGCGCCTCATACAGCGGGCTCTTCAAGTCGTTCTTCGACGTCCTCGAGCCAGACGCACTCGTCGGAAAGCCGGTGCTGATCGCCGCCACCGGGGCACGGCTCGTCACTCGCTGGCCCTGGAGTTCGCGCTCCGGCCGCTCTTCGCCTACCTGCGCGCGACCGTCGCCCCGACCGGCGTCTTCGCCGCGACCGAGGACTGGGCGAGCGGCGACGTCGCGAGCGGCGACGTCGCGAGCGGCGCCGTCGGTGGCGGCGCCACGAATGGCGGCGTCACGAGCGGCCTTGCGGCGCGGATCGACCGGGCGGCCGGAGAGCTGGTCGGGCTGCTCCTGGGGTCCTCCACCCCGGCACCCGAGGACCCGTTCGAGGACGTCACCCCGTTCGAGCGGCTGCTTGCCGGCGACGCCTGACGAGCCCGAGCCGGAACGGGCCGAGAGGCTCAGCGGTGGCCGGCCAGGCGCCAGGCACTGGGAAACAAGCCGGACGCCACAGCCACCTTGACGAGGTCGCCCAGCAGGAACGGGATGACACCGAGCGACAGCGCCTTGACGAACCCGAGGTGGGCCACTCCCATGAGCCAGGGGACGCCGACCGCGTAGATGGCCAGGTTGCCGAGGACCATGACCCCGGCGGTACGGACCGGACCGCGGGTTGCGCCGCGCTCCGCCAGTCGACCGACGAGCGCCGCGGCGAGGACGAACCCCAGGACATAGCCGAAGGACGCCCCGCCGGCACCGGAGGTGCCGGCCGAGAACCACGGCACCCCCGCGACGCCGGCTGCGAGGTAGAGGCACATCGAGAGGACGCCGCGCACCGTGCCGAGGCTCGCTCCGACAAGAAGGACGGCGAACGTCTGGAGGGTCAGCGGGACGGGCGTGAACGGCAGCGGGATCGACGCCTGTGCCGCGAGGCCGGTCAGCACGGAGCCGCCGACGACGAGGGCGGCATCGCGGGCGAGGCCGCCGGGGATGACGTCACCGAGGACGCGGGGAGCGGGAAGGGTCAGCGACATGGTGGTGACGCTAGCGGATCACCGGCCTGGCCCGGCATACCCCTCCAGTGGGTGAGCCGTTATGAGCGAGCCTCGACAGCGGTGCACCCGCACCGGTGAGCACCGTGCGGAGGTCGAAGGTGGCGGCCCGTTCCAGCTGCTCGAAGGTGCACGATGAGGGGTCCCGGTCCGGGCGCCAGCGGACGAACTGCGCAGTGTGCCGAAACCGCGTCCCTTCCATGTAGTCGTACCGCGCCTCGACGACCCGCTCGGGTCGAAGGGGGGTGAAGGAGAGGTCCTTGCCGGCATTCCACCGGCTGCCGGCAGCCCGCTGCTGCGAGGGCCTCATGGCCTCCAGGTGACGGGCCCAGTTCCACGGGTGGTCGTCGAACGTCGTCACGAGCGGAGCCAGCTCGGCGAAGAACGCCTTGCGGGTGCCCATCGGCAGGGCGCCGATGACGCCGATCGACGTCAGCTCGCGGTCGTCGCCGTAGAGGCCGAGCATCAGCGATCCGATCGCCTCGGGGTCCGACTTGTGCGTCCGGTAGCCGGCCACGACGCAGTCGGCAGTGCGGACGTGCTTGATCTTGGCCATGACCCGCTTGTCCTGCTCGTAGGGCTGCTCCGGTCGCTTCGCGATGATGCCGTCGAGGCCGGCGCCCTCGAGCCGCTCGAACCATGTCTTGGCCAGGTCCTCGTCGGCCGTGATCGGCGTGACGTGGACCGGGGGGGTGCCGCCGGCCAGGGCGTCCTCGAGCCGCTCGCGGCGCTCGCGGAAGGTTCGAGTGGTCAGGTCGTGGTTACCGAGGGCGAGCAGGTCGAACGCGACGAAGCTTGCCGGCGTCTCGACGGCGAGCTTCGCGACCCGGCTCGTCGCGGGGTGCAGCCGCAGCTGGAGGGCCTCGAAGTCGAGGACGTTGCGCTCCGGGTCGATAAGGATGATCTCGCCGTCGACCACCGCCCGGTCGGGAAAGCTCGCGCGCACCGCCTCGACGACCTCGGGGAAGTAGCGGGTCATCGGCCTCTCGTTCCGGCTGCCGATCTCCACCTCGTCACCATCGCGGAAGACGATCGACCTGAACCCGTCCCACTTGGGCTCGTAGAGCTGACCGGTCGGCATCTCGGACACCGGCCTTGCCAGCATCGGCTTCACGGGCGGCATGACTGGCAGCTGCATGACGCCATCATGCTCGCGGCAGCGTCAGTCCTCAGCCTCGGCGCCTGATGCGGCTCACGTGCCGGGCACGACGAGGTCGGCCAGCACACCGATGTGCGCCACCTACACTTCGAGGAACGCCTTGCAGGCAGCCGGCGCACACGACTGGCCGTTCAGCCAGATCGACCACATCCTCGCCCGGTTGGCCCGGATGCACCCGCTCCCAGGCGTCTTGGTAACAGACGCTCATCCCCTCGACGGACTGCAGTCCCCTGAGGAACCGCACGCTCGCGGAGTCGGCTCGGCGTCGAGGTCGCCGAGCAGGATCGTTTGCCGGTCAGAGTCGGCGACCAGCTCCTCCACCCGTTGGATCGGCCAGCGACTGGCGATGGAGACGCCCATCTCGTGGGGCTTCCGGTGGCCAGGATGTTGCACGTCAGGACGCGAAGTGATGGGTGTTCGGCCCGGCGATCCTGAATCCTCGAAACGGCCATCGCGGGTCACCTTCCTCGTAAACGGTTCTGGTCCGTTCACTACCGGCGCTAGAGGTTCGGAAACCAGGTGTCTTCCTGCTCGTAGTCGAAGAAGCAGGCGAAGTAGGGGTCGTCTGCCCGAGGCAGGATACCGTCGGGGTCGCTGGCCTGCTGGGCGGCAACGAGCCAGTCGATCGCCGGCCCCACCGTCTCGGCATAGGTGCCGACCGGCACAAACCCCAGCCGGGTGGCGGCCCGGGTGTCGAGCACGAAGGGCGGCCAGGTGCTCCAGGGGTGCTCGCCCAGTCCGGCCGGCGCAGTCTCATCGAGAAGCACCTCGTCCCAGGAGTGCCGCATCTGCGCGGCGACGGTCCGGGCGATGGCACGACCGTCCGGGGCGTCAGGGTCGGCGCAGTTGCGAATGCGCCGACCGGGTTGAGCCGCGCAGAAGGCGACGAGTGCACCGAGGTTCGCCGCGGCCGTCGGGTGGTTGGCGCCCCGCCCGGCATGCGCCAGGAAGACGCGTCGCCTTCCGTCGAGAACGCGCTTGACGAACACCCACTCCCGCGGCCGAGCGGCTCCCACGCCATGGATGCGTGACGGACGCAGGACACTGACGCTCATGTCGGAGTCGAGCAGGACCTGTTCGGCGGCCACCTTGTTGGCACCGTACCCGTCGCGCGAGTCGGGATCGACGTTGGACGGCGCCATCGTCCGCTGGCCCTCGGTCACCGGCCCTCGGAAGTTTGGTGGGTCGTCGGAGTTCGCGTGACGGCCCTGGTCGTCGACGTAGACCGCCTTGCTGGAGATGAAGACCACAGAGCCGACGTCGTCAGCGAAGGGAAGCAGCATACGAGCGTGGGCGGCGGTATACGCGACACAGTCGACGACGACGTCGGCGCCGTGGCCGACCGCCTCCGTGAAGTCTTCTTCGTCATAACGATCTGAGTCGAGGAAACCCGCGCCGGCCTCCCGCAGGGCCGTCGGGAAGCGGGCGGCGCTGCGTCCGGTGCAGAGCACGTCCCACCCTGCCGCGAGCAGCGCGTGGGCCGCCGCCGCACCCACCAGTCCGTTCCCACCGAAGACGACCACCTTGGGCATCCGGCCAGCCTATGGGGATGTGGGGGTGGGTGAGTGCTCGACTCGATGACGCCTCCCGGGGGAGGATCTACCTGACAGTGATCAACACCGGCCGCGCACGCGGTCAGAGAGGCGATTCGGATGACCAGACTTCAGGACGCGGCGGCGTTGGGACGGAAGGAGTCCGGCTTGGCTGTCGTGTCGACCCTGTGCGCGGACGGCACGATTCAGTCGAGCCTCGTCAACGCCGGCGTGCTGCCGCATCCGACCACCGGAGAAGCCGTGCTGGCCTTCGTCACCTACGGCAAGGTCAAGCTGGCGAACCTCCACGCCCGGCCCCAGATGGCGGCAACGTTCCGCGAGGGCTGGCAGTGGGCGACCGTCGAGGGCCGGGCACAGCTTGCCGGTCCGGACGACGCCCAGTCGTGGCTCGACGCGGAAGGCCTGCGGCTTCTGCTTCGTGCCGCGTTCACCGCGGCCGGCGGGCAGCATGACGACTGGGACGAGTACGACCGCGTCATGGCGCAGCAGCGTCGCACGGTCGTCCTCGTCGAGCCGACCCGGGTCTACAGCGGCTGAACGACGCGCTCCCTCAGGCAGCCATTCCCGCGACGGTGAGCAGGCCTATGACGGCGCCGCCGCTCTCCGCCAGCCACGGGCGTCGGACAGGAGCGAGTCCCAGCCGGAGGTGGATCCGCGTCTGTTTCGAGGGCCGGCCGTCGACTCCGGCGTCGGCGTCGACGTCAGGGTGATCGACCAGCTGACGTTCATTTTTCCTCGGCCGATCGTAAACCAGCGTCGACGGCGCCTCGATCGCGGCGACCTCGAACGTCTCGCCCCGACCGCCGTAGTTCGGAATGACGTCACCGACGACGAGGCTCCGCCACGTCACGTTGAGACTGCGGACGGCGCGGCGCCGACGCGGGACGAAGCGCTCGACCGCCTCGGTAGATACCATGCCGCACGCTGCGTCCCGAGCTGGGACGACCGAGGGCCACACCGCCTCCGGTGGAGCGTTGAGCGTGAAAGCGCGGTCCATGACGACGTCGCGTTGGCGACGATGTCGTCGCCCGGACGAGGCGCCGCGACCTCGTCCCATCGTGCTTGGAGGGATGCGACGGCTCTGACTACATCCTCATCCTCCGCCTCGGGAGGCACGGCACGTGTCAGAACCCCTCTGGTCAGTCGAGAACCGCATCGAGGGTGCGCCGGGCGGTACCGGTGAGTCCCTGATAAGGGCTGGCTTTCCGCTCCAGTCCTATTCGAGACTGACCAAGCCTCCAATCGGACTCGTCAAGGCTGCTCGAACACGTCGTGGTCGCCAACTCGCCGCCAGCGACAACGGAGCTCGCCGCCAATGGTGACAAGTTCAAAGGTTGCGCGGCCGTCGGGACTGGCGAAGGACCACGTCATTTCGAGAACGCCGGGTGCGCCGCGAACGGACTTAACCCGAAGCAATGCCGGCCACGGACGAGAAGCGGCGCCAGCATAGACATCGCAGGCTGGCGCAAACTTGTCTTGGACCATGGTTGGGAAGGTGGCCTGGTGCTCCTTCTTGAGCCGGTTGTAGTCGGCGTTGAAGGCGGGCGTTGTCTCGAACTTCACCCGCCGCTGGGCTCATCAGCGAGGGCGTCGAGATGGGCCAAGAAGGCGTCGGCGTCACCGTGGACCGTGACCTCCCCCGACAGCCGATAGTGAGAGCCACGGCTCCGTGTGGCACAAACGCTACTATTCAGTGCGGATGGCGGAGACATAGCGAGCGTAGACGGTGGCCGAGTCGACGGCGTGCCGCTCGATTGTGGTGGGGTGGCAGCCCAGCGCCTCCGCCAGAATCGCGACAGGAGCCAGTTTGGTGAGCTCGTGCAGGCGTGCCGAGCCGTGCGGCACGAGTGCTGAGACGGTGTCGGTCGCGCCCTGGATAACTGGTACCGCAACGTGTTCGAGAGCAACGAATAGATCGGGTAGCCGCGCCGACTTTTCACTACTCGCGGCAGTTGAGGATGATCTCGCACTTGAACCGTGTCCACGGCGTGGACTGCCGCCATGCAAACGCCGCCGTCTCGACGACGACGAAACGTCCCGGCCGGAACATGGGTGATTCTCGTACTTGGGGGCTCCTTCCTGATCAATGGCGTCGGCAACATCGTCACCCAATGGAGCCGCCTTGCGTCTGACTGGAGTCTTGCCGCCTCGCTCTTGGGCGTTGCAGTTCCCCTCGTGGCACTAGCGTGGGGAGTCCACCAATCGCGCAGCGCAACTGCGGAGTAGCGCACCCACCACGGTTCGGTCGTCCGCTAGCGCTCTTGGCTTGGCAGGGCCGGATTGTAGGCGTGGATGAATGATGCGGCCGGGCGAAGAAGGAGTGGCGTGGGACGCATCATCGGGGTCGTCGCCCGGCGGTGTGGACCCCGGGTGAGCATCTGGTCATCGACTGGGGCGTGATCGCCGGGGTGCACGTGCGGTGCTGTCCGGGTCGTTGGCGTTGCTGTCCGACGCCGGGAACATGCTCTGACGTCGGCGCGATCGCTGGCGCCCTGTGGGCGATCCACCTCGCGGCGCGGCCCGCGTCGGGGGCCTGGACGTTCGGGTGGAAACGGGCGAGATCATCTCCGCCGCCGGGAACGGGATCACCCTGCTGGTGGTCAGCGCGGTGGTGGCGTTCGAGGCGATCCGCTCGGTCACAGTTCCTGCGTTCGGATGAACTCGAGCTCGCCTTGCGCCGACCGAGTAGTCAGCCGAGTGTCCTCGTCGAACTGTTCCGCATAGTAGGTCTGGATGGCTGCATCGATGGCTGCTTGGTCCATTCGAGCAGGCTAGAGCGGCCGGACGCTCACCCGCATCTGAGTTGACCGGTTCTTCACCCATGCCCAGCACTTCCGTATATCGCGCTGTCATCGGCACGACCGCTCGGAGAGCGGCATGCGAGTACGTTTCCGGAGGGCCCTCTCGCCGCCGATATGCCCGGCCAGCGAGGATCTCCGGAGTGAACAAAATCGTCGTTGACCAGCGATCCGGTCCACCTCGGTGGAGCGTACTGTCGGCCCATGGTGCGCATCGGAGCGATAGTCCTGCACGTTTCTGACACCGGCCGAGCGGGAGTTTTCTGGAGCCAGGCATTGGGGTATCAACGCGGGGACAACCCAGGATTTCTCCTGCCGAGTGAGACCGGGCGGCCACGGCTGCACCTCGACGAGACGGACCACACCCACCTCGATCTCTGGGCAGCAAACGAAATCGAGCAACTTGCTGAGGTCGAGCGCCTACAGGCACTCGGCGCCACACGCGTGGAGTGGGAATACCCCGAGGACGCGGACTTCGTGGTTCTTGCAGACCCAGAGGGCAACCTGTTCTGCGTGATCAACACCGGCGATTAACCCCGACACAGCCCAGCGTCTTGCGTGATCCTGTCGCCCCGCTCATCGGCATGTGAGGTCGCCCCGCAAGCGGGCTCCGTGGCCGTGTCAGTCTGATTTGGCCCCATCCCGAACGCTCGTTGTGTTGTTGGCGGCCGATCGGGAAGGGGCGGGAAGTGGCGAGGTCGAGGGTGGAGTTGTTCGAGGTGACACGTCGTGATGAGCGGCGTGATGGGTTGTCGATTCGGGCGTTGTCCGATCGTCGACGCCCCAACACCTACCGCAAGGTCGGGTCAGGCGGGGGACCGCCACCTCAAGTTCAACGAGATCCGGGACAACCTCGACACCCGTTCGACCCCCCGAACAGGTCGCCGGCCTCGTCCGCGAGCACCGGGGCATCGAGTCGCTTCACTGGCTGCGCGACACCGTCTACCGCGAGGACGACTTCACCGCCCGGACCGGCTCAGGCCCGCGTGTCATGGCCGCACTCCGCAACCTCGAGGTCGGTGCCATCCACCT
>JAABUM010005756.1_pt1 | contig 12718 bp, 13 predicted proteins | sample 5559161 | NCBI WGS metagenome assembly JAABUM01 (sample SAMN10711868, study PRJNA513369) | rock metagenome | isolation source: Antarctica rocks | place: Antarctica: Victoria Land, Siegfried Peak nord | reverse complement strand
ACACGGGCGTCCCCGGTGTCTATGCCGCGGGCGACGCCACCACCCCGATGCAGCAGGTCGGCGGGGCCGCGGCGAGTGGGGCGACGGCGGCCGCCATGATCAACCGCGACCTGCTGCGGGAGGACATAGGCGACGAGCGGGCCGCCTAGGGCGGCCGGGGAGGGGGACGATGGACGAGCGGTGGACGAGTCAGGAAAGGAAGACCGACGATGGATGGTGAGCGTCACGGCGAGGGCGAGAGCAGCCAGGCCGAGCAGTTCTGGGAGAGGAGCTACCGAGAGCACGAGCGCGGGTCGAGCGGGACGGCGAACGCCTTCCTGGTCGACGCCGCCGGGTCGCTGCCGGCGGGCACGGCGCTGGAGCTCGGCTGCGGCGAAGGGGGCGACGCGATCTGGCTGGCCGGGCGCGGCTGGCGTGTGACCGCCGTCGATGTGTCCGCCACCGCCCTCAGCCGGGCGTCGGCCCACGCCGCCGCGGCCGGCGTCGCGGACCGCATCGACATCCAGCGGCATGACCTGGCCCGCACGTTCCCCGTCGGCGCCTTCGACCTCGTATCCGCCTTGTACCTGCACTCGCCGGTGGAGTTCCCCCGCTTCCGTGTCCTGCAAGCGGCGGCGCGCGCCGTGGCACCTGGCGGCCTCTTGCTGATTGTCGAGCACGCCTCGGCGCCGCCCTGGTCGTGGAACCGCGACCCGCACGCGCGCTTCCCCACCCCGGAGGAGACGCTGGCCGCGCTCCACCTGACACCCGGGGAGTGGCGCACCGACCGGCTGGGCGCGCCCGAACGGCAGGCCACCGGCCCCAACGGGGACGTGGCCACCGTCACCGACAACGTCATCGCGGTCCGCCGCCTCGCCCCATGAGCGGCCCCGATCCCCGCCCGCGCACCGACAGCCGACGAGTGGGTATTCCTGACATGAAGACCGAAACCGGAGGACATCCGCGACACACCGCGCCAAGGGTTGGAGTGCATATTCCGGTCGCATCGGTGACGGATGAAATCGCGCTTTTCGGCTGCAACGCGAGGTGTCTGACGGGTGAACAACACTTTTGATGCCTGAAAGGTGGCCTCTGCATCCGTCAAAATTGCTATCGATATGTGTACCCCATCCTCCGACGTAGCGTGTGACGGGGACACGGCACGAGGCAATTGGCTCCTGTGGGTCGGCGTCAATGGGAGTGCGAACCAGGTGTCCCTGAGTGAGGATCTCGCGTACGTACGCGCACCTGACGGATGGCTCATTAGCGCCATCACTGAATGGTCATAAAGAGCAGACCGATTGCGGTGAGTGTTCGCCGCATTAGTGGGTCACGCCGCATTTGATGTGGCCTTTTTAGAGCCCCGATCACGCCTGTTCGCTCGGTAAGGCATTGCCGCTTTATTTGTAGCGTGACCCACTAGCTACCAAGGGGTATCTCCACAAAGCTATACCCTATTCACGCCCAATCTCCACGATATTTCACACATCGTGCTTTGGGACAACGGTATCCGGCCTGTAGAAACCGCTCCAGACCACTGGATAGACGACACCGGGGAAGACAAGCCCCTTAGCAATGCGTTCTGGCGAAACGCGCAGGCGACCTAGAGTCATAGGGCGCGGCCCTGTCGCGCGACGCGACGAGCCGCCATTATATATCGAGCCATTGCATCACATCGGCAAGGATGAAGCGCGTCCCCTCATGCAGCACCTCTCCACTCCCATGGAAGTGACCATACACTCAGGTCGGGATAAACGTACGTGTCCGCGCCACCTCGTAGAGCCGTGTCAGTGCCGCCCGTTCGCGGCGCAGGTCGTCGGCCAGGGGCGGGTCGACGGCCAGGGGCGGGTCGACGGCCAGGGGCGGGTCGACGGCCAGGTATCCGCGCACCGAGGAGTCAATCGCAAAAGGCGGGGCGATGTCGGGCGCCGTATGCGTGACCACGCCCCACAGGTCTGTGAGGTTCAGCGCCGCGAGGCGCCCTTCGTCGAGGACGACGCCCTCGTCGGGCCAGTAGCTGTGGTTGCGTCGCCGCAGGATGCGGTCGATGGAGAGAGCCCCACCGACGCACAGGATACGCGCCCCCTGGACAGATAGCACGGTGTAATCCGGAACCAGGCGGATAGTGTCATAGTGCCAGTGGTGGCTGTGGCCCGGTCGCCAGTAGGCGGGGTCATCGTGGTTACCCCGGACGACGTGGAGCACGCTCTCAGTGTTAATGAGTGCTCGATGCAGGGGCGCGAGTAGCTCGCGCTCGTGCTGCGGCGTGTTGAACCCGAGCCCGAAGTCACCGACTTGGATGATATGGGCCCTGTGGACGCCCAATGCGTAGATCTGCTCGGCTAAATCCCGCCAGTTGCCATGCACGTCACCAACGACGATCATTGCTACCTCCTCCTCACCGCTCGGATCTGCGGATCAGATGGGAGCATGGGTGTGTAGCGATGGATCGTAGGGCATCGGCAGGGCGAGACACTCTGGTGAGATCGTGCAAGAAGGCATCTCGCAACGCGTGTCTTCTCACTCCCCCTCCTCGGCATAAGTACTAGTCCAATGGTCGAGCACCGCCTGGCTGTTTGAGAGATCGACAGCATAGGCTCAGCCCTAGAATAGGCGTCCTAATTGTACCGGGCCGGGAACGACGGCAACAGGCGTTACCTTATATCCTGGCACCCAGGCCTTCCGAGGTGACGAGCGATAACAATTGGTCACATCACTTCATGGCTAAGACATGTCGATCTGCACGATAAGCCCCTCGCCGATTTTGACCAACGTGGTGCGGAACGTGGTGCAGACCGAGGAATATCAAGGGTGTGCAGCGCCAGAATGGAGGAGCACAAGGCCAAACACGTTGCCGACTACGTGGCGCGGATGGTGGCGTTACGGCGGCGAGCGGGGGATTTGAGAGTAAGCAGAGCGTGTATGCCGATGTGAGCAGGGGAACATGGGCAACCTGTCATGGGGGTCATCAGAGAGTGTCTACCTTATAGCTCGCTTCCCCCACTTCGATGCCTCGGCGCGCATTCTCAAACGCCCATCGCGGGACGGACGGGCTCTTGACGCTGAGGCCATCTCGCTGTCGGGACATATCTTTTAGTTCGGCGGTGAGATGATCGGTCGCGTCGCCGCTTCGGCACTCTATCTCGTAGAATATGCGAACCTTGTTCCGGATCGCGTTGTACTCGGTCCCCGCCCTGTGATGCGACGCGGCTATTTTATTCGGGTTGAGGAACGTGATGACGCCCGAGGAAATACTGACAAGCACTGCCAGGAGGATGACCACAACGTCGTTGTGGGACAGGGTGAAGACGGCGGCGAGCGCCGCCGCGACGGTCGCTAGCAGCCCAACGGCGAGATTGAACCTTTCCCACCGAGTCGCGGCCTCGAAGTGTCCTTTGGCAGAGTAGAGCGCATCCTCTTCCAAACGCTTCGCCTCCGTGACGATGGCCTCCGTGACGTCCGTCATGCCGCTCCCCCTCTATTTATAAGCTGGGAAGCTGCCGTTGAAGAACAGATTCCACCGCTCGAACGCCTTCTCCACGTTACCCGATGCCTCCCGCCGACGCGCGTCGCTGGCGCGTGCCAATCCTCTCTGCACCTTTGTCAACGCCTGCTTTTCTTGGACAGCAGTTGCGCAGGGGCGGATGTACCCGGCGATGTCCATGGGATCTTGCAAGGCGGCGAGCCCGCTTGGTCCAATCATGTTCCCCAACACTGTCTCGATGCCCCGCCCGTAGTCTATCGTCTTGACCGATGCGGCATACCGCGCGACCCGCATCTCCAGATAGAAGCTACGCATCGGCACATCCCAGTGGGCCTTCCACGCTTTGACAAGCATAACCAGCCGCTTGACCCGACGCGCGCGTGCGTTATCTACTGCCGTGACGTACGCTTTATGCGCGACGGGGCTCGATCTCATCCAGCGCCCCCCACGATCCGGGATATCGTAGATCGCGTGTCCTTGAGATGTTTTAGCGGCGACTAGAGCGGGGACAACATCGATCGACTCGGACCCGTCAACGCCGAAAGGGACGATGACGGCAGGCATGCGGACGGCGACGCCTGTCCTGGGGAAGGTCCCTTTAAGCGCGGCGCGCACACGCTGTAACACGGCCGTAGAATCGGTGCCAACGAGTCCCCGCGGGATGATGACGAAGTAGTCAACGTCGCTGTACCTTTTAAGGGCAGTCCCGTTGCCAAAAGAACCGGTAGGAATGAGCTTGGCCCCCGGCACGTTGTTCTTCAAAGAGGACTCGACGGAGCTGTAATGAGCCTTCGCCGCTTTCATCTCGGTCCCCAGCGGCGCGAGGCGTCGTATGTACTCCTCGAACCCGTCGTCAACCGTTGAAACCATCCAAACCCTTTCCCCGTACCTCCCAAAGATGCGTATCCCACGAGCGACCGCTCGGCTGATCCCCCGACGACGGCGCAAGCTGTCCGATAAGTTGGTATGGGGCGTTAGGCGTCGGACTAAGGATATGGCAACACACTGCGTACTGGACGATGGCTACGTCGCGAACTACGGGCGACGGGCGGGCGCGAAGCGAGCCTTATTGTGACAGAGGAGCGACGAGCGCACACCGGCAGCAGGGCTACAGGTTCGACTCGGCTGGCGGATGCCAGCCTGCCGCGACCCATCGTTGGCGCGCTCGGACCAGGAGCGGTCGATTTAGCCCGAGAGTCAGGACCGTCGCGCGTCCCTCCGCCGTCTGTCCGACAAGAAGAGCGCCGTCGTCACTCCACGAAAAGTGCTCCCTCCAGACCTGATGGCGCGGATTGAAGAGCGGAGTGACAGCGTCGGTCAGGGGGTCGGCTGCCCGCGTCCGATCTCCCTTAAGCGCATTGCATTGTCGGCAGGCAGCCCAGAGGTTGTCGCGGCGCGTTGACCCTCCCAGCGCCTCCGGCACCACATGCTCGATCTCCAGCGGCGCGCCCATGATTTCCTCGCTCGACCGGCAGTAGCCACACCGGCCACCCGCATCTGCCAACACCTGAGCGCGGAGGCGCTGTCCAACCCGCGTCACGCTCATGCGCGGGCGACGCGTTCCCCTACGTCGATGCCCCGCGCGTGCAGCAAGGCAACGGCCTCGGCGCGCAGGGCCATTGCACGGTCATGCCGATCAACCAACGCGGCCAGCATCTGTTCTTCGTCCGGAGTGAGCGCCCGACGGCGACGGGTATCGACGAGGGCGTCGAGGAAGATGCCATCTTCGACCGTGGGCTGGCTATGACTGACGCGCGCAAGAGTCTCGTCGTCGAGCGTGACGAGGGCACCAAGGGCCGCGGAAAGATCGTCCGGCAGGGCGTCCTCGGCGGCGATGGCCGCCGCAAGCGTAAGGGTCGCCTCATCTTCGAGCGGGCGCTGATGCAGCCGGGCACGACGCTGAAGGTTCTGATACACCCTGGTGGGCAGAGTTAATGTCACGGTCGGATCAATCATGCGAACACTTCCTGTCCCTCTGCTCCCAGTATATCGCTTCTTGGCGGCGGATTTGCGTCATACCAACAGGATGATCGTGCTATCCCTCCGATCAGGACAGGACACTCACCTATAGCGATGCGAGAGTTCTTACGAGGCAGCAGGATACGTCGCCGGAACGCTATCGCCGCCCGTGATTGGCATCACGTTCAAATACCGAACACACCCAATCTCCACGCTATTTCACACATCGGGCTTTGGGACAATCTGTGGACGCGCTGTGGATAGATGCAATCATAGGGTGTCCTCACGTTCAAGTTGCGCCCGAAGGCCGTGCTGTGATGGTTCGAGACCGCACGGACCAGCGCCTGGTGACGCGGCTACAGTGACGCATGAGCGCACGTACCTGAACCAAGGCAATGGGATGATCGTGCTGTCGTTGGCGCGAGCTTCTCAGGATGCCGCGGCGCAGGAACTGGCGCGAACAATAGTGGAGGGCAGCCCAGGACTGGCTGAGCGGAACGCCAAGCAGATGGCAGATTATGTGGCGCGGACAGTGGGACAGGATGAGTAGTAAAGCAAATGTTTAGGTGACCGATCAGCACTATTGTTCATTTATGGATCGCGTCTACCATGTGAGCATGCACGACGGCCACCAGCTTGAGCCGCAGCCACCCCGCTGTGTCCACTATCGCCCCTAGCCTTCGCGTATGCGCAAGCGCGGGGGCGGCTCACGGTGGAACAACGACTCTAGTGTGAGGGGCTCTCCGACCGAAAACAGCACGGACACGGCCGCGCGCTTCACCCCTCGCTGCTGCTGTCGTGCCTTTATGGCGTAGGACGCAGCCAGCCGCTCCTCGTGTTACTCTTTCGGCAGCGTGACCAAGAACAGCTGGACACGCATCGCATCGTCGTATTGTATGCTGTCGGCCTTGTAGGCGACCGTCGCACAGGCCAGGTCGTCGCAGGCCGCTTCTTCAATGAATGGGCCGCGCTCGTGTCAATGCCAACGGATAACGCTCCTCCCTTCACATCCACTGTCGTGTTCTCCGCCCCGAAGGATGACAGTCCTCTGCTGAGACCGTCGCGCATCCTCGTGTGACCTGGCGGTCTCTCTCCTTGGGGTGCCGGCTATGCCCCTTCGTGGATATCGTCTGGTGACGGCGCGCCGCCGAATAGCCGCTGCGTCAGTAGGGCGCGCTCCGCGGGGTTCGCCGTGAGATCGAGGGCGCGACGGTTCGCGCCCTGCGCCGCGTCCGTCCGCCCCATAGTCTCAAGCAGCTCAGCGCGGGTCGCGTGGTAGAGGTGATAGCCGTGCAACGCGCCCTGCAGCGTGTCCACCTCCGCCAGCGCGGCCGCCGGCCCCGCGACATAGCGGAGCGCGATGGCCCGGTTGAGCGCCACGATCGGGGACGGCGCGAGCCTGACCAACACGCCGTACAAGGCCAGGATCTGCGGCCAATCAGTCGCGTCCCAGGACGCGGCGCCGGCGTGGCAGGCCGCGATCGCAGCCTGGATCTGATAGGGTCCCGGCGCACATAGGCGTAGAGCTGTTTCGACCAGGGCCGAGGCCGACGCGATCTCCGCGTGGTCCCACAGACCGCGGTCCTGGTCACAGAGCAGGACGAGGCGGCCCGCTCCGTCGAAGCGCGCCGCCGCGCGGGCGCGGTGTAGGCGGATGAGCGCCAGTAGGCCAAGCGCCTCGGGCTGCTCCGGCAGCAGGCGCGCCACCAAGCCGGCTAGCCACGCGGCATCCCGCGCGAGGTCGTGGCGCGCCGCCTGCTCGCCCCTTGACAAGTAGCCCTCGTTAAAGAGCACGTAGAGGGCGGTCAGGACCTCGTGGAGGCGCGCGGGCACCTCGTCGTTCGGCGGCAGGCGGTACCGGATGCCCGTCTCGACGATCTTGCGCTTGGCCCGCACGATGCGCTGCGCGACGGTGGCCTCTGTGACGAGAAAGGCCCGCGCGATCTCGGCCGTGGTCAGGCCCAGCACCGTGCGCAGCGTCAAGGCGATCTGCGCGTCGCGCGCCAGGGATGGGTGGCAGCAGATGAAGAGCAGGCGGAGGCGGTCATCCGCCTCCACCTGCTCCTGCGCCGTGGGCGGCAGGGGCGCGGCGTCGAGCAGGGGGACCCGCTCGCGGTACCGCGCCTCGCGCCGCCAGCGGTCCACCGCCTTGCGCCGCGCCGTCGTCAGCAGCCAGGCGCCCGGCCGCCGCGGGATGCCCTCCATCGGCCAGTGCTCCAGCGCCGACACCAGGGCATCCTGCACCAGGTCCTCGGCCAGATCGAAGTCGCCCAGGAGGCGCATCAGGGTCGCGGTCAGTCGCCCGGCCTCGTCGCGGAACACGTCCGCGATCCCGTTTGCCGTCGCGACCTCTGTGCCCTCCTCGCCACGGCGCCGGGGCCGCTCGCCTCTCTCGACTGACCGCGCGGCGCTCACGTCGCTCACGCGCGCTCTACGACGGGGCGGATCTCGATCGTGTGGCTGTGCGCCGGCCAGGTCTTGGCGATGGCGAGCGCCGCGTCGAGGTCGGGCACGTCCAGGATGGCGAAGCCGCCGATCGTTTCCTTGGCCTCGATGAAGGGGCCGTCCACGACGACGGGCGTTCCGCCCTCCCAGCGGATCGTGGTCGCGGTGTCGGACGGGTGCAATTCCTGGCCTCCCACGATGTGTCCATCGCGCGCATGCTCAGCCCACCACCTGTTGATCGTCTCTTTGTCCCGCCCAGCGTCGCCGAGCGGCTCCCAGTCCGCGTCCGAGCGTGCCAGCAGCAGCATGTACTTCATCGGTTCTTCCTCCTGGCCTGGTGACCACCGTCTCTCGTGCAACCGCACCGGCTGCTACTAGAGACGACGAACGGCCGCCCCCAAAATCGACAGACCATGCCAGATCCTACGACCACGTATAACAGAGATTCTACCGTCCCTGTGGTCATGGCTTGACATGTGACCTATTAGTCACGTATTATAGTGCTGGGGTGGCGTGCGATGGATGAGGACGCGGTGTTCAAAGGGCTGGCGGACCCGAGCCGCCGCCGCCTGCTCGACCTGCTCTTCGACCGCGACGGGCAGACGCTCGGGGAGTTGTGCGCGCGCATCCCCGGCATGACCCGCTTCGGTGTGATGAAGCACCTCACGGTCCTGGAGGGGGCGGGGTTGGTGAGCGCGCGTAAGGTCGGGCGCGAGAAGCTGCACTACCTCAACCCCGTCCCGATCCAGCTCGCGTACGACCGCTGGGTCGGCAAGTATACACAGCCCTGGGCGCGCGCGCTGACGGGGCTCAAGTCCGCCGTGGAAAGGAGCATGCCCGTGAGGCCATCGCATGTTTTCGAGATCTACATCCGCGCCACGCCCGAGCACGTGTGGCAGGCGCTGGTCGACGGGGATGTGACGCGGGGGTACTACTTTGGCTGCCGCGTCGAGTCGGCCTGGACGCCCGGCTCGCGCTACCGCCTCGTCGACGCGGCGGGTGCTACGTTGGTCGCGGGCGAGAACCTCGAGGTTGACCCGCCGCACCGCCTCGTGCAGACATTCGACATTCTCGGGGGGACCGGGGCGTCAGAGGATGGGCGCGCGCGTCCCTCGACCGTCATCTGGGAGATCGAGCGGATGGGCGATGTGGGCGAGACGTGTAAGCTGACGCTCGTGCACGAGGGTCTCGATCCGGCGAGCGCCCGCGGCAAGGAGATCGGCGTGGGCTGGGCGCGGATCCTCTCGGGCCTTAAGACGCTGCTAGAGACCGGCGAGCCTCTGGTTATTGGGGCCTAACGACGCTGGTCGCCGCATCGACACGGTGCGTGGATGCGGCATGAGATGAAAGGGGGTATGATGCCGGATATCGCACAAGAGCTCGCGATCGAGGCGTCGCCGGAGGCCGTCTTCTCGGCCATTACGCGACCGGACGAGATCACGCGCTGGTGGGCGAATCAGGTGGTCGCCGAAGCGACGGTCGGCTCACTCGCCGAGTTGCGCTTCGATAACGGGGAGGTCATGACGATGGAGATCATCGACCTCACCGCGGGAAAGACCGTGTCGTGGCTGGTACGACAGGCGCCGCAGTACGGCCGTCTGTGGGAAGGAACGACGATCACCTGGGATCTCGCTCCGGCAGTGACCGGGGCCACGCTGCTCTTCGGTCACCGTGGTTTCGTCGTGGCCGATGCCGGCTATGAGCAGACGCGGACCGGGTGAAGCTACTTCTTGAGGAGTCTTAAGGCGTACCTCGAGACCGGGATAGGGACGCCCTATGTGCGGTAGGCGACGCGTGCATGGCATACAGGCGAGGAGGGTCTTGGTATGAGTGAGCCGCTCAGCACTCCAGACGATCGCTATGCCACGCTGGTCGACGCGCTCCTCGGCGGTGAGGGCGTCACCTTCGGCTCGTCGGGGAAGAAGGGGTTCGGCTCAGCGGCCCTGCAGGTGGGTGGCCGGATCTTCGCCATGCTCGCCACGGGCACGCTCGTCGTCAAGCTCCTGCGGCGGCGGGTCGATGCGCTCGTCGCCGCAGGACATGGGACGCGCTTCAATCCTCGTCATGACGGCCGGATCATGAAGGAGTGGGTTGCCGTCTCCCCGACGTCCGACCAAGAATGGCTGCACCTGGCGCGGGAAGCGATGGAGTTTGTGGCCGCGCAGCGCTGACTGGCCGCCTCACGACGCAGATCCTCGACCATCAGAGTGAGTTTCTCTATCGTAGCGAGACGCCCGCTCTGGTGGTTACGCGCTGTCTCGTCCTACCATCGTTCGCTCCATGGGTGCCACGGCCGAGGACTGCGTCAGGTCGAGCTTCATCCCGATGTGTGACATGACGAAGCCGAGGCACGCGTAGAAGCGGTGGGCGTCGTCGCGGCTGGCATTGGTCGTCAGTTGGACCATGTGGCAGCCCTCTTGCCGCGCCCGCTCGATGGCCCAGACGAAGAGATAGTGGCCTATGCCCTGGCTGCGATAGCGCAGATCGACCCGCACCGCCTCGATCTGCGCCCGTGTCCTAGCCTGATGGGTCAAGGTCAGGAGCAGGGTGAGTTGGAGCGTGCCGATGACCTCCCCGTGCATCTCGACGACAACCAACTCGTTGCACGGATCGCCATCAATCCGCGCGAATGCGTCGTAATACGCGACGGGTACGGGGTCCTCGTCGCGTTCGCGCCGCTGCCCGAGGGGGTCATCCGCGAGCAAGTGGACGATCGCCGGGATGTCCGCGCGCGTGGCGCGACGAATCGTTACCTGTGCGTCGTTGATAGACTCCTCCACGCCGCCTCCTCTCCGCGCAGACCGCCCGACGACATCGCACATATCGCCGATCCAGCCCGTAACGGCCGAGCCCTCTTGTCGGTTGTACGCGTTGGTGACTCCTGTACCATTGAGCACAATCTTTGCGTCCGGCATGAACACCGCCCAGAAGGTGTGCATCGCGTCACTGCCTCCGCGTGTATATTCCGGTCACATTGATAACGAATGGAATCGCGCTTAATGAATCCGACACGGTTATTATCGCTATCCCGTTGCCTCTGGCCATCTACGGTCGTCCATTATCCAGCTCAACGACGACGAATCCCCGGACGTAAATGGCCATCTCGGTTCCCCGTTCGTGCTGCACCATAGACGTGTTTCCAGCGCGCCGACGCACGGGTTGTCGTGTCCTCAACGTCAGAACTCCTGACCAGGAGCCGCGTCCATTCAGCGAGCGCGAGCCTGAGACACATCGACCTGCCGCAAGCAGATGTACTGCATTGTAACCGCATAATGATGCGTGCTCTAACTGCACGCAGTGGATGCGCGTCACGACGATGTGACGATCCCAAGGGCGCGCCAGACCATCTTATGTACATGCACGGTCGTCTGGTCGTTCACATCGGCCTCCGTTACTTCGGCGTCGTGGAGATACGCCCAGGAGACACGCTGGTACGTCTCCACCTTCAAGCCAACGATGCCGACGCGGTAATAGATCCGCGCGAGGGTGGAGCGCAGCGTCGGCGCGTCGATCGCGTTATTGTAATACGCATACAAAACCTCTCTATCCTCCCCGCTTCCCGGCGCGGAGCGATGACCATCAAGCACGTCTATCAACTCCAGGCACAGGTCATCTAGGCTGGCGTCCGTGAGATCCCCGAGCTTGAAGGACTGTGGTCGCCCCTTGAGCACATCACACAGGGCATGCAAGTGAGGATAATGCACGGACCATTCGTCGGCAAGGGAGCGGAGACGAGCACGGGAGTACGGCACCTCCGCCTCGCGCATCTTCGGTGCCTGGATGACCGGCTCCCCCTCTGCTTTGGCCATACAGTCGTTGAAGAAGGCAATGACGTCGCGCGGGCGCAGCAGGGTACGATCCAGGATGTAGTCAATTGGCTGCTCACGCCCTCTCTGCTTCCCAACCAAGGCGGGCAAGACATCTCGGTAGGTCACGGGTTGCTGCGGCGCGTACTGGTGACGCACCAATTCCGTGATGCGCGCGTTCAGCACGTCTTGGAGCTGCGGCTTCTGCCACGTCACGCCGAGACACAGGCCTTGATATTTCTCGCCTTGAAAGCCGCTGTCGCTCGTGGCGCGGAGCACCCGATCGAACAGATCAGCCCGGAGCGCGACGACAATTTTGGCCTGGCCTACCTTGCTGTTGAAATCGCGCATGATCTCTATGAGCGCACGGATCAAGCGATAGCGCATCGCGTCCTCGACCCAGTCCTCGTCCAATCGGTCGATGACAATGTAGTAGCGTTTAGCCCGATCGGTCAGAATGTCCTCGTCCAAGGCACTGAACAGCAACGAGAGCATCGTATTCTGCGCCTTATTGATGATCTCGAAGCCGCGCTGCTTAACCTCGTACTTCTGCTCCTCGGAGAGCCGCCGTGCGCCCTCCGCTCCCAGATTTATCAGACCGTGCAGGCCGAGGTCCGCGCTCGCCTTTAAGTCCGTCTCGACCTTCCGCGTGAGGTCGGTGATGCGCTCCTCCGTAGATACGAGGAAATTGGTGCCATACTCGTTGAGATACTCGAAGGCGTCACGGTAGGATTTCTTGCGCAGAATCCGGTAGCGCAGGTCATCAAGCAGGCGCACTTTCTGCTCCTCGCTCTCGAGCCCTAGGCGCGCCTTGAGGATCTCGACGACGAACACGTGCCGCCATAGAAAGCGGTAGAAGGGGTCCATCCGGATGTCGAGCCCCTCGAAGAACCGTAAGATCGTGGAATTAGAGATGTAGCTTAGTACTACAACGTTAGATTGACGCCTGCGTGGCGTAGACTGGGGGGAGGAGGAGGAGTGCCCATGATCGCCGCCTACGCCCCCCTGGTCGCGCCGCCGTCGGCGCAGCCGCCTACGCCCAACC
>JAABUM010005754.1_pt1 | contig 12719 bp, 13 predicted proteins | sample 5559161 | NCBI WGS metagenome assembly JAABUM01 (sample SAMN10711868, study PRJNA513369) | rock metagenome | isolation source: Antarctica rocks | place: Antarctica: Victoria Land, Siegfried Peak nord | reverse complement strand
TACGCCGTCCACCGCGTACCCGCTGATGGCGCCGCCCCGCTCGGAGACGGTAGCGGTGTGCGAGCCGTGCCTGATGTTCCATCGTTGTTCGACCACGGCCCCATCCAATCAGGAAGCATGCAGCCGGGAGCGGCCGGACGATCGGTTCAGGCGGGTTGGCGGGCGGCCCGTTCGGACAGCGGCGAGTTGCGGCCCGGCTCGTCGGAGAGCACGACGGCCCGGCGGTGCCGGTCGGTGATCACGGGTACCCGGCTGCCCTCCTCGCCCACCGATGCAGTGCCCCAGGCCACCGCCTCGGCGAGAGCCTGCGGACCGTGGCCGCCGGCGGAGATGAAGCCGGCCAGCAGCGCGTCGCCCGCGCCGATCGTGCTCTTGGGCTCCACCGCACCGGCCTGCGCGTGCCAGGCGCCGTCGGCGGTCACCAGCAGCGCACCGTCCGGGCCGAGGCTGGCCAGCACGGAGCCCGCTCCGCGACCGAGCAGAACCGCGGCGGCCGACATCGCCTCACCCATCGTCGTAAGCCGTCTACCCACGGCCTCTTCGAGTTCTTCGATGTTCGGCTTGACGACGTCCGGCCGGCCCGCCAGACCGGCCAGTAAGGTCCCACCGCTGCTGTCGAGGGCGAAGCGCGCCCCCGCGGCGTGCACCACCTCGGCCACGGCCGCGTAATAACCGGAGTCCATGCCACGCGGCAGGCTGCCCGAGGCGACGACCCAGTCACCGGCAGAGACCAGGTCCGCCAAGGCGTCGGTGAGGACAGCGGCTTCCGCTGCGGACAGAGTGGCCCGGGCGAATTCACCTTGGTGGCGAGGCCGTCGGGCTCGGTGAGGGACACATTGACGCGAACAGGTTCGGCAATGGACACCGAGCGGTAGCGGACGCGCTCCTTCTCGAGCAGCCGTGCCAGCGTGACGCTCTCGTCTCCGCCGAGCGGAAGTACCGCGACGGACTCGACGCCGTTGCGGGTAAGTGCCCGGCAGACGTTGACGCCCTTGCCGCTGGGCTCCTCGTGCTCGGCTAGGGCGCGGTGAACCTGCCCCACGGACGAGCCGGCTCACCACCAGCGTCCGGTCGATGCTCGGATTGGGTGTCAGGGTGATGATCACGTCCGCTCCAGGTCGGTCGACGTTCTGGTGGCCCGGACCGCCTCGTCGACATCGCGGTAGACCCCCGCGGCCACACCGGCCAGCAGCGCCGCGCCGAGTGCTCCGGCATCGGCGACAGTGGCGTGCACGAGGGGTCCGAACACGCGCCGCTTGACCTTGAGCCGAACTCCGTCGCGAAGGCTGCGACCTCGGCCTCGTCCCGGCTGTCGTGCCAGGCGATGAGCGGCCCGATCGGCCGGCCGCCCCGGTCGAGCAGCACTCCCGATTCACCCATGCTGGCCACGCCGACAGCAGCGACGCAGGCCCGCGGCAGGTTTGCAACGGCCTGCTGCAAGGCGTGCCGGGCGGTGGCGAGAAGCTGGAGCGGGTCCGCCTCGGTACGGCCATCGGCAGTGTGCCAACTGGTGCGCGCGCCCGTCCGCGCGCCACCTCGGTGCCGCTCTGGTCGAAGACCACTGCCTTGCTTGAGGTGGTCCGATATCCAGACCGACCAATAACGTCACCTGCATACTCCTTGCGCCGGGTCATCGGCCTTTCATCATCGTGCAGAATCTAGGAGCGTCGTCCTATGCCACTGACTTCGAGCCGCCAGCTGATCGATGCGGCACGGGCAGCCGGACGGGGAATCGCTGCCTTCAACGTCATCACCATCGAGCATGTCGAGGCGGTGATCGACGGGGCCGAATTGGCCGGCGGTCCGGTCATCGTCGGAATCAGCGAGAACGCCGTGACCTATCACCGACGCAACGTGTTTCCACTCGCCGCAGCGGCGGCGGCGCTGGCGCGCTCCTGCACCGCCGAGGTCTCGCTGCACTTGGACCACGTCGAAGATGCCGAGCTGCTTCGCCGCGCGGCCGAGGCCGGCTTCAGTTCAGTGATGTTCGACGCCTCCAAGCTCGAGTACGCCAGCAACGTTGCAGCGACCCGGGACGCCGCCGACTGGGCACACGCCAATGGCCTGTATCTGGAGGCGGAGCTCGGAGCGGTCGGTGGCAAGGGCGGCGCACACACGCCCGGCGTCCGCACCGACCCGACCGAGGCCGCGGAATTCGTCGCTGCCACCGGCGTGGACGCGCTCGCGGTCGCGGTGGGCAGCTCGCACGCCATGCTCGAGCGGACCGCCGCACTGAACCTGGACCTGATCGGCCGGTTACGCGAAGCCATAGCGGTGCCGCTGGTCCTGCACGGCTCGTCCGGCGTGGCCGACGAACTGCTCACCGAGGCCGTGGTCGCGGGCATCGTCAAGGTCAACATCGGCACGATCCTTAACGTCGCGTTCACCGACGCCGTTCGCGCGGCTCTTGGCGCCGACCCCGCAATGGTGGACCCGCGCAAGTATCTCGCGCCCGCTCGGGACGCGGCGAGCGAGCGGGTGCAGCGACTGATCACAGTGGTCAGCGGGCCGGCTGTTTGACGATGCCTATCGGCTTAGTAGGGTAGGATCCATGTTCTTCTCGTCACCGGCGCCATATGGATCTGCTGCGCGTCACGGCGATGGCATGTCTGCTCCCAGCTGACCTGTTCTATCCAGCGACCATCGCGGTCGCAGCTGCGGCGAGGAACACTCTGATGACTGCTGTCTCTGATCGTCCGAACTCTGCTTTCAGTCCCTCGGAACTGCCCGACACGACCCCTCCCGGCCTCGCACCGGACGACCTTGCCGCGCTGGTGCGGCGCGTCGCCGGGGATGTGGATCGCTGGCTGCCGAAGCTTCAACTGCCCGACGGCAACGACCGCTGGTGGACCCGCCTGGCGGCCGATGACCGGGTGGATCTCTGGCTTCTCTCGTGGTTACCCGGTCACAACACCGATCTGCACGACCACGGCGACTCGGCGGCAGCCTTCCGAGATCCGCATCGACCACGCGGGCGAGCGCACCTCGCACGTCCGCGGGACGGGTTCGGCGGCGTCTCTCGGGGCCGGCGTGATCCACGATGTCACCGAGCCGGAACGGAGCCCTCCTGTCGGCATCCACGCCTAACTCACCACCGCTCACTACCCATGAATTACTTCGACCCCGCAACCCTGCGGGTCGTGCGCACGGTGCAGAGCAACGAGCCCGAAGAGGAACTGCCCCGATGACGGCTCCGGCACGTCGCAGCATCGACGAAGTGCTGGCCGATGCGCGGTCGCGCTTGACCCGGCTCACCGCGGCAGAGGCTCACGAAGCCCAGCAAGCTGGAGCGGTGTTGATCGACATTCGGCCGCAGCTGAACCGCGAAACCGAGGGCACACTGCCCGGTGCGGTGGTGATTGAACGCAACGTGCTGGAGTGGCGGCTCGACCCCGTCAGTGATGCCCGCCTGCCGATCGCCTACTACGACCTTCCGGCCATTGTAGTGTGTAACGAGGGCTACACGTCCAGCTTGGCGGCGGATTCCCTGCAAACGTTGGGCCTGCTCCGAGCTACCGACCTGATTGGTGGTTACCGCGCCTGGCGTGCCGCTGGTCTGCCGACTGATCCACCAGCCCTCGAAACGGACCCCGCATGACCGTGACCGACGACCTACTGGCCAACAACGAACGCTATACGGTCTGCTCGGGTTGAACGAGGGCGAGGCGCACGTCATCCGTAATGTCGGCGGGTCGTGACCGAGGACGAGATCCGCTCACTGACCATCAGCCAGCGGCTGCTCGGTACCTGCAAGATCATCCTGATCCACCACACCGACTGCGGCATGCTCACTTCACCGACGACGAGTTCAAGCACTCGATTCAGGACGAGACCGGGATCAAACCGCCGCGGTCGGCGGATTCCTTCACCGACCCCGATGTCGACGTGCGCCAGTCGCTTGCGCGCGTCCGGACGTCGCCGTTCATTCCGTATGTCGACAACGTCCGGGGCTTCGTCTTCGACATCGAGGTCGGCCGACTGCGCGAGGTCGTCTAGGTGCCCGACGGCAGCGCTGACGCGTCCTGCCAGTTCCCTTTCGCGGTCCCGTGGACGAATGGATGCTCCGCATGAGGACATCGCTCGGCCCCGGCGTCAGGAAAGTGCGGTTGGGGACGGGGGAAACCCAGTGGCACTGCCTGCGCATCCAACTCTCTGGCATCGACGTCTAGGGCGGGATCGGCGTGGAGGATCCGCCGATAGAGCTGTTGTATATCGGTCGACGGCAGAACGCCGAGTTCCTCGTCCAGGCGCCTGCGTAACCCGTGGTACGCGGCTATCGACTCCACCTGCCGTCCGCTGCGGTACAGCGCGAGCATCAATTGGGCGCTGAGACGTTCACACAGTGGCCACTGGCTCACCAGCACGGTCAGTTCGAAGCCAAGCTCGCGGTGGCCGCCAAGCGCGAGCCGCGCGTCGACCTGATCCTCCACGGCGGCCTGCCTGCGCATCTCGAGGGCCTGCACTTCACCCAGCAAGGCCTCTGGCACCGCCTCGCCAGCGAACGCCGGTCCGCGCCACAGCTCCAGGCCGGACGTCAGCCGGACAGCAGACTCGGCGTACCTCGATGCGGCGAGCAACCTGCGGCCCTCCGCGGCAAGGGCCACGAACTGCACCGCGTCCACCGCGTCGACGGGGGCTCGCAGGCAGTATCCGGCACGGCTGACCTCGATCGTCGGAGAGCCGGCAGACGACGCTAGCAGTCGCCGAAGTTCGGCCACGTACCCCCGCAGATTCGCCGCTGCGGATTTTGGTGGCCGACCGGCCCAAAGCGCATCTCGGACCGCGTCCGCAGTCACCGGTCGATTCGCGCGAAGCGCCAACATGCCCAGCAGGATGCGAGCGAGCCGGGGGGTCGGGACCGATACATCGGCGTCGCTGCGGACTTGCAAGGTGCCGAGAATCTCAACGGACAACGACTTCTCCCACCCGGGCGCACTGATGACCGCACGCCGGTCAGTGTGGCAACACTAATTGCGCAAGACCTGATGCTTGCCATCAAACGTCTAGAAATCAAGATATACGCAGACATATGCAGTTGCTTGTACAGCGAACTGATTCCCTCCAACTGAGACTATGAGCGTTCGTTATCACAACCTCATGGGCTTCCTCATCCCCTCAACTCCCCGGAAGGAGGTTCCCGATGAAGAAGATCACCGTTCGCAAGGCCGGTGCGGTCCGACTGACCAGCGCGGCGGCGTACTGCCCGCCGTGCGTAGCCAGCGCCTGATCGCTCGCCGACTGGGGCGGCCGGCTATCGGGCCGCCCCAGTTCGTATCGCTTCCCACGGGCCGACTATGCCTGCCCGTCACCATGCCTAGCCCGTGACCATGCCCTGCCCGTGACAAGGAGCCAGCGGTGACCACCACACCGTCCGACACAGTGGGCCGCTCGGACGAGCCACCGGAGGTCACGGGCGCCGACCCGGACCTGCCGGTCACGCTGTACCCGCTCACTTTCCTGGACGAAGGCGACGAGGTCACCGTTGGAAGAACGGACACCGATTCCTACTGCGTGCTCCCTGCCGACGGCGCGGCCCTGTTGCGGCAACTCGTACAAGGCAGGTCGCCACGGCAAGTGGCCGACTGGTATGCCCAGCACTACGGCGAGCCGGTCGATGTCGAGGAATTTGTTGCCGCGATGGATGAGCTGGGCTTTGTGGCGCCCGCGGTCACGCAGACCTCGACCCCGGGACGCGTGGCATGGCAGCGACTCGGCGCGGCGACATTCTCACTTCCAGCATGGGTTGGCTATGCAGTCATGCTGGTCGGGGCGGTGGTGGTGACGCAACGGCACCACGACCTGCTGCCACGAACCTCCAACATGTACTTCAGCGCGTACGCGACTCCGGTACTTCTGCTTGCTGTCTTCGGCCAGTTTCCGTTCGTGCTGATCCATGAGGGTTTTCATGCTCTGGCCGGACGGCGGCTGGGTCTGCGATCCCAGCTGCGGATCAGCCGGCGGCTCAACGTGCTCGTCGCCGAAACGTCACTCGACGGGCTGGTTGTCCTTCCCCGCCGCAAGCGGTATCTCCCGATCCTGGCCGGGATGTTCGCCGACCTGTTAGTGATCGGCGCCCTCACGCTGATCGCTGCGGCACTTCGCCAGCCGGCCGGCCACCAGCCACTGGCCGGGGGCATCTGCCTCGCGCTCGCCTACGCGACCCTGCTTCGCTTCGTCTGGCAATTCTACTTCTTTCTCCAGACGGATCTCTATCAATTGATCGTCACCGCACTCGGTTGTGTTGATCTGCACCGGACGACCTGCCGGCTGATCGCCAACCGCTGGCGCCGTGCGCTCGGGCGGCAGCAGGGACTGCACGACGAAAATCAATGGCACCCGCGTGACCGGGCGGTCGCCCGCTGGTACTGCTGGGTGCTCTTGGCCGGCTATGCCATTTCGCTCGGCTCATTCGTCATAGCCGTACTCCCTTTGCTCTTTCACCTGTTCGGCACCGTGTTCAGGGGGCTGTTCGGGGCCGGCCACCTGGACCTTGACACCGTGGCGGATTCGACCACCTTCTTGCTTCTCACCGCGGCGCAGCTCAGCGCAGTCGGCTACCTCATGCTTCGGGACCGCCGCCGGGACCGGAACTCCACCGCCGTTTACGTGATCGGCTGACTTCTCAGGAGACTTACTATGACTGAACTGCAGCACCACCACTGGGTGTGCGGAGATTCCCGCTCAGGGCGCGGATCGGTTGTTCGTAGCCTGCCGATTCCGGACGCACTGGTACCCACCGTCGACGCCCATCGGCGCCTGCGAGGCCCCTATACCGCCGCTGGCACCCTCCTGCGCGCGATTGTTCCGGACGCGCTGTCCGAATCTCCGACCCTGCCCACCCGATATGACATCGAGATCCTGTCGGCCGCACCGGAGATCGAATTCATCATGTCGATGGCGCGCACCACGCTGACGTCCACCGCCGCCGTCCGGGAGCGAACCCGGTTCTACGGTGCGGACCGGACGACGCAGCTGGCCAACGGAATGGCCGAGTTCCTGATCGAGTACCTGGGTCAGCGCAACGAACCCCGCTCCGTTGTCCTCGAGAACATGGATCAGGCCGACCACTCCGACCAGGAGCTGGTCGCGATCCTTCTGCGGCGAGTGCGGCCGAGGTTGCTGAACCTGGTGGTATGTACAGGTGAGGGCGAACTGCAGTCGGTGCTCGCTGACGCGCTGGCGATCCACGCCGTGCCACATCCGGCCCCTTGCCTTCCTACTCCGGCGGACGGCGCATTGAGCGGTTCCACTAGCGAGCTGGCCGCGGCCTACGTCGGCTCGGAATGCCTGTCCGAGAACCCGGCTCATGCCCTTGCGTACGACTCGCTGGACGAGACAGCACTAGCGGAACTGCACGACCGTCGCGCGGAGCAACTGGAGGCGCGCGGCGAGCTTTCACTCCGTCTCGGCGCAATTCCTTTTCATCGAGAGCGCGGCACAGATCCGCACGCTGCGGGGGCCGGCGCGCTGCAGTTCGCAATCGACCACTGCAGCCTGATGGGCTTCTACGCGGCCACGGTCGAGTTGACGGCTCGTGCCCGGCCACTGGTGCAGTGGGATCGGCCCAAATTGAACCATCTAATAACGGCACGGCGGGCGCTCGCGCTCATCATGACGGGCAGGGCGGCCGAGGCGAAGCCGCTGTACGACGAGGCGCGCCTGTTCAGCACGGACCCCGAAATGCACATGATGGCGGCATACAGCACGGCAATGCTGTACACCCGGCACCACGCCCCCGAGCAGCTGGATCACACGAAGGCGGTGGCGTGGATCAATCAAGCCATCGCCTTCGCCTCCACCTACACCGATCCCGCCAACCGAGCCTTTCAAACCGTCTTCATGCAGAACGGGCTGGCGCTGGTCGAGTCCCACCGGGGCAACCACGCCGAGGCGCTCCGGCTGGTGGAAGCCGGCGCTGACAGGCTCGATGCCGAGCTACCCCCTGACGAACACCGCCTGCATCGATCGGTGCTGATCCACAACAGCGGCCAGGTGCGTGCGGCTCTGGGGCAATACGAGGACGCCATCAGTGAATACACCGCGGCAATTGAGCACGATCCGCACTACGCGCCCTACTATTTCGATCGCGCCGGGATGTTGCACCGGCTCGGTCGGGACGAGGAGGCGGTCGCGGACTACGAGACAGCGATCCAGATGTCGCCACCGCTCCCCGAAGCCTATTACAACCGCGGCGACATCCGAGCTGCGCTCGGCGACCTGGACGGCGCCCTGTCCGACTTCGGCTACGCCCTGGAACTCACACCCAACTTCGTCGACGCCTACCTCTACCGAGCGAGCGTGCTGTCCGAACTCGGTCGAGACGAGGAGGCCCGCAAGGATGTCTTCACCGGCTTGGCGCTGGACCCGAACAACGCCCCCCTGCTGTCCATCCGGGGTCAACTCGACGCGGCGGCGGGTGACGCCGATGCGGCAGTGGACGCCTTCGAACGGGTCATCGAGCTGGACCCGAGCATCGAAGCTGCCTGGGCGGGCCGGGGGTCCATCGCCTTCGATCGCGGCGATATGAATGGTGCGCTTGCCGACCTCGGCAAGGCACTGGAACTTGCGGACTCCCCCGCGCTGCGTTTCAACCGCGCGGCGGTATTCCTCGCGACCGGGCGCTGGGACGAGGCGCTGAAGGACCTCAATCGAGCGGCTGAACTGGACCCGTCCGATCTTGACGTGCTCAGCGAGCGCGCCCGATGCCTTCGGCAGCTGACATCGGCCTGAACCTCACCGCGGGTCCGTCTGTCTGACGGCCCGCTCCTAGACTGGCCTCCATTACGAAGGACGAGCCTGGACGGAGCACATGGCAGACGGTTTCGAGATTCCGTGTAGAGCAGTGCTCTTCGATTCCGACGGGGTGCTGGTCGATTCCAAGGACAGCTGCACCCGGGCCTGGGGTTCGCTGGGCGCAGCACTACGGCCTCGATCCGGACGAGGTGCTCGATAACATGCACGGCAGGCGCTCAATCGACACGGTTTCGCGGTTCTTCCCCGAGGCTGACCGGACGGCCGGTGCGGCGGCTATCGGCGAACTCGAGATCGCGGACGCCGGTCCCACCAAACCGATTCCGGGCGCGGGCGAGTTGCTGCGGGCGCTGCCGGGCAACTGGGCGGTGCTCACCTCGGCGACCGACCCGCTGCTGCGGGCACGCTTCGCCGCCGCTGGCTTGGAGTTGCCCGAGGTCGTGGTCACGTCGGCCGATGTCAGCGCCGGTAAGCCTGCTCCGGACGGCTACCTGCTCGCGGCGGAGCGGCTCGGCGTACCGATCGCCGAATGCGTGGTCGTCGAAGACAGCCTGAACGGGATCGAAGCCGGGCGTGCGGCAGGAGCCGTTCCAACCCGGGTATCGGACATGACGCGTTGAAGTCTGATGCCGAGGCCGTGGTGCTCGACCTGCGAGCGTGCGCCTGGTTGGGCACCGGCTTGCGGATCGACCCGGAATACCTGCTGGCAACCAACAGGCCATCCGCTACTGGGGAGTCACGATGAACGCACCGGCGGCGTCGCCCCAGCACCCGCCCGACCCCTTGATCCAACCGGTTAACTAAACGGTATTGGGGCTAGCCTAGGCAGCGAGACGTAGTAGCCAGGCAGCCGACGTGTGAGCAACTGATCACCACCCTTCATTGAAAACAGTCAGATAAGCGGCTTGGCAGTTGAGGGTGTAGCGGTCGGCGCGTCGGTCATCGGGTGAGGGTCGAGGTCTTCCGAAGATGGAGGTTCCTACGCCACCCACCCGGAAGACCTCGACGTGCTCAACGCTACTTTCTCCTGCCCTGATCTCGATAGCTTCTGTTTGCTGGACCGCCTCGGTCTGTCGGTGACCGGGCAGCAGGTCGGTGACGACCGTGCGGTGCTGGCCTGCCGGGTACTCGAGGCCGATGACTGGTGTCATGAGTGCGGCTGTCGAGGCGTGCCACGCGACACCGTGCTGCGCGAGCTGGCGCATGTTCCGTTGGGCTGGCGGCCGACGATCCTGGTGGTGCGGGTGCGCCGCTACCGGTGCACCGGTTGCGGGCACGTGTGGCGCCAAGACACGTCCTCGGCAGCGGCGCCGCGGGCGAAGCTGTCGCGGCACGCGGTGCTGTGGGCGCTGAAGTCGGTCGTGCTCGACCGGCTGTCGATCGCCCGCGTCGCAGCCGGGCTCGGCACCTCCTGGCACACCGTCAACGACGCCGTCCTGGCCGCCGGCCAGGCGCTGCTGATCAACGATCCTCACCGCTTGGACGGGGTGCGGGTGCTCGGCGTCGACGAGCACTGCTGGCGTCACACCCGCCGCGGCGACAAGTACGTCACCGTGATCATCGACCTGACCCCGGTGCGTGACGGGGTCGGGCCGGCGCGGTTGCTGGACATGGTGCAAGGCCGCTCCAAACAGGTGTTCAAGAGCTGGCTGCAAGCTCAGACAGCCCAGTTCCGGAACGGGATCGAGGTTGTCGCGATGGACGGGTTCACCGGATTCAAAACCGCGGCCACCGAGACTGTCCCCGATGCGGTCGCGGTCATGGACCCCTTCCACGTCCTCGCCCTGGCCGGCGGCACGCCGCACAGCAACGGAGCGTCGATCTGGTTCTCAACGCGCGGGTCGATGTCTACCTGCAGGTGCAGGCTGACCCCAGTGAACAACTGACCGAGATCGAGCAACGGGCGAAGCGTTATGTCGATGCTGGCGCCGACTGTGTGTTTCCCATCGGGATCCGTTCAGAGGCAGCCATCGAGAGGCTCGTCAAGTCCGTCGGGTCGCCGATAAACGTGTTGGCCTACGCCAAAGCCCCGTCACCACAACGATTGGCGGAACTTGGAGTGGCCCGCATAAGCACGGCGGGCGGCCTGGCCACGGTAGCCTGCGATGCATTGACGGAAGCGACGAGGTCCCTGCTCATCCTGGTGGACCCGTAAGACTATGAGCGCCACCAATTCTGGCGGCATGACGTAGACCGTCACCGGGGACAACAACGTCATCCAGGAGCAGCTTGGGGTGTGCTAAAGATCTTGGGCAGTTTTTCCTCAACTGAGAGGATCTGTTCCTGCCAGAGCAGCGTCGAAAGTTCAGTCCGCAGTTTCGGGCTGAGGCTGTGCAGATGGTGATCGAGACTGGAAAGCCGATCGCGGAAGTGGCCCCCGCGATCTCGGGGTCAATCACGGCACGCTGGGCGACTGGGTGAAAAGCGTGGCGTGATGCCAACCCTGAGCCGGACCCGGCGTTGTCACCGGTCGAGGGTGCCCGCGTGAGTGAGATGGAAGCCGAGATCCGCCGGTTGCGGATGGAGAACGAGTTCCTGAAAGCGGCGGCCTTCTTCGCCAGGACGCAGCTGTAGCCGAGCGCTGCGCTGTGATCGAGGCGGAGAAGGCCAACTACAAGATCGCCTGGATGTGTCGGCTACTGCGGGTGCCACGCTCCTCGTTCTACGGGTGGCTGGCTCGTACGCAGAGCCCCGACAGCGGCGCGGCGCCGAGAGCTGGGAGTCCATGTGGCGCGGGTGTTCGCGTTCGGCTGCCGCCGCGTCACCGCGCAACTGAACCGGCTCTTCCGGATTGAGGGTGTACTGCTCGGCGCGTCGATGGCCGGGTGAGGGTCGAGGTCTTCTGATGATGGAGGTTCCTACATCGCCCACCTGGAAGACCTCGACGTGTTTGACGCTACCTTCGCGCCCCCTGAGCTGGGTGCGTTCTGCCGCCTGGACGAACTCGGCCTGCAGGTCGTCGGTCAACGGCTTGAGCCCGATCGTGCGGTGCTCGCCTGCCAGGTTGTTGAGCCTGACGAGTGGTGCCGCCGCTGCGGGTGCCGGGGAGTCCCGCGAGACACGGTGACGCGGCGGCTGGCGCACGAGCCGCTGGGGTGGCGGCCGACGATCTTGCTGATCTCGGTGCGCCGCTACCGGTGCACCGGGTGCGGGCATGTGTGGCGACAGGACACCACTCGGGCAGCCGAACCGAGGGGTCGGTTGTCGCGCCGCGCGCTGAGCTGGGCGTTGGAGGCCATCGTGTGTCAGCACCTCACGGTTGCCCGGGTCGCCGAATCGCTCGCGGTCTCGTGGGACACCGCCAACGCCGCGGTGCTGGCCGAGGGCCGGCGTGTGCTGATCGCAGACCCTGCCCGGTTCGACGGGGCCCGCGTCATTGGCGTGGACGAGCATGCGTGGCGTCACACCCGCCGCGGCGACAAGTACGTCACCGTGATCATCGACCTGACACCCAGTGCGTGAGGGCAGCGGGCCGGCCCGGCTGCTGGACATGGTGCAAGGCCGCTCCAAGGCGGTGTTCACGACGTGGCTCGAGCAACAGAGCACGGACTTCCGCGACGGGATCGAGGTCGTCGCGATGGACGGGTTCACCGGGTTCAAGACCGCCGCCAGCGAGCAGCTGCCTGACGCGGTCGCGGTCATGGACCCCTTCCACGTCGTCGCCCTGGCCGGCGACGCCCTGGACCGCTGCCGCCAGCGGGTCCAGCAACAGACCTGCGGGCATCGGGGCCGAACCGGTGACCCGATCTAGGGCATCCGCCGCGTGCTGCGCACCGGCGCCGAACTGCTCACCGACCGACAACGCCACCGGCTGACTGCCGTGTTCGCCATCGAGGCGCATGTCGAAGTCGAGGCCACCTGGGGCATCTACCAGCGCATCGTCGCCGCCTACCGCGACGCCGACCGTGGCGCCGCGAAGGCCGAGCTCACGAACATCATCGCCACGATCAGTGCGGGTGTCCCGAGAC
>JAABUM010005750.1_pt1 | contig 12724 bp, 22 predicted proteins | sample 5559161 | NCBI WGS metagenome assembly JAABUM01 (sample SAMN10711868, study PRJNA513369) | rock metagenome | isolation source: Antarctica rocks | place: Antarctica: Victoria Land, Siegfried Peak nord | reverse complement strand
CAGCGGGAGGCAGTGCAGCGGCTGCGCACCTCCTTTCACCTTCCGTTCGCCCGGCTGGCCGACGATGCGCAGCCCTCAGGTGGGGACACTTGGATCCCTTTCTTGAATTGAGTTCTTAATACCCTTTCCATTTGGGTGAGGCACGGCAACGGGTCCAACTTCATGGATTGCTGCATCCGCAACCCTGACGCCTGGAGGGCCCCTGCCTGTGCATTGCACAATTAGAGTAATGCTCTGAATTACACAAATGCCTTACTCTGAGGCATTTCTTGGCTCCTGCAGGCGAGCAGACGGCAGGCGGCATTGCAGACGCCGCCGCCGCGCAAACCCTAAACCCTAAGCCCGCGGCGGACGGAACCGCAGCGCACGACGACGGCCCGCAGCGCACCAGCGGCTCCGTCATCCGCGCCTTTGTCGACTCGCTGCCGCCAGACGACGCCGGTGCGTCCGCACAGGACGAAACGACAGCTGCGGCAGCGGCAGCGGGGCAGCCGCAGCGCCAGGCTGCAGCAGCACAGCAGCGGGCAGAGGAGGAAGCAGAGGAAGCAGCAGCCGAGCGGACCGACTTCCTGGCGGGCGGCCCGAACTACCTAGATCTTTCGGGGTTGTCGGCGGATTTCGCGCCGCTCAGCGGCCGTGATGGCGCCAAGAAGGGCAAGAAGCGGCGGCGCGGCGAGCCGCCGCAGCAGGGGCAAGGCAATGGCGGCGGGCGGCAGCAGGGGCAGGGTGGCGGCGCGGGCGGCGACGACGCTCTGGCAGCAACCTACCGCCGCATCGGTCTTGATGGTGAGGTCCATTCCTGCACACCGTTTGCATGCGTACATAGTGCTTCGTCAGGCCGCTTGTGCATTCTCGCTCATCGTTCCTGAGGGCTTTCACATGGAGCTCTCACCACTTTTTGGTTGATGCTGAACAGTGTCAAATCTCCGGGGATGTGTGTCGATGTCCTCGCAGTCAGGGTTCTGTTACTCTGTGCCTTGCGACCCTGCAGACGACAGCGGCGAGGACGCGCCGCCGACGCGGCAGCAGAAGACGGGCAAGAAGGGCGGCAAGAAGCGCGCCGCCGGCTACCCTGCAGCGGCGCACGCGCAGCCCGGCGCGGGCCAGCAGCACGCGCAATTGCAACGGCAGCAGCAGCGGCAGAAGATAAAAACCCTGCAGGCGCAGCCGCTGCACGAGCAGCATGCGGCCGCGGCGGAGGCGGCCGGCTTCGATTACGACGCCGCGCGTTCCGCAGCCCCGGGGCTGGACCTGCGCATGTCCGCAGGTGCGGCGCCAGCCAATCCCGAAGACGTCGTGTTGTCATCACACGTCGGTGTCTTTGCGTCCGTTCCTGACGACTCCGCAGGACGAGTCTCGCTGTGGGATCTCTGCTCCATGGATGTTGACGCCTGATGGGCAGCTGCAGCTCAAGCGGAGCCAAGCTACCTGACGCTCATCTCTTGCTGCTGATGCAGGCCCCGCGGCAGGGCGCGGCCGCGGCAGGGGCGGGCGGGGTGGCCGCGGAGGCCGCGGCGCTGGCGCCGGCCGCGGCCGCGGCCGCAAGTCGTCAGCCGAGAGCTTCAACGCGGTGGCGCCGCCGGCGTCGGGCGCCGCGGTGGCGCCGCGGCCATACGGCATGGCGGACTCTGGGCTGATGAAGGGCGGCAAGCGCTCCGGTGTGGCGCCACGCGCGGGCAACAAACAGATGACTTTTTAGGGTTTTGCACACTTTCTGTTGGGCGTTCAGGTCCAGGTGAAGCCATGTGCTGATGAACACTCAGTTAGGGACCGCCCACAGGCTGATGGGCTGCATGTTACCTTCGGCACGCAGTTCTCTGCTCTTCGCGCACTGCAGCGTAGTGGGTCCGACTTGCCTCGGAACGCTGAAGCATCCTCGTCAGTGATGATCAAAACGGGCATGTCATGTCAGGACGGAGATGCAGCCCGATATGTGGCGGGGTTGCTTCTCAGAGTGAGGTCGGCAGACTCCAAGCATTCCGGCATCACAAGAGACGCCCGTTTCGACTGTGACAGCGACATCCACCTCTGCATTCAATGTCGGTACATATTGCGGGTGCGCCTGAATGCCCGGCTCCCAAAACCTCAAACTTCAAAAGGCATGCAAGTAACGGTACAAGAATAGCCTACACACACCACACAGTAGCGGTGACAGGGTTGTGTACGAAGCATAGGGTTCCGAAGCGCCTGAAATTGACCAGGCACCTGGCCTAGGAGGTAGCTATTAGCCTAAATGGTGTCACGAAAGCGGCTTTGTCAGGAGGCCCTCAAGCTCTCAAGCCGGCGGCCGCGGACGCGGCAGACCCGCCACGCCGTGCTTCCGCCACTGGATCTTGGGCGCCGCCTGCCGCGCCAGCTTCTCGATGGGCGGCAGCGCCGCCCTCGCCCGGAAAGTCACGGGCCGCTGGGGTGGCTGCTGCGCTGCCGGCCCTGCATCTGATGAAGGCGACTGTGCTGGAGGCGGGGTCTCCAACGGCGCCGGCGCTGCTGCCCATGGCCGCCCCGCCGGCCTGTGTTGGTGCCGCTGCTGCAGCGACAGTGTAGAGCTGTGTACTGTGTGCCGCCGTGCCTGCACGGCGCCGCGCCGCATAGCTGCCGCAGGTGCCGAAGCGCCCTGTGCGGCAGAGCTACGCCGCTCTGTGATGGACGTTGCTTCCGCCGCCGCGTGTGCGAAAGGCGGCTGCGCTGCTGTGTGCTGCTGCTGCTGCTGCTGCTGCTGCCTGTCAGCGCCCCATGGTTGTGCTGCAGCGCTGCGCTGATGACTGCGCTGCGCCGCTGCGTACGGCGGCCTGCTGCTGCGTGGGCCGTGCCGCTGCGGCCCAAAATTGCGCCGTTGAGGCCTGCGTCGGCCTCGGTGCAGAACCGCTTGCCATCGGCCCCCTTGTGCGTACTGCTGCTGGCGGGGGCAGCAGCACCGCATCGTGTGCTGGCCGCTGGAAGGCGGGCTCTGGCGCTTGTGCTTCCGCACGCCGAGGCAGCTGTAGCGCCGCTGGCTGCAGCGCCGCTGGCCCCTGCCGTGCTGCGAGCGGCGGCGCCGCAGCTGGCGGCACCGGCGCACCAGGCTGCAAGTCCCATGCCGGCACGCTGTGCAGTGGCGGCGGCGCTACCAACGCCGCCGCTGCCGCCGCCGCCGCCGCCGCCGCCGCCCCAGGCTGCTGCGGCGCCATCCGCGCCGTCGCAGGCGCCGCCGCAGTGCCGGCTGGCACTGCCGCGGCCCGCGCGGACGACGGCGGCAGGCATGCTGCCTGAAGCGCCGCAGGCGCCGGCGCTGGCGGCGAGGGCCGCGCCGGCCGTGCTGGCGCAGCCGCCTCCTCCTCGTCGCTGTCATCAAACAGCTGCAGCGCGTCTTCCTGCAGCCGGCAATGGCAGCACATTGATGGGGTGGTTCAAGGGTACAGCTCCCTAGCGATGGTGCGACATTACGTTCGCTGAGAAGTGAGCCGCCGCCTCACGTAGTGCAGCTTCTGCAAGTAAATTTCCGCAAACATGCGGCGTTTATGCTTGCTTCGCTGACGAAGTGTGCCCTGCGTCCCACGCCAGACCGAGCGCCGTAACCTGGCTGAAGGAGTGCGGCAAACGATCAGCTGTCCCAGGCGCAGGAAGGGGCGAGATCCCGGCTACAGGCTGCATGGGAGAAAGGGGGCGCACCTCAGAGGCACGTGCAGAGGCGAATCGCCGCCGGACGGCCTTGCGGCTGTAGGGCTGCCCGCTGCCTTTGGCGCTCGCTGCCGCGGTGAAAGCCGGTCCGAGCCCTGCTGCTGCCGCCGCTGCCGGCGCGGCTGCCGCCACCGGATTGCCCTTGCGCTTTCGGGGCCGCCCCGAGCGGACATCATCGGCCGTCGCGCTGCTCTGCTGCCGTATGTCGGCCATGCGCCCATTCTGCTGCGGCAGGGCGCCACTCAGCGGGGAGGGCCGCTGGCCATTCTGCAGCAGCGCCGGCGGCTTGCCGCTCTGCAGCGCCGGCGGCTTGCCGCTCTGCTGCGGCTGCGGCTTGCCATTCTGCAGAGGCGCCGGCTTGCCGTTCTGCTGCGGCGGTGGCTTGCCGTTCTGCTGCGGAGCCGGCTTGCCATTCTGCTGCGGCGGTGGCTTGCCGTTCTGCTGCAGCGGCGCCGGCTTGCCGTTCTGCGGCGGCAGCAGCTTGCCGCTCTGTGGTGGCGGCGGCGACGCCTCATTCGAATCGTCCTCCGAGTCGAATTCTGACAGCGTGTCCACCTCCGAGTTGCTGTCGGAGCCGCTTCCGGCTTCCGCAGCCAGCGCCGCGCGGAAGGACTTGGCGTGGCCGCCCAGGAAGCCGACGCACGCCGCCGCGCCGCAGCAGCACCTGCAGAAACAAGGGTTTCGCAACCTGAGATCGGGTCATGGCGGGAGGTTCTCTGTTGATCTGTGTAGTGGCCACTCAGATAGTCCATGCCGCAGGAGCAGCAGCCGCCAAATTGTCACCAAAGGAAACCGGTGTCCAAGCTGCATGGCCGCCAAGGATGCAGAGGCCGCCACTCACAGCTGCACGACGACAAGCGCTGGCCAATCCTGGACCAGAATTTCTGCATCTGAGCCCATGCAGCGCTTCTAGGCCTGTCGATCATGACCAACGAAACCCCATTTGACCTGACGCGGCGGCCGCCGTTCCATTCCAAGTTGTAGGAGTAGGTCAGCTCCTCGCCCGCCGCAACATCCCGCCGCGCAAATATACCCACACACAGCTCGCCCAGCACCTGCACAGTGAGCATGAAGTCGAAGGGAATCCGTGAGGTTGTAGGAGTAGGTCAGCTCCTCGCCCGCCGCGATGTTCTGCCTCGCAGAAGATGCCCATGCACAGCTCGCCCAGCACCTGCGAATTTCCAGTGTAATATCAGGAGTGGTATGCAGTGTACATCGCGTTTCAGCAGGAGGTGAGCGCGTATGATTGCGCGTTGTCGTGTGGCAGCGCGCTTTTGCAGCGGCATGTGAGGCAGCGGGCGTCCTGACATGGGCTCGAGCAGCTGGCCTCAGTCGAGCAAAAACCCACTGCCTTTCGATGCATCTTGCCGCTGACACTTGCAGCAGCCTGTTCTGGATTGAAACATATCAGCGCCGATGCTAGGGTTGATGCCGCAACTTGGGGCTGCATGCTCTGTTTGCGAGCTCGCCAAGCATTCGGTCATCAACGATGGAGGTGCACATCAGCCAGCCGCCATTGCGCAAGGGCCGGGCGGCGCACCCACCTGCCACTTCTGCATCTCGCAGTTGGGGTCGCAAGAGTGGTTGATGAAGCGCGCCTCGGAACCCTTCCTCGTCGCGTCGATCACCTCCGTGCCCCTGCGGTGGCAGAGTGTAGCTTCGAAACCGACATCTGCTGGTCGAGCCCTGGCGCTGAGCAGTTCTTGGTGGATGTGCCTCGCAGCCCTTCCTCGTCGTGTCAGTCATCTTCGCGCCCCTGCATACAGGAAGGCGAGCACCCAATGCCGCCCAACTCTGGAAGCCGCTGCGCGTCACGTCAGTCACAGCCGCGGCCTCCCTGCCGCAGAGCGACTGCCAGCCATCAGCAGTCGTCAGCCATTACCGACTTGATCGGGCAGAGCCGCACCCCCTGAACCAAGCACATTCACATGTGCACCGTTGCCCTCCGGTCATTGACATCGAGAACCTGCTGCTGCTGCTGCTGCTGCTGCTGCTGCTGCTGCTGCTGCTGCTGCTGCTGCTGCTGCTGCTGCTGCTGCTGCTGCTGCTGCTGCTGCTGCAGCAGCAGGCCGTCTCTTGCATATTTCCCGCCGCTCCGTTTCCGCCACGCTGAAATAGTGTCAAATCGCTTCTGCATGGAGGTCTGAATGATGCAGTGTTGTCTCAGATATATACGGCTTACCGCAGGTTCATGATGAAGGTGTGCAGCAGGCCGTCTTTTGCATATTTTCCTGCGCGTCGCTCCGCCTCCGCCACGCCGACGACCTCGCCCACATACTCGCACACCAACGCCTCCGCCGGGATTTCGCCCGCCGCAACGAGGCCCCATCCCTTTGCACCCATGTGCATCAGCCTGCGGAACGGCGGAAACTTGTAGTCGAGGTTTCTTGTTTGCACGGTAATCGAGCTCACACACCAGCGCCGGCCGGATGTTGCGCGGCGCGAGCAGGCCAGCCGTTGGCGCCTCGTAAGCTAGCCTGCAGGAGATTGTATAGTTCAGGGTTTAGGCTCCCTGATGTAGACGCCGGGACGTCGCCCGCCTGGTCCGCCTAAACCAGGCCCAGCCCTTGGCGCCCATGTGCGCCTGCGGGAGACTGCATGATACATAAGGTCGATGAGTTTGCAAGGTTTGTAGAGTAGAGATTACACACACGAAGCTGCAGCCATTTGCCCGCCCTGCGCGATCCAAAAGGGCGGAGAAGGTTTCACAATGGCTCGTCCCTACCAGAACAGTGACGACCAGAGCTGTGTCCCAAGATCCATGCGCAAGGTTCGAGAGCTTCAGACTACAGCCGATGCCCACCAGGTCGGGGCATTCTGCCGGCGCTGCATGCGCTGGTTGGCGCAGGCGTCGCCGCAGGCGCAGTGGCCGGCCGTGCACTCTATGCGCAGCGCCGCATTGAGGCAATCCGCCGGCTCGCAGCCACTGCCGCCCGGCCGACAGTTGCACTCTGGGACCGTGTCCGGGTGTGGCGCCACATGGTCGCGTCCCACGATGCGGTTGCGCTGCAGCCTCGCAAAGGACGGCGGCTTCGGGGGCGCGGCGGCATTGTCGCGGACTGCTGGGTCACCGCCGCTGCTGCCACTACCGCCGCCGCCGCCGCCCGGCAGGCCATCATGCGACTGCTGCATCGATGGCGACATGCCGAGGCCTGCTAGGCGTGCCTGGGCTGCGGTCTCGCCGGCATCTGGCCGATGCCGCACAGCACAGCTCCGAGGTCCGGCACAACGCACAGCAGTGTCTTCAGGCGTGCCTCGACACTGCGAGTGCCTTTAATCAGATCCTGGCAGCTGATTTCCGCTGCTAGACGCGTGTGAAGTCGTTCAGGCTGCTGTGGAGACAGGCGTGTGGCCCAGATGCCTTTCAATGCCCATGAAAGCACACAGCGATCGCGGTGCGCAAAATCTTGAATCGCGAGGTCAGTTCTTGCCGTTACGTCTGGCGAAGTGTGGGCGAAAATTGCAGTTGTAAATGCAATCGCCAAGGCTCCGAAAACAATGGTGCACCCAAACTCCGACACCAACTTTCTTGCAGTTAAGGTACTGTTTGATGCTTTAATCAGAATGCATCTTCACGTCAATCGTTGCGTTCCGTTCTACCTGTCAGCACACCAAGCGAACAGCTGCATCTTCAGCGCCCATCGTCTCTGCAGAATCGGTTTCGCATCGCCATCAAGCGCTGTGCAAGACAGGCCGTCCCAACCATCGTTGATTGGTGTGAAGCTACCACGTTGCGTTGCTACTGGCGTGTGCACCCGCGGATTCCGGCTGGCCAGGCTGGAGCTGCCTACAGACGGCCGTGCTCCTGCTCGCCGCACAGCGGGCGCCAAGCAACTAGACCACAACACACACTAGCATGGCGCCCGGCCGCGTCGCCTTTGTGCTGATAGACGGCCTGGGCGACGTCTCCATCCCGGAGCTGGGCAACCGCACGCCACTGGAGGCTGCGCACACACCGCACCTGGACGCCATCGCTGGTGGGCCATGATGGTGCAGCTTTGGCGCTGTGCATTTGCGTTCGTTGCGGCCTGCAGGCCTCAGGCAATGCCGGCATCACCAAAACGCTAAAGCCATCCGCTGTGCGCGTGCTGCAACGTGCTCGGCTATGCTTTCGGGACGGGGTCTGCCGCGCGGCGCCATATAATTTTTCCAGGTTTTCAAATCAATCGCTCTGGGCTGCAGCGGCGGGACACAACGGACTACTGGATCCGGTGGAGCCGGGCCTGGCGTGCGGCTCCGACACCGCGCACCTCTCTATCCTGGGCTACGACCCCCGCCAGTGCGCCCCGTCTGTCCTGTGTGCTGCTGAGGAAGACTGGGCTCCGATGGCTGAAGGGTCTCTACCCCAGGCATCAGCCAAAATTAGCTGACTGCAGCTGCTCCCCACTCTGCAGGTACTAGATAGCGCCGGCTAACACTGTCTGCTCCCTTCCAACCTGTACTAATCACTCTGCAGGTACTACCGGGGGCGCGGCGCTTTCGAGAGCATGGGTGCGGGGCTGCCCATGGCGCCGGGCGACATCGCCTTCAAGTCCAACTTTGCGACGCTGGACCCCGCAACAGGAATTGTGATTTCACGCCGCGCGGACCGGCGCTTTGAGGACCTGGGTCCCCGCCTGTGCGCCGACCTCGACGGTGAAAACCCCGCAGAATCTCAGATCAGAGGTTTCCAGACAGTCGCTTTCTTGGCTTAGAAAGCCTTGCAACTCGGCGCTGAGTCCTGTGCTCATTGAAGAAGCTTCGACCCTGATGGCAATACCACGTTCCCTGCCGCGTTGTAACGTGCATGACAACTGACGAATTCCCGACACTATACCCAGACATAGAGTAAACCCTACCCCTGCAATGCTGCCGGAACGTGCAGACGTCTGTGCTGCCTGCAGGTTTGGCGCTGCCATCATTCCCGCAACATGCCGTCAGCGTGCGGTATGCAACGGAGCACCGCTGCGGCGTCGTGGTTCGGGGGCCTGGCCTCAGTGACGCCATCAGCGGCACCGACCCTTTGAAGGACAACCTGCCACTGCAGGCGAGCACAATGTATCCACTACGCAATATGCTCTCCCTCCCATACCAATCATCTGGACTCGGCAAGACCTCACCTCAAGCCCGCCTCTGAGTGCTGAAGTTCCGGCGACCTGAACCTGGCAGACTATCGTGGCTCACTCATTTGCCTGGCGCAGTCTGAAACTGCCCGTGGTGCGGCCGCTGAATGACAGCCCCGAGACGGCGCACACCTCACCGCCATTGTCACTCGAGCTGTCGGCGCAGCTGCTGACGAAGGTCTCGGTCGATGCGGCTGTTGGTTTCATCGTACTTGCCGCCTGAAGAACTGCGGTTGTCCCCTGCAGATTGTAAAGCCGCTGGACGACAGCCCGGAGGCGGCGCACACCGCCGACGTCGTCAACGAGCTGTCGGCGCAGCTCCAAAAGGCGCTGGCGGGGCACCTTATCAACGAGCAGCGGCTCGCCGAGGGCAAGAACCCCGCCAACCTGGTGCTACTGCGTGGCTGCGGCTCCAGGTGCAAATCTAGTTGAATCAGTTCAGTAGAAGCGGGGCTGTCTCGAGTCTTGCAATAGGATATATGCTAACCTGGTGCCGCTGCGCGGCTGCGGCTCCAGGCGCGCAAATTCCGTTTCTTTACTTCACATTTCCATGGGACAAAGAGCGGCTGCTCGCCGAGGGAAAACCCTGCAAACTGGTGCTGCTGCGCGGCTGCGGCTCCAGGTGCGAAAGTCCATCACGAGACTTCACAATGTCACCTTCAGGTGCGGACTCTGTGCTGAGTGTAGTCCCATATGTCTGTCTCAGCAAGTGGCCCTGCCATCCTGGTGCTGCTGCTCGTCTGCAGCTTCAGGTGGGACACTGTGATTTCCGGATTCCAGTGCACACTCGTAGCTTGCACACTCGCAGTCTCACTTCGTCTACTCGCACCTGGAGCCGCACCCACACACTTGCGCCAGGTTGGCGAAGTCTATGCCGACTCCGAGACAGGAGCCACAAAGCTGTGGCTGAATGAGCAGAGGCTCTGTCAACCTGATGCTGCTGCGCGGCTGCGGCTGCAGGTGGGAAAGCTCGTGTGATCCTGAACTCACTGGACGACAGGAACCTTTGAGATGGTTCACTAAAGAAGGCCCTGTGAGACCGCAGTGCACATCAGCTGCGCGGCCGGCAGTCGCGTCTGGATATGGGATTGCGCCCTTTTTGTCCTCTGAACGAACCGCACAGAAAGTGCGGTATTGCTGAGCGCCTGCAGGTTGGCGGTGCAGCCGTTTTGCAGAGCGCCACGGGGTGCGCGGCGCGATGGTGGCATCATTCTCAAGTTTTTCTCCCTGTTTTACCGAGTTTTTGTCGTTTCATTGCAGGATCGCAGTGCAGCCGTTCGCGGAGCGCCACGGCCTGCGCGGCGCGATGGTGGCGCCGACGAAAATCATTGCGGGGCTGGGCCTGTCGCTGGGACTGGAGCTGCTGCCCTGCCCCGGCGCAACCGGCGACTACCGCTCCGATTTCGGCGCCAAGGTACAGCGACTAAACATTCCGGATGTGCTGATTTCGGCAGAGATCCTCGCGGGCCTGTCGCTGGGGCTGGACAGCAGCCCCCGGCGCCTTCGGCGACTACCGCTCCGACGAAGGCGCCAAGGTGACGGAAACACTTCTGAACATCCAGTGAGTGGACTGGCCAATTTAGGTGTCTGTTGCTGGGACTGGAGCTGCTGCCCTGCCCGGCGCCACCGGCGACTACCGCTCCGACTTTTGGCGCCAGGGTCCGCAGCGAACTCTCATGTTACACATGTTGAACGTGCCGACTCGGTTCTGCACCACCTGCAGAACGCTGGTGTACCCAATCACGCCATGCCTTCAAATCCCGTGCACTGCAGTTTGCCGAACTGACAGTCCCGCCGGGACACATGTATACATACACCAAAGGTCTAACGTCGACCAGAGGTGCCATGCATCATCAGTCAGTCCGTCGCGGTCTTGCGCTCATGCGCGGTGGGAGGATCCACCCTCAGCGCATCCATTCATCTGCCCCTGGCGCAGGCGGCCACCATCGCCCAGGCGCTGGCGGAGGGGCGCTGCGATTTCGGCTTCCTGCACGTCAAGGCAGTCGACGACACCGGGCACGACCGCGCTGCCGCCCTGAAGGTGAGGCAGAATGTGGCAAAACAAAGCTGTTCTGATGCCCCGGTGCTGGAGTCTCTCTGGCTGCTTCTGACGGCGGTCTGGAGCAGTGGCCTCCTGCCGCTGGGATGCGGCAGCCTGTGAGCGCGGTGTGAGGCCGCCGGCTGACATAGTGCCGCATTTCCACTTTGGATTCTTGACTTCTAAGCAGCACTGGTGCATTGCCTCTGGGTGTCGCTGACGAGATAGTGGGACAGCCACAGGGCATGTTGGATCAAAGACCAGACCCTTCCACAGGGTGTGTTTGCTCAAAGACTAGCCCCTCCTTGCCGTGACGCGTTTCTTTCAACTGCGCCAGGTGAAGTACCTGGAGGTGGTGGACGAGATGGTGGGACAGCTGCTGCGGCGGCTCGCGGATGCAGAGGCGGATGCCTCAGCAGGCGGCGGGGTCGCCGCCTCAGGCCATACGGCGGCGCATGAGGCTGCAGGCAGCGGCGACGGAGGCAACAGGGACCCGAGCAGCAGCAGCGGGCATGAGGACGGCAGCGGCAGAGACGGCGGCGGCGCGGCAAGCGGCGCCCGCTTTGCGGTGTGCGTGACGGGCGACCACTCCACGCCGGTGATGTTTGGCGACCACTCGCACGAGCCGGTGCCCTTCGCCATCGCGCACGTCGCCGACGTGGTGAGCGGGTGGAACGCTGACTGTTCAAGTGCGTTGCTCTGGCAACCCAGCATGCTGCCGCGGCAAGGCAGCGCATGCTAGACCCTCTTTCTGCAGTCTTCCCCCTGGAGGCGTGCCTTTGAACTGCAAGCAGCGCAGGTGGTTATAGCTGCGAGGTGTCTCTTTGCTTGATGCCTCTCGCACATTCCCCTTCGGCAACAGGTGGCCGCCGCAGGCGACGACAGCCTGCCACAGCACCCCCTGCCGCACATAGCGCACCCGGCGCCGGAGCTGCCGCCGCTGCCGCAGCTGGCCGCGCAGGCGGACGCGGCAGAAAATAAACGGCAGCAGCAGGAAGAAGGAAGCAGCAGGGAGGGACGCGGGGACGGGGTGCGGCGGTTTGGGGAGTCGGCGGCGGCGGCCGGCGGCCTGGGACGCTTTCCCGGCTGCGAGCTCATGCCGCTGGTGCAGCGGTTCCTGCGCACGGCTGCCGCCACGTGATGCAAGCACGGCCTTGCTGCTGCACAATGGCTGGATGCAGTAGTGCGTTTCATGTGGAAAAGTTTTGCAGGCAGAGCGTCTGAGCCGTTGACGATTCTGATGGGCGTGCTGCACATCACATTGTATTGCGAGTTCATGGAGTGTGGCTCGCGTTGGTGCTCTAGAGACGTTTGCAACTCAGTATCGAAGCAGCATATGCTGCTTCGATACTGAGTCATGCATGCAGGACATCGAAATCATTCAAACTCCTCAAACATTTCCGCCATCAAGACTCGACGTTCAACGCTACTGTGGTTCTTCGCTGCACCTCAAAACCGATCTGCCCGTGACTCTGCACAGGCAGGTGTTCTGTCAATCAAGCTGACCGCTACGAGCGGCAGCAATGAAGGTCTGTGAGGCTGCCCGAGCGCATTCACTCAGAAGATTTGTTGTCGTTTCCTTCTTTCAGATGCTGCTGTTCGTACGTTAACAACTGGGACGAAAGTCGTCGTCTTCATTTGCCTTCCTTGTCTTCATTCGCCTGTCTCGTTTAGTCGTTTCCTCTCAATGATGGTCCCGCGCATGGCGGATGCCATGGCGTAAAATTCTGATGAAGTTACGGCAGCCGAGATAGCAGCCGCTCGCTTATCATGCCACGTCCAGGTCAACAGGGCTGCGAGTTCCCCCGGGAATGGCGAAAGCCGGCACGGGCGCAACGACTGAGCTTATGCTCTTGTTGAGGGCGTAGATGCGCGCGCCACTCTTGCTGTTCTTGACGATGTACAATCTGCATCGGCAACATCCTAA
>JAABUM010005746.1_pt1 | contig 12737 bp, 10 predicted proteins | sample 5559161 | NCBI WGS metagenome assembly JAABUM01 (sample SAMN10711868, study PRJNA513369) | rock metagenome | isolation source: Antarctica rocks | place: Antarctica: Victoria Land, Siegfried Peak nord | reverse complement strand
GTGCACCACGACCGTGTCGCCGAGCTGGATGCCGCTCTCGGCCATGCCGTGCACCACGGTCGACAGCGGCTCCAGCGGTGCGGCGGAGGCGAAGCTCACGTGGTCGGGCAGCACATAGGTGTTGCGGGCGACGATGGGTGCCGGGATTACGACCTGTTCGGCAAACGCGCCGTTGAGGAACTGCAGGTTCTCGCACAGGCTCGGGATCTGCTTGGTGCAGGCCCAGCATTTGGCGCAGGGGGCGCTGTTCGCGGCCACCACCCGCTGTCCCACCTCGAAGTCGTTCACGCCCGCCCCCACGCCGTCCACGACGCCTGCGAACTCGTGACCGAAGCGTGCCGGCAGCGTCGGGAACACCTTGGGGTGCCCACGCCGGTAGGACTTGAGGTCGGTGCCACAGGTGACGGCGGCGTGGACCGCGACCGAGATCTCACCCGGTCCGGGGATCTCCCGGGGGACGTCCTCGATCGTCAGTCGGCCGGGCTCGTGGAAGATCGCTGCTCGCATGGGGGCCTCTTGCTGGGTGTGCCTACGGGGGTGGAGTGCGGCTCGGGGGGTCGAGCAGCAGGCGGTGGAGGTCACAGCCCTCCAGGGGCGGGGCGGCGCGGTCCTCGGGCGTCACCTTGACGACCTCCACCTCCACCCCAAGGGAGGTGATCGACTCGATATTCTCCTCGGAGACGCCGCTGTCGACGAGGACGAGGTCGAACAGCTCCACCGAGCCGAGCCGGTGCGTGGCACGGCGCTCGAACTTCGTGGAGTCCACGAGCAACATCTTCAATTCGCCGATTTCGAGGAGGGCGTGCTTGCGCCGGGCGGTGTAGGTGGAGGGATGGAAGAGCGACCCACGGTGGACCGCGGAGGGCGACATCACCACGGCGTCGGCACTCAGCGAGCGGAGCTGGTCTATACCGGCCGGTCCCTCGAACGAGTCGAGGCTGCGGTCGAACTGGCCGCCGAGGCCGATCACGTCGATGTCGGGGTCGGCTGCCGCGCGGACCAGTGCGGGCAGGAAGTTCGTGATCACCGTGAGTGGGCGCAGGGTCCCGAGCAACGGGAGCATCGCGGCGACCGTGGTCGAGTCGTCCATGGCTAGCGTGAGACCGGGCCTCAGGTGGCTCAGCGCCGCCCGGGCCAGAGCCCGTTTTTCCGCGTTCTGCTGGCGCCATCGGAGCTTGACGTTTCGCTCGTGGAGGCGGAGCGCTGTCGCCTTGGCGCCCCCGCGTGTCTTCTCCAACCAGCCCTCCGACGCGAGCACGTCCAGGTCGCGGTGGATGGTCATCACACTGACCCCGAAACGCTCAGCCATCTCCTCGATCTGCACGGACTCGGCGAGCTGCACGTAGCGGCTGATCTGCACCCTGCGTCGCGCGGGCACACTCCCGGTCTCGGCACTCACGTCAGCAGTATCCCTTCACTCAGCAGCGAGTCCGCGTGCTGAGTGGATGCTGTCGAGAGTTAGGATACTAGTGTAAATTACACCGAAACAAACAGTTGACTTGTTTGGATTGTTAAGACGACAATGCTGGAACTCGCAAACCACTCAACTTGCGTGATCGAAGCGGTCCGGGTCGACCGGGTTCTGCTCGACTTGGTGACGACGGCTGAGAGCGAGGGCGGACATGGCGGGCACGACCTGGCCTGCGGTACGCCGTTCCCACGCCGCCGACCTTGTCGTGGCGGTCGACTGCTCCACCACCGCCAGCAAGGCCCTGATCTTCGACGCTGGCGGTCGCACGCTCGGGCAGGGACGTCACGCGATCCCGTTGGCGCAACCGGGTCCCGGACGCCATGAGCAGAGCGCGTCTGACTGGTGGACGGCCACGAGCAGTGCGGTGCGCACCGCACTCGCCGGGCTCTACCCGGCGCGCGTGGCCGCAGTGGTCGTCACCCACCAGCGCGAGACCTTCTGTTGCCTGGTGGACGAGTCCGAGGTGCGTCCGGCCATCGTCTGGATGGACTCCCGGGCCCAGCGGTTGGTGCAGACCCTAGGGTCCGAGGAGGTGCACGCCGTCTCCGGACGCCCACCCGACAACACGCCGCCCCTGTACAAGCTGGCCTGGCTGACGCGCCACGAGCCGCTGATGATCGACCGCGCGACACGCATCGGCGACGTAGGGGCCTACCTGAACCTGCGGCTCACCGGGCGCTGGGTGTCGAGTTGGGCGAGTGCCGACTGCTTGGGCCTGATGGACATGCTGTCGCGCACGTGGTCGGAAGACCTCTGCGCCCTCGCCGGCGTTCGCGCCGAGCAGCTCCCCGGAATCGTCGCGCCGGGTGAGGTGATCGGTGGGCTCGGCGAGCGGGCGGCCCGCGAGCTCGGACTGCCGCCCGGCACGGCGGTGATCGCGGGAGCCGGCGACGGTCAGTGCGCCGCCGTCGGTGCGGGCGCCATCGCCCCCGGCGTGCTCTACCTCAACATGGGCACCGCGATCGCCTCGGGCACGACCTCGCCCAACTACGCCTGGAGCAAGAATCACCGCACGGTCGCCGCGGCCAGCGGCACGGGCTTCCTGTACGAGGCGTTCCTGTCCTCGGGCACCTACATGGTCAACTGGTTCTGCCGCGAGTTCGGGCCGTTCACGGCTCCGGGGCTGGACCTGACCTCGGAGGCGCTTCTGGAGGCCGCCGCGAGTCGCGTGCCGCGCGGAGCCGACGGCCTTCTGGCGCTGCCGTACTGGAACGCCGCGCAGACGCCGTACTGGGACGCGTCGGCGCGTGGCGCGGTGGTGGGCTGGACCGGATACCACGGCAAGGCGCACCTCTACCGCGCGATCCTCGAGGGGATCGCCCTGGAGATTCGGTTGCAGACGGAAGGGGTCACGGCAGCGGTGTCGCCGTCCCCGACCCGGCTCATCGTCACGGGCGGCGGCTCGCGCAGCCGTCTGTGGATGCAGGTCCTCGCCGACGTCCTCGACCGGCCCCTGGAGATCTCCGCCGAGCCGGAGACCACGGCCCTCGGCGCCGCCATGCTCGGTGCCGTGGCCGCGGGGCTGCACCTCGACCTGGGGTCCGCGGTGAGCGGGATGTCCCGCAGCTCCGAGGTCCTCTTCGAGCCGGACCCGGCCGGTGCCGATGTCTACGCGCAGCTGTGGACGGTCTACCGGGGTCTGTACGCCGCGCTCCAGCCGTCACTGTCCGCCTTGAGCGAGCTCGCTCAGGACTCCTCGAGCCGGACGGCGGTGCCCTCGTGAGGGGCCGGCTGACCGGTGCGGGGACCCCTCGCTGGTCTCGCCACCCAGGGTGCACGGCGACGCCGCCACCATGGGCTTGCAAATGTAATGACAGGATGCCAGGATGTCGCACCAGGGCATGAGACGCCCGCCGAGCCGTTCTCCCACCGACGACGTCGAGGACGTGGTACCCGTGAACGACACCTGGAAGCTGACCGGCCGCACCGCGGTGGTCACGGGCGGCGCACAGGGCATCGGCCTCGCGGTCGCGACGACCCTGGCCAGCCTCGGCGCGCGGTGCGTCCTGGTGGACCTCCGTCCTCCCGAGGACGGCGACGACGTGGCGGCCTCGCTGTCGACGCCCGAAACGCCGGTGTCCTACGTCCAGCTCGACGTGCGGGACCCGGAGCTGGTGCGCAGCGCCTTTGCCGCGATCGCGGCTGAGCACGGCGGGATCGACGTGCTCGTCACGTCCGCCGGTGTGGCGCTGCACGGCCCGTCGCTCGAGGTCTCCCCGCAGGACTGGCAGCGCGTCCTCGACGTGAACGTCAACGGCACCTTCTGGTGCGCGCGGGAGGCGGCACGCCACATGCCCGCGGCAGGAGGCGCGATCGTCGCGATCGGCTCGATCAGCGGGGAGGTGGCGAACCTCCCCCAGGCGCAGACTGCGTACAACGCATCGAAGGGCGCCGTGCACGTGATGACCCGCTGCCTGGCGGTCGAGCTGGCCGGCGCGGGCGTGCGGGTCAACGCGGTCGCCCCCGGATACGTGGCGACCGAGCTCGTCTCGGAGGTGCCGGCGCAGTGGAGGGCCGAGTGGGAGCGCATCACCCCGATGAGGCGGCTCGCCCGTCCCGAGGAGGTCGCCTCGGTCGTGGCTTTCCTGTCCACCGACGCCGCGTCGTACATGACTGGCGCCGTTGTTCCCGTCGATGGGGGGTATCTCGCATGGTGAGCCGCTCCCGTAACCGGGACATGCCGGAGGACGTGGCGCGCGTCGCGACAAGGGACGTCGACGCCCCGGTGGCGGACGTGGCCGGGCGAGTGGTGATCGCCGTCACCGACGTCCACAAGTCCTTCGGCGGGGTGCCCGTGCTCAAGGGCATCAGCCTCGAGCTACACCGCGGGAAAGTGACCGCGCTCGCCGGGGAGAACGGTGCCGGCAAGTCTACGCTGCTGAAGATCATGGCCGGGCAGGTGAAGGCCGACACGGGGACCGTGGAGATCGAGGGCTATCTCGTCCAGGGGAACGTCCGCGCGGCGCACGTCCTGGGCGCCATGATCGTCCCCCAAGAGTTGGCCCCCGTCCTGGACCTCACCGTCTATGAAAACATCTTCCTCGGGCGTGAGCTGAGGACCCGGATCGGCACCCTCGACCGGCCCCGCATGCGGGCCGAGGCGGCCGAGCTGCTCACCGGCTTTGGGGTGGACCTCGACCCCAACCTGCCGGTCCGTCGGCTGAGCGTGGCCTTGCAGCAGATCGTCGAGATCATCAAGAACTCCTCGGCACCCGGTTGCAAGGTCCTGCTCTTGGACGAGCCGACCTCCGCGATCTCGGACAAGGAGGTCGACCGCCTGTACGGCGTGGTCGAACAACTCAAGGCCCGAGGCGTGGCCATGGTGTACACGACGCACAAGATGGAGGAGATCCGAGCGATCTCCGACCGCGTGGGCGTGCTGAGGGACGGGGTGCTCACCCGGGACGCGGCGATCTCGGCGATCTCCGACGACGAGATCGTCAGTGCGATGATCGGGCGCGACCTCGGTGACCTGTTCCCGCCGAAGCGCCCCGCGCCGGCCGGACCGCCCGTGCTCGAGGTGTCCGGCCTGCGGTTGACGCCGACCGACACGGGGCTCGACCTGTCCGTGCGCCCCGGGGAGATCGTCGCCCTCGCCGGTCTGGTGGGTGCCGGTCGCACAGAGGTCCTCGAGTCGCTGCTGGGCGTCCGGGACCGCCTGGCGGGGGAGGTACGGGTCGCCGGCCGGATGGTCGGCAAGAGGCGGCCGCGACGGGCCATCGACGCCCACATGGCCCTCGTGCCCGAGGACCGCAAGGTCGGCGGCGTCGTGATGGGGATGACCGTTCTCGAGAACGGCCTCCTCCCGCACCTCCCGAGCTTCTCCACGTTCGGGTGGCTGCACCGCGGCCGCAGCCGCAAGGCGATCGACGAGGCAATGACAGCGGTCAACCTGCGGTCCGCCGGCCTGAACCAGGAGGTTCGACACCTGTCGGGGGGCAATCAGCAGAAGGTGGTCCTCGGGCGGTGGCTGACCGGTGACGTCAGCGTGCTGCTGCTCGACGAGCCCACGCGTGGCGTGGACGTGGGCGCCCGTGGCGAGATCTACCGCATCATCACCGCCCTCGCCGCGGACGGCATGGCGGTGCTGATGGCGTCGTCGGACATCACAGAGGTGCTTGGGCTCGCGCACCGCGTCGTGGTGATGCGGAGCGGCCACGTGGTCGCCGAGCTCCAGGGCGTGGCGCTCGACCACCCCCACATTCAGGACCAGATCTTCCGCTTGGCTTCGGGAATGACGCAAGGAGGACAGACGCATGAGCACGATTCAGACGCCTGAGCTGGAAGGCAGCTCCGACAACTTGGCTGCGGGAGCGCGGCGGACTAGGTCGGAAGCCGCACGTGAGGTGCTGATCCGCAACTCGATGGTGATCTTCATGCTGGCGGCGACCGCCGTCTTCACGGTGTCGAACCCCCGGTTCGCCACCACCAGCAACCTGCAGACGATCCTCATCTCGGCGGCACCGTTCGCCCTGATCGCCTTCGGCCAGACCCTGGTGATCCTCACCGGCGGCATCGACCTCTCCGTCGGGTCGATCATCAGTTTGAGCGCCATGACCAGCTCATGGATGATCATCGAGGGCGGGGCCAGCATGGTGCCCGCAGTGACGGCGGCCATCGTCGTGGGACTGGTCGTGGGAGCGGTCAACGGGTTCCTCGTCTCCGTCCTGCAGGTGCAGCCGTTCGTGGCCACGCTGGCGACGTTGACGGCGGCGGCCGGTCTCGCCTACGCCGTCGGGGGCGGGGCTCCCATCGCCGGCCTGCCGACCAGCTACGGAGCCCTGGCCAACACCAAGATCCTCAACTTCCAGCTGCCCGTGTGGATCGCGGTCGTCGGGTTCATCGTGCTGCTTGTGATGATGCGGCGGACCGCCTTCGGCACGCGCATCTACGCCGTGGGTGGCAACCCCGTGGCCTCGCAGATCGCCGGGATCAAGGTGCGCAAGGTGCTCTTCCTCGTCTACCTGATATCCGGAGCTCTTGCGGGCCTGTCGGGCATCCTGCTGTCCTCCCGGGTCCAGAGCGGTGCTCCGCAGCTGGGCTCCGGCTACGAGCTGTCCGCCATCGCCGCCGTCGTGATCGGCGGCGCCAGCCTGTCCGGCGGGCGCGGCACGGTCTGGGGGACCGCGGTCGGGCTGCTGCTCATCCAGACCCTCAACAACGGGCTGGACATCATGTTGGTCCCCTCCTACTGGCAACAGGTCATCGTCGGTGGCCTGATCGCCATCGCCGTCGCCGTCGACGTCTTCGCCACCAAGCACGCCCGATGAGTGGCTTCCCCTTCCACAGTCGTCACCTCAACCACCCGGTAACACCTACGTTCGGATTGGAAAGCGAATGAGCAAGTTCAAGCGTGCAGCGGTAGCGGCGGCCGCCATGATGGTGCTGAGCCCGCTGGCGGCGTGCGGAGGCGGCGGGGGAGGCGCGTCCGCTGGCGGCCCGCGCATCGGCGTCACCGTCTACGGGGAGGGGAACTTAGTCAAGGAGGGCAAGGAAGGAATGGAGGCCTACGCCAAGGCCCGCGGCATGGACCTGCTGTGGAACTCCGCCGACGGCGAGGTGAACAAGCAGGCCAACCAGATCGAGCAGATGATCACCGCCAGAGTTGACGCCATCATCATCGTGCCGGTGCAGTACGACTCACTGCAGCCGCAGTTGCAGCACGCCAAGGACGCCGGCATCCCCGTGATCGCGGTCAACACGACGGTGAAGAACAAGGCCTTGCTGACCACCTCGGTGCTTCCCGACGACGTGGCCGCCGGTACGCAGGACGCCCAGATGATGGTCGACCACCTCGGCGGCAAGGGCAACGTCGTCATGCTCCAATGTGTCTTGGGCAGTTCCTACGAACTGGACCGGACCAAGGGCATGATGAGCGTGCTGGACAAGAACCCGGGGATCAAGCTGCTGGCCAAGGGCGAGGCCGCCAACAATGGGCGCGCCGAGGGCGCGGCGAGGATGAAGAACTGGTTGACCGCCTTCCCGAAGATCGACGGCGTGATGGCGTGTGGCGACGACATGGGCCTGGGTGCAGTGCAGGCCAGCAAGGAGGCTGGCAAGAAGATCCCGGTCACCGGCATCGACGGTATTGCCGACGGTCTGGAGGCCACGAAGAACGGCGACTTCGTCGGTACGCAGTTGCAGGACGGTCGGGTGGAGCTTGGTGCCGGGCTGGCCGTCGCCAACTTGGTGGTCCACCACCAGCCTGTGGAAACGGCGTACGTCTACAAGATGGTGCCGGTCGACGCGCACAACGTGGACACCTTCACGGCGCACGTTGTGACCCACGTCGATGCGTTCCTGAAGACACTTCCCGACCTGCTCGACGCGAATGTCAAGTCGGGGGACATCGCGAACGAGTCAACCAAGTAGATCGTTCGAGCGCGCGCTACTAGGTGAGTAATTCCAAGCCCTGTGACTGGTGTGGCGTGTGTGACCTGGCGGTGAGGGTGTCCAGGATCGGCGTTGGTACCCAACGTCGAGAAGGGAGCTCATCGTGGACGCTGACCTGGACACCCTCGCGACCGCACTGTACGTGCGCGTCGATGATCTGCTGAAGTCCCACCCGAGCAGGCGCCGGAGCGCCCGAGAGTGGGGATCGCGCCCAAGCTGTCCGACACGGAGCTGGTGACGCTGGCGGTCATGCAGGCGCTGCTGGGATACACCAGCGACGCTCGCCGGCTGCGCTCCCGCCCGGGCTCATCTGAGGGCGCTGTTCCCGTTCCTGCCCTTGCAGCCGGGCTACAACAAGCGGCTGCGCACCGCGACGATCGGCTGGCTGATCACGACGCCGGTCGCACCTGCGTGAGGTGTGGGCCCGCCCCACACCTCACGCCATCGACGAACGGAGAGTGACCATGGAACACATCGACATGGCGGAGGACTTGACGATCTCCCGTGTTGCGCTGGGCTTCTGGAGATGGGGAGAGTGGGGCCTGGGGACGAAGGAGCTTGGGTCGCTGGTGGACCAGGCGTTCGACCTCGGCATCACGACCTTCGACCACGCGGACATCTACAACGAAGGTCAGGCCGAGAAGGCCTTCGGGGACGTCCTCTCGACGCGGCCCGGGCTGCGTGAGCAAACCCAAATTATCACCAAGTCGACGATCGTCTACCCATCGGCGAGCGTGCGGGTGAAGTACTACGACACCAGCAGCGACTACATCGTGCGCAAGGCCGAGGCCTCTCTGAAGAATCTGCAGACCGACTACATCGACCTGCTGCTGCTCCACCGCCCCGACCCGTTGATGGATCCCGCGGACACGGCGGCGGCATTCCAGAAGCTGCACGCGGAGGGCAAGGTCCGGCACTTCGGTGTGTCGAACTACAAGGCCTCACAGTTCGACATGCTGCAGAGCTACCTCGACCTGCCCCTGGTCACCAACCAGATCGAGGTGTCAGTCCTCCAGCACGAGAACTTCGAGGACGGTACCATTGCCCACGCACAGCGCCAACGCATCCACCCCATCGTGTGGTCGCCGCTGGCCGGCGGTCGGATCTTCTCCGACGACGGGGAGCAGGGTGTCCGGGTCAGGACGGAGCTGGAGCGGGTGCGGCAGGAGCTCGGGGCGGCGACGCTAGACGAGGTCGCCTTCGCCTGGCTCTACACCCATCCCTCCGGCCTCATCCCTATCACCGGCTCCTCGGACATGGAGTTCGTGCGCCGGCCGGTCGCCGCCCAGGCCCATCGGCTGACGCGCGAACAGTGGTTCGCCGTCTGGTCGGCGGCCACCGGACGCAAGGTCCCGTGACCAACCCGCCACCCCCACCTTCATGCCGGACACGTCCCACAGCCGTGCCGGGCACATCGAAAGGAACACCATGGAACTGACTCGCGAAGAATTCCTCAGCCGGCTCGACCACTCCCTCCTCAAGCCCCAGCTCACGCTGGAGGAGATCGTGGCGGGCCTCGAGTACGCCGCTGAGGTCCAGGCCAAGGCTGTGTGCGTCTCGCCCCACCGCCTCAAGCAGGCCAAGGACGTCCTGCAGGGCACTGAGGTCATCATCGGCACCGTGGCGGCCTTCCCCTCGGGCGCCCACGACACCCGCGTCAAGGTCTTCGAGACCCAGACATGCTTCGAGATGGGCGCGACGGAGGTCGACATGGTCATCGACATCGGCGCCATGAGGAGTGGCCGCGAGGACTTGGTCCTCGAGGACATCCGCGCCGTGGTCGAGGCCAGCCCCGCCGACGTGAAGGTGATCCTGGAGACGGCGTACCTCACCGACGAGCAGATCGTGCGGGGCGCCGAGCTGGTCTCGGAGGCGGGCGCGGCGTTCGTGAAGACGTCGACCGGGTTCGCGCCCACCGGGGCGACACCGCAGAACATCGCGCTGCTGCGCAAGGGCGCCGCACCGGGCGTCCAGGTCAAGGCGGCGGGCGGGCTCCAGACCCTCGCCCAGGTCGCCGCTGTGGTCGAGGCGGGCGCCGACCGCTTCGGCGTCAGCCGCACCAAGGAGATCCTGGCCGAGATTGGTTGACCGGAACTGCTTCACCGACCCAGAACGGACGGTTCCATGACGCTCGTCGCCGGCATCGACTCCTCCACCCAGAGTTGCAAGGTCATCGTCCGCGACCTGGCGACCGGGCGGATGGTCCGTCACGGGAGGGCGGCCCACCCTCCCGGGACGGTCGTCCACCCCTCCCGCTGGTGGGACGCCCTGCTGGCGGCCGTGCACGACGCCGAAGGTCTCGACGACGTCGCGGCCCTCTCGGTGGCGGCCCAGCAGCACGGGATGGTGTGCCTCGACGCGTCGGGCGACGTGGTTCGGGACGCGATGCTGTGGAACGACACGAGCTCCGCCCTCCAGGTCGTCCAGCTCAACGCGGAGCTGGGCGCCGAGGAGTGGGTGCGCCGTACCGGCGTGCCGCTGGCGGTGTCCTACACCGTCACGAAGCTGCGCTGGCTGCGCGACAACGAACCGGACAACGCGAGACGGACCGCGGCGGTGGCTCTGCCGCACGACTACCTGACCTGGCGGCTGCGGGGCCACGGGACCGGTTCGGGGGCGCTGGAGGAGCTCACCACCGACAGGTCCGACGCGAGCGGTACGGCGTACTGGTCCGGCGTCACGGGGGAGTACTGCGAGGACCTGTTCGAGCTGGGGTTCGGCCGGCGTGCCGTGCTGCCCAGGGTCCTCGGTCCGACCGGCAGCGCGGGGGTGACCGGCGAGGGCATTTCCGGGATACCGCCCGGTGTGCCGTTGGGGGTGGGAGGCGGCGACAACGCCGTCGCAGCCCTCGCCCTCGGCCTGGAGACCGGGGACGCCGTCATCTCGCTGGGGACCTCGGGGACCGTGTACGCGCGGACGGCGTTCCCGGTGCAGGACATGACCGGGGTGGTGGCGAGCTACTCCGACGCGACCGGCGACCACCTGCCGATCGTGGCGACGTTGAACGCCGCCCGCGACCTGGACGCGGCGACCGCCCTGCTGGGACGTACCCGGGCCGAGCTGGACGCGCTGGCGCTGCAGGCGCCGCCGGGCGCGGGAGGGCTGACGGTGCTTCCGTACTTCGAGGGGGAGCGGACGCCGAACCTGCCGACCGCACGGGCATCGGTACACGGGCTCTCGCTGGCCAACAGCACGCCCGGGAACCTAGCCCGCGGGATGGTCGAGGCGATGCTGTGTAGCCAGCTGGTGGGGCTGCAGGCCCTGCAGCGGCTCGGCGTCCCGGTGCATCGGCTGCTGCTGATCGGCGGCGGGTCGCGGAGCAGTGCGGTGCAGTCGGTTCTGCCCGAAATGGTGACCGTCCCGGTGCTTGTGCCGGCGCCCGGCGAGTACGTCGCCGAGGGCGCGGCCATGCAGGCCGATGCAGGCCGCTGCCGCCCTGACCGGGGACGTGCCGCACTGGGACAAGGACATGCTAGCGCTGCCGCAGCGCGCCTTGCAACCCGGGATCATGGCGCAGCACGAGGCCGCCAAGCGTGCGCTCGGCTACGCCTGATCGATGGCTCACCGACAGGAGGAGGGCGGGAGCATGGAACTGGTGTCCGGGTCGGGCGGCTCCGGGTCGGGAGGACCGGTGGTCCGGACGGTGCTGGGCGATGTCCCGCCCAGCGAGCTGGGGCCGGTCGACTACCACGAGCACCTCTTCCAGGTCACGCCGCTCTTGGCCGGGGACGAGCTGGACGACGAGGACGCGTCTCCGCGTGGTGCACGCCACGGGCGCGCACCACAGCGGGCACTACGCCGAAGACCACCCGGTAAGGCGGCTGAGCGAGGAACAGCTGGTGTCCCGGTTCGTGACCGAGGTGGTCCAAGGCTTCGCGGAGGCGGACAGTCCGGTCCTGGCGGATGGACCGCCACGAGCGCGGGATGCTCACCGCGGTGGCCGCCACGCACGTGACGACGGGTGCGCCCGTCATGGTGCCCCTCGAGCACGGGTCCGCGGCGCACGAGGTGCTCGACGTGCTGGAGGCGGACGGCGTACGACCCGAGCGGGTGGTGCTCGCCCACGTCGACCGTAACCTCGACGCCGGCCTGCACGGCGAGCTCGCCGCCCGCGGGGCGTTCCTGGGGTACGACGGCATGGCGCGGCACCGTGAGGCGCCCGACTCCGCGATCATCGAGTGCCTCGCCTCGGTGGTCGCGGCCGGCCACGGCGCGCAGCCGGTGCTCGGCGGCGACGTCGCACGTCGCAGCCGGTACCTCTCCTACGGGGGCATGCCGGGGCTCGCGTACCTGCCGGAACGGTTCGTGCCCAGGCTGGTGGAGCGGATCGGACGCGGTGCGGTGGACCGGCTGCTGGTCCCCAACCCCGCCGCCTGGCTCGCCTTCGAGCCGACGGCCGGTTGACGTCCGGGCTCAGTGGCTCTTGCGGAAGTCCGCGAGATCCTTCTTCATCTCGCGGATCCGGTCCAGGTGCCGGGGTCCGCGGCGGACCGCGACACCGGTGGCGAGGATGTCGATGACCGCGAGGCCCGCGAGGCGGCTCACCGAAGGGGTGAACATCTCGGTGTCCTCGAAGGTCTTGGCGATGATGGCGATGTCGCAGTGGTCGACCAGCGGCGTGCGGTCGCCGGTCAAGGCGATCACCGTCGCGCCCCGGGACCGGGCCTGCCGGGCCACCTCGATCACCGACTGCGTCCTGCCGGTGTTCGAGATCGCCACCACCACGGTGTCGGGGTCGGCCATGGACGCCGCCATGAACTGCTGGTGGGCGTCCACGGGTGCCGTGCAGGGCACGCCGAACAACGTCGCCTTCTGCTCAGCGTCCTGCGCGATGATGTTCGATGCGCCGAACCCCACCCACATGATCGAACGA
>JAABUM010005741.1_pt1 | contig 12748 bp, 10 predicted proteins | sample 5559161 | NCBI WGS metagenome assembly JAABUM01 (sample SAMN10711868, study PRJNA513369) | rock metagenome | isolation source: Antarctica rocks | place: Antarctica: Victoria Land, Siegfried Peak nord | reverse complement strand
CCGGCCCTCTCCCGGAGGGAGAGGGAGAAGAAGGGGCATTGCAACTTCCGGTTCCGTCCTGCCAGAGTTGTGCGGCGCAACATGGCAGGGCCGCATGGACCAGGAACATACAACACCCGAAGCCCTGGCGCAGGTGTTGACGGAGACCGTTGCAGCCGCCCGGGACCGTGCGCGGGAGGACCCGTTCGGCAACCCGGTGCTGCTGGTGGCCCTCGCCATCTCCCGCCAGCTTGACCGGGGCACGCTGGACTTGGACCAAGTGGCCGCCTTGGTCCGCATCCTGCGGGACCGCGCCTTCGCAGCCCGCGCCACGCGCCTGGGCGCCTACGCGCACAGCTCAGCCGGACCGAACGGTGCCGAGGCGCTCGCCGCCCTGGCCCGGCGGCTGGCACGGCCCGACCCGCTGGACAGCCCCGTGCCGTTCGCCGAGTTCAACGCCGCCTGCGAGAGGACGCGGTTCGCGGTGGTGTTCACGGCGCACCCGACCTTCTCCGCCCCTGCGCCGGTGCTGCACGCCTTGGCGGAGGCCGCCGGGGGCACGGCGCCGCCCGCCTTCGTCACGCATCGTCCGAGCCGCCCGACGCTGGAGCAGGAGTTCGAGCAGGCCGCCGCCGCCCTGCATCGCGGGCGCGACGCCCTGGACGCCCTGTCCGCCGCCCTACTGCGGGAGGCTGCCGCCATCTGGCCCGACCGCTGGACCAGCCTGGTCCCGCGTCCCGTCGTGCTGGCAAGCTGGGTCGGTTACGACACCGACGGGCGCACCGACATCGGCTGGTGGGACACGCTGCGGCTGCGGCTGCGGATGAAGCGGCTGGGACTGGTGCGGCTGGCCGCCCAGGTCGGGGACGCCGACCGAGATACCGAGGGCAAGGCCGCCCTGTCCGCCCGCGTGGCGGAGGCCGTCGCGGCCGTGGACGCGCAGCTCCTGCTGGCGCCGTCCGGCCCCGACCCCAAGGAGGTCGCCGCGTTTGCCGAGGCGCTGGTCGGTGGGCGCGACGCCGCCCTGCATACTCCGGCGCCATTGCTGCCGCTGTTCGACGCCGCCATAGCGGACGCGGAAGGTGACGGCCGCCTGCAACTGCTCGTCGCCCGCGCCGGGCTGGTCGGGCATGGCATGTCCCTGGCGCACACCCACGTCCGGCTGAACGCCACCCAGCTTCATAACGCCATCCGCCAGCGCCTGGGGCTGAGCGACCCGCCGGGCGACCCGGTGCGCCGCCGGGCGCTGCTTGCGGGCATCAATGCCGCGCTGGACGCGGTGCGGCCCGTCCCGGTTTACTTCGGTGCCCTGTTGGCCGAGCAGGCGTCCGCCGTGCGGCTGATGATGACCGTCGCGCAGGTCGTCAAGCACGTGGACGGCACCAGCCCGATCCGCTTCCTGATCGCCGAGACCGAGAGCGGCTATACCCTGCTGGCCGCGCTGTGGCTCGCCCGCCTGTTCGGCTGCGACCGCAACATCGAGATCAGTCCCCTGTTCGAGACCGCCGAGGCGCTGGAGTCCGGCGCCCGCGTGCTGGACGAGGCGCTGCGGTCGCCGCACTGGCGCGACTACCTGCGGCAGACCGGGCGGCTGTGCCTGCAATTCGGCTACTCCGACAGCGGGCGCTACGTCGGGCAGTTGGACGCCTCCTACCTGATCGAGCGGCTGCGGATGCGTGTCGCCGACGCCCTGGCCCGGCATGGCGTGAGCGGCATTGAGGTCGTGCTGTTCGACACGCACGGCGAGAGCATCGGCCGCGGCAGCCACCCCGGCAGCATGACCGACCGGCTGCGCTACCTGTCCCCCGCCACCAGCCGCCAGGCGTTCGCCCGCGCCGGCGTCACGGTGCGGGAAGAGAGCGCGTTCCAAGGCGGCGACGGCTACCTGCACTTCGGCAGCCCGGCCCTGGCGCTGGCCAGCATCGCGCGCATCGCCGAGCACGCCTTCGCCGATCCCCCCGCCAGCGGCGACCCGATCTACGACGACCCCGACTTCGCCGTGGACTTCTTCGCCACCATCGGCCAGGCGATGCGCGGGCTGGTGGAGGACCCGGGCTATGCCGCGCTGCTCGGCACCTTTGGCCCGGCGCTGCTGGACCCCACGGGATCGCGCCCCAGCGCGCGGCAGACGGACAGCGGCGGACCCGTGGCGATACGCCACCCGCGGGAGCTGCGGGCGATCCCCAACAACGCGATCCTGCAGCAGGTCGGCTGGTGCGCCAACACCGTGCACGGGCTGGGCGCCGCGGCGCTGCGCCATCCCGAGCCGTTTGCGGAGCTGCGGCGCACCAGCAGCCGGTTCCGCCGGGCGACCGACCTGGTGGCACATGGGCTGCTGCATTCGGACCTCGACGTGCTGCGCGCGACGGTCGCGGTGTTGGACCCCGGCACCTGGCTGGACCGCGCCGCCCATGCGGAGGTGCCGGGGCGGCGGGAGGGGCTGGTGGCGGTGGCGCGTGCGCTGGAGCGGCTGGACTTGTGGGCGGATGTCGCCGCGATGTTCCGCCGGGTGCAGACCGATCACCTGTCGCTGCGGGCGGTGTGGCCCGATGCGCCGTGCATGGGGGACGAGGAGGTGCTGCTCCATGCGCTGCGGCTGGCGCTGATCCAGCGCATCTGGCTGCTGGCGACGGCGATCCCGGACTTCTCGCCGCGGCACGGCGTCACGCCGCAGGACATGCTGGACCGGCTGATACGCCTGGACGTGCCGGCGGCGGTAGCCCTGCTGGCGGAGGTGTTCCCGGCTGCCGCCGCGCCGGGTGCCGAGTTGGACTACGGCGAGGCCGCGGGCCCGCGCAGCGGGTCGTATGGGGCGGAGCACAAGGCGATCTTCGACCCGATGCGGCGGCTGTTCGACCTGCTGCGGGAGATCGGCGGGGCGGTCACCCATCACGTCGGGGCGTTCGGCTGACGAGCCACGCCTGCAAGGCGGCCGGGCCGACCTGGTAGGTGCCGACCTCCTTGTGGCGCACGAAGCCCAGGCGCGCGTTGATGGACAGCATCGGCGCGTTCGATGCGGCGTTGTTGGTGGTCATCAAGGTAACGCCAGGCTTACGCTCGCGCACCAGGCGCAGCATCCGCGCCTTGAGCGCCTTGGCCAGGCCGTGCCCGCGCAGGGCCGGGCCACGGCGGTCAGGTCCTGGTGCGTGCGGTCTGGAAAGCGGGAGTCCCATCCGGCCTCGCACATGCCGGCCACCTCGTCTCCGTCCAGCAACATGACAAGGAGGTGCTCGCTGCCAGTCCGGTCGGCCTCCTCGTATCCGGTGGCGTAGCCCTGTAGGTCGAAGCGGTTGGGCGGCATATCCAGGCTACCTGTCGGCACGTCCTGGACCAGGGTGGTGAAGGCGGGAACAAGGGCCTCAAGGCGTGTCATCGGCACACGTCCGGCATGGACCTCCCGCCGCAAGGTGGGCGGGGCCGCCGCTTCCCATCGGGCCAGGCTGGTCCAGTCCAGGCCGGAGAACGGAAGGCGGTTCTCAACCTCCAAGTGCTTCCGTGTCGCGCCGATGGCGGCCAGGAATGCCTGGCTGTCCGGTGTGCGGCCGTAGAGGGTCGCGGTTGTCTTGCCGTGGTCCTGCATGAAGGCCAGCAAGGGTCGCAACAGGGCGGTACCGACACCCTGCCGGCGCCCGGACCGCAGGACGCCGCCCCAGGCGGTGACGAATGGGGCAAAGGCGGCGTAGTCGTCGGTTCCCTCACGACGGACGCTCAGGGCGACGCTGCCGAGAATGGTCCCGTCCTGAACGGCCAGGATGCGGCTGGACTTCCAAAAAGGCCACCTCTTCCGTGCGCCATGCTCGAAGTCGGCATCGGGCAGGATGGGTTCGCTGGGGTCGTCCTCCATGGCGCGGGCGCGGCGGAAAGCGTGGAAGGCGGCCCAGGCGTCCGGGCTAGCAGTGTCTGGATTGAATGGCTCTGTCCTGATCATATGAGGCCCTGCTGATCCGAGCCTGACACTATGCTGCGGGCGGTCAGGCGTTAAGGTGCAGGCGCGCACATCACCGTCCATGCTACAAATCGTCACAGGAGGACCGCACGATGGCCGCGTTGCATAAGATGCCGCCGATCCGGCACCTGACGGTTGCCGAGTTCCTGGCCTGGCCGTCGGACCAGACCGGATGCGCCTGGCAGTTAATTGACGGCGAACCCGTTGCGATGGCGCCGGCGTCGGACACGCACGGGGCGATCCAGGCCGAGATCGCCCGGTTGATTGGCAACCACCTGCTAAGCCGCAACAGCCCGTGCCGCGTCGTCGTCGCGCCCGGCGTCAGCCCGCGCATCCGCACCAACACCAACGTCCGCGTGCCGGACCTTGCCGTCACCTGCCAGTCGGCGTCCCTCAAGCGGCACCTGATGGAGCAGCCGGTGCTCGCCATCGAGATACTGTCCCCGAGCAACGAGGCGGAGACCTGGGGCAGCGTCCTGGCCTACGCGACCATTCCCTTCATGCGGGATATCCTGGTCGTGCGCTCGCTTGAGGTCGGCGCCGAGGTGCTGACCCGGCAACCGGACGGCACCTGGCCCGCAGAGTTCACTCAGGTGTCCGGCCGCCTTCTTCTGCCCTCCATCGAGGCTGAGTTCGACGTAGCGGACTTCTACGCCACGACCGAGTTCGCACGGCCCGCCGCCCGCTGATGTGTTCCACGTGAAACAATGCATCCACCACCTGGCGTTCGCCACACGGGGCCAAGGGCTGCACCCCGCGACCAGCCCGGTTTGCGCCTGGGTCGCCGGGCAGGGGATCGCCACCGGCCTGCTCACGGTCTGGTGCCGCCACACCTCCTGCTCCCTGCTGGTCCAGGCCAACGCCGACCCTGACGTGCAGGCGGACCTCGAAGCCTTCTTCGTCCGCCTTGCCCCAGAGGGCCGCGGCCTGTACCGGCACGAGGCGGAGGAGCTGGACAACATGCCCTCCCACCTGCGCGCCGCGCTGACCGCCGTGCAGGTCGTCGTGCCCGTGCAGGACGGCCGCCCCGTGTTCGGCCGGTTCCAGGACCTTTATGTGTTCGAGCACCAGTCCGGCCCGCACGACCGGACGCTGGTGCTGCACCTGATCGGCGACGCCGCATGACGACGCGCCCGCCGTCATCATGCGGTCATTTTGCCCCGCCTCGAACACCCGCTAAGGTCCGGCCAGCAGAGAAGGAGTCTCGGATGCGCGCAGCAGTGATCGGCTTGGCGGCGGCCCTTGCGGCCTCCGGCAGCGCAGGCGCACAGGTCGTCTATCCCATCGACCGCGCCGAAATCTTGGCCGGCAGCCGCTTCGACCTCAAGGTCGAGTTCCCCGGCGTCGCCGATCCCGCCCGCGTCCGCGTCACCGTCAACGGCCAAGACCACGCCGCCGCCCTGGGCCGCGCCGCCGAGTTCACCGCACGGGAGGACGGCAAGGACGCCTCCGCCCTGGTCCTGCGCGGCGTCAGCATCCCCCAGCCCGGCACCTATGCCGTGACCGCGACCGACGGCGACCGCACTGCCACTGTGACATGGGAGGTGTATGCCGCCCCGCAGCCGCGCCGGGCCAAGAACGTCGTCCTGATGATCGGCGACGGCATGGCGATAGCCAACGTCACCGCCGCCCGCCTGCTGCATGGCCAGATGACGGAGGGCCGCTACCGCCGCACGCTCGCGATGGACGGCCTGCCGGCGATGGCGACGGTCGGCACCTCCGGCACGGACAGCATCGTCACCGACAGCGCCAACTCCGCCAGCGCCTACAATACCGGGCACAAGAGCGCCGCGAATGCCCTGGGCGTCTATGCCAGCCGCAGCACAGGCAACCTGGACCACCCGCATGTGGAAACCTTGGGGGAGGTCGTAAAGCGCCAGCTCGGCATGTCCGTCGGCATCGTCACCAATACCGAAATTCAGGACGCGACCCCTGCAGGCGTGTTCGCCCACACCCGGCGCCGGGCCGACTATATCCCTATCACCGACCAGATGCTGGCGTTCGCGCCCGATGTGGCGATGGGCGGCGGCAGCGCGTCTTTCCTGCCGCAGTCCACGCCGGGCAGCCGCCGCCGGGACGAACGCGACGTGATCGCCGCGTTCAAGGAGCGCGGCTACGCCTTCGCCGGCACCGCAGCCGCCCTGTCCGCCGCCGCCGACCCCGGCACGCGCAAGCTGCTGGGCCTGTTCAACCTGGGCAACATGGACGGCGCCCTGGACCGCTTCTACCTCAAGAAGGGCAACGTCAGCCGCTTCCCCGAGCAGCCCGACCTGACGGAGCAGGTCGCCGCCGCCCTACAGGTGCTGGAGCGCAACCCCGCAGGCTTCTACCTGATGATCGAGAGCGGGCTGATAGACAAGTTCAACCACCCGCTCGACTGGGAGCGTTCGGTATATGACACCATCATGCTCGACCGCACGCTCAAGGTGGTGCTGGACTGGGCCGGCGCCCGCAACGATACCCTGGTGATCGTCGTGCCGGATCATACCCACGGCGTCGGCATCGTCGGCACCGTCCGCGACGACGTGCAGGCCGAGCAGATGCGCGACAAGGTCAGCGTCTATGCCGACGCGGGCTTTCCCAACTACCCGCCGCCAGACGCGCGGGGCTATCCGCCTAGCGTGGACGTGTCGCGCCGGCTGGCGATGTTCTACGCCGCGTTCCCCGACTACTACGAGAGCTACAAGCCCAACCTGGACGGCCCGCGCGTCCCCGCCGTCCGCAGCGGTGCCAACGGCCCTTATGTTGCCAACGAGCGCGGCAACATGCCCGGCGCCCAGCTTCGGGTCGGCAACCTGCCGCGCGATGCCGAGCAGGGCGTGCATTCCATGGACGACGCGCTGCTGCGCGCCACCGGGCCGGGGTCGGACCGGCTGCACGGCTTCGTGGACAACACCTTCGTGTTCCGCGCCATGGCGGAGGCGCTTGGCCTTGGCCGGCCGTAGCCTGCCCCGCCGCGCCCTGCTGGCAGGGCCGCTGCTGGCTGCCGGCAGGGCCGCATGGGCTGCGGAGCGGCTGCATTTCGACGACCTGTATGGCGACTGGACCGTGACGGGCCTGCGCTTCTCCAACCGCGCCAAGGCGCTGGCCGGGCACGCCGCCACCATGGCCGGCTTTATGGCGCCGCCACTGAAGGCCGAGGCGGACTTCTTCGTGCTCACGCGGGACCCGCTCAGCATGTGCCCGTTCTGCTCATCGGACGCCGAGTGGCCGCCCGACATCGTCGTCGCCTACCTGCGGCGCGAGGCGCAACCGACCGCGCCCAACGAGGTGATCGAAGTGACGGGCAGGCTAGAACTTGGCTCCTGGACCGACCCGGCTACAGGCTTCGTCAGCCAGGCCCGGTTGCGCGATGCCGGCTTCCGCCGCACCTGAAGCGCGGCCCGGCGCAGCGCTGAACGTGCAGGGTCTGGTGATCGCCTTTCTCGGTGCCGGCTCGGCCCAATCTATGCCGGTCCTGTCCATGCCGGTCCTGTCCCTGCCAGCCCTGTCGCTGGCGCCGGGCAGCGCCACTGCCGTCGAGGGCCCGTCCGGCGCCGGCAAGACCAGCCTGCTGCACGCCCTGGCCGGCATTGAGCGTCCGGCGGCAGGCAGCGTGCGCTGGGACGGCGACGACCTCTGGACCCTTTCAAGCTCCGCCCGGGACCGCTGGCGGCGGGCGCGGCTGGGCCTGGTGTTCCAGGACATGCACCTGCTGCCGGGCCTGTCCGCCCTGGACAACGTGCTGCTGCCGGTGCTGTTCGATCATGCCCGCGTGCCGGCGGCCCTGCGCGCCCGTGCGGCGGCGCTGCTGGACGGGCTGGGCATCGCCGCCCCAGGCCGCCGCGCCGCGGTGCTGAGCCGCGGCGAGCGGCAGCGCGTCGCGCTGGCCCGCGCCCTGCTGCGCCAGCCCGCCGTCCTGCTGGCGGACGAGCCGACCGCCAGCCTGGACCCTGTCGCCGCCCATGAGGTCGGCACCCTACTGCTGGACGCTGCCACGGCGGGCGGGGCCACCCTCATCGTCGCCACCCATGACCCGGCGCTGCTGGCCCGCCTGCCCCGCCGCCTGCGCCTGCGCGCCGGCCAACTGGAGGAAGCCGCCTGAACCCCTGGCCCATCGCCCGCGCCGCCCTGCGCCGCGGCTGGCGCGGCGCCCTGGCGATGACCCTGCTGGTGGCGCTTGCGACCGCCCTGGGTACCGGCGTCGGCATCCTGGAGCGCGGGATGCGCCGTGCCGCGGCACAGGCGGCGGACGCCTTCGATCTGGTCGTCGGCGCACCCGGCAGCGCCGCGCAGCTCGTGCTCACCTCCGTCTATCTGCAACCCGACACCGTGCCGTTGCTGGACGGCGCCACCCTGGCCCGCGTGATGGCGGAGCCGGAGGCCGTCTGGGCCTCTCCCATCGGCTTCGGCGACGGCTGGCGCGGCCACCCCATCGTGGGCGTCACCGCGGCCTTCGCGACGCTCGGCGGACGGCGCACCCTAGCGGAGGGCCGGGTGTTCGGCACGGAGGACGAGGCTGTGGCCGGTGCTGCCGTGCCCTTGGCTCTGGGCAACACCTTGCAGCCGCAGCATGGCCGGATCGAGTCGCCGGAGGGCGGCCATGTCCATGCCGAGAGCACCTACACCATCGTCGGCCGCCTGCCCCCGACCGGCACCCCTTGGGACCAAGCCATCCTGGTGCCTATCGAGAGCGTGTGGGAAATCCACGGCCTGGGCAACGGGCACCCCCCCGGCGTCGAGCGCATCGGCCCGCCCTGGGAAGCCGGCCCGCCCGGGGTCCCGGCCATCGTAGTAAAGCCCCGCAGCATCGCCGGAGCCTACCAGCTTCGCGCGCGCTACCGGACGGCGGCCAGCACGGCAGTGTTCCCCGGCGAGGTCCTGGCCGGCCTGTTCCGCATCCTGGGCGACGTGCGCGGCGCCTTGTCGGCGATGGCGACCGCCTGCGCCGTGCTGGTGGTGGCCGCGGTGGTGCTGGCCTTCGGCGCCATCGTTGCCGCACGGGCGCGGGACCATGCCGTGCTGCGCGCCATCGGCGCCCCGCCGGGCTTCCTGCTGGCGGCGCTTTGGCTGGAGCTGGGGGCCGTGCTGGCGGTTGGCGTCGCGGCCGGGATCGGGCTGGGCTGGGCGGCGGCTGGCGTGGCCGGCGCGGTGCTGGGGCGTGCGGCGGGCCTGCAAATCCCTGTCGTGCCGGGCTGGGCGGATGCGGCGCTGGCCGCGGCGGTGCTGGCAGGTGGCCTAATGGCGGCGGCGGTGCCGGCCCTTACCGGAAGCCGGGTGCCGCCGGGTGCGGGATTGAAGGGATAGGAGGCTGCCCGGTCCCGGGCAGCCACCATGCCAGGCGCTCGAACGTCGCCACGGCCCCGTCCGCGACCCGCTCCGCATCCGCCACTGGCACCAAGTCCAGCCGTGCCAGGAACAGGCGCCACATCCTGCCGGTGTCGGTGCCATAGCCGGCGAAGTAGGTGCAGCCGCAGCCGCCATCCAGCCCCAGGCACCGTTCCACGTTCCGCTCGATGACCTGGCCGCCCAGGGTCGAACCCTCCATCACGTAAAGCGAGCCGAGCGCCTCGGCGGCACCGCGCAGCACGGGCAGCGGACACGCCGGCAGCATCCGGGCGGCACGCGCCGACAACCCGACCGTAGCCAGGTCGGCCCGCAAAAGGTGCAGGCGTCGCCGCGGGCCGAGGAAGGCGGCGTCCTGAAACAGCGTCGCCACCTGCGGCTCCCAGCCGCGCCAGAAACCATAGAACCGCTCAAGCACCCTCCGGTAGGCGTCTAGGCCAAGCCGTTCGTCCAGTAGGCCCAGCGCGCCCTCAAGCCTGTCATGGGCCGGTCGCGTCACGAACCGCAGGCGGGCGAGCAGGGCACCGGCCGGCGGGGCCTCCGTCAGCACATCATCGCCTCCACCTTGGCCGTCAGCACGTCCAAGGCAAAGGGCTTCGTGAGCACCTGCATGTCCGGGTCCGGCACGCCGCCTTCCCATGCCGCGCTCTCGGCATAGCCGGTGATGAACAGTACTTTCAGGCCGGGGCGGTGGACCCGCGCCGCGTCGGCGAGCTGCCGCCCGTTCATCCCGCCGGGAAGGCCCACGTCGCTGACCAGCAGGTCAATGTCTCGCCTGGATCTCAGGATGTGCAGCCCTTCGGGGCCGTCAGCCGCCTCGATCACGTCATAGCCCATGTCACGCAGCACGTCGCCGACCAGCATCCGCACGGCCGGCTCGTCGTCCACCACCAGCACCGTCCCGCCGGCCTCGCAGGGCGTGTCCGGCAACAGCTCCAAGCTGCCGTCCTCCGGCTCGTCAAGCCCGGCGTAGCGCGGCAGGTAGATGCACAAGGTCGTCCCCCGTCCCACCTCGCTGTGGATGCGGGTGTGGCCGTTCGACTGCTTGGCGAAGCCATAGACCATGGACAGCCCCAGGCCGGTGCCCTGACCGAGCAGTTTGGTCGTGAAGAAAGGCTCGAACACGCGGGCGATCACGTCAGGCGCCATGCCGCACCCCGTATCGGTGACGGACACCGCCACATACTGCCCGGGGGCCGTCTCGTGCGCGCTGGCGTAGGCGTCGTCCAGGGTGACGTTCGCCGCCTGGATGGTCAGGTGGCCGCCTCCCGGCATGGCGTCCCGGGCGTTGATGGCGAGGTTGAGCAGCGCGTTCTCAAGCTGGTTCGCGTCGCAGAGCGTCTTCCAGAGTCCTCCCAGGATCATCGTCTCGACACGGATGGCCGGGCCGACGGTGCGGCGGATCAGGTCCTCCATCGAGGTCGCGAGACGGTTCACGTCCACCGATTGCGGATCGAGGGTCTGCCGGCGCGAGAACGCCAGCAGGCGGCTGGTCAGCGACGCGGCCCGGTTGGCGGACGTGGTGGCCATGCCGATGTAGCGGTCCAGGTCGCCGATGCGGCCTTGGCCGACGCGCGTCTGTATCAGCTCCAGGCTGCCGGATATGCCGGTCAGCAGGTTGTTGAAGTCGTGCGCGATCCCGCCGGTCAACTGCCCGACCGCCTCCATCTTCTGGCTTTGGCGCAGCTTGTCGCTCAGGTCGGCGATCCGGCGCAGGCTGCGCACCATCACATCGGTAATGCCGTGCCGGAGGGTTTCGGCCATCTCCAGTTCCCACTCGGCCCAGGGCCTTGCGATCCCGTGCCGCTTTTCGGCCCATTTCTCGTAAGAATACGTTGGCGAGCCGGAGGTGCCGCCCGCCGCCTCATTGCGGGAGCTGCCGTCCCACGTCACCAGCTCCGGCTCCTCCGGGCGGAACCAGAGCAGCATGTTGGAGCGGTCGTCGGACAGGAACACCGCGAGCAGGCCGCTGGCAACCGCCGCATGCCCGCTCCAGGGCGGGAAGGCGGCGCCGAGGTTGTTGGCGTGGAACGACTTGGCGGAGCCGCCAAGCGTCCGCAGCCAGGCGGCGAGGCCGCGGACGTCCGCCTCGGGCGGCGTGTGCCCCAGGACCGAGACGCCGCCGTCGTAGAGCACGGCGGCGCCGGTGGCGGCGAACAGGCTGTTGACCTTGACCGCCCCGGTCGTCAGCGCCGCAGTGACGTCGTCCGCCTCCGCCATGTGCGCCTGCAACGCCGACATCCGGACAAGGTCCTCGCGCCTGGCCTGTTCCGTGGCAACGTTCTCGGCGGGTCCGACGCGCAGCGCGAAGGCGTCGGTCAGCGCCGACGCAGCCAGCCGCTGGTTGGAGGACGGATGGTGCGGCTGGCGGTGATGGCAGACCATCAGGCCCCACAGCCGGTCCTTGTGCAGGATGGACAGCGACATGGAACCGTTGATGCCCAGGTTGCGGTGGATTTGCATGTGGACCGGCGACAGGCTGCGCAGGCGGGCGAACGACAGGTCAATGGCGCGTGGCGGCGTGCCGCCGGGCCACGCCGGATCACTGTTCAGGGGCACCGGCGCGGCGTCCCGGTCGGCGACCCAGCGCATCGGGCTGTGCCGGTACAGCTCACGGGCCTGCACCGGTATGTCGGCAGCGGGGAAGTGGAGGCCGCCCAGCGAGGCGTCCCAGTCGGCGACCTTGTCCTCGACAATGGCCTGCCCGTTCCAATCGGTGTCGAAGAGGTAGATCACGACCCTCTCATAGCCTGTCAGGAAGCGGACGCCGCGGGCTGCGACGAGGGCCAGCTCATCCAGGTCGTTCCCCGTTTCCCGCAGGTCAACGATGACCTCCTGGTGCCGGCGGATGACGGTCTGGGCGTCCGCCTGGTCCCCGGCGCCAGCACGCTCCAACTCCACCAGGATCAGGCCGGCATGGCTATGGACGGATGCATCGAACGCCTGGGCGTTGCCTTCCAGCTTGAGGGTGGATTGCCAGGGGACGCCTCCCCGCAGCTTGCCGTCCTGAAGGCGCTTCTGCGCTGCCTCGGTGAAGGGCAACCCTAGCACATCGCCGATGCTGCGACCGAATACCGCACCTGCGGACGCAGGCGTGGCCAGCATCCCGGCCATGTTGCCGCTGGCGGCAACCACGGTCCAGCCGCGCGAAGGGTCGGCAACCAGCATGGCGCCATGCGGCTGGATCGTCCCCGGGATGTGGATGGGTTCTAGGGAGCAAGCTGGATCGGCACCCATCTTCTCCGCTGCAATGATTAGGGCGTCTGTAGTCTCCTGATGCGTGGTCTCGATGATAGCTGAGAATGACATGGGCAGGACTGTTGAGCTGCGAGTATCCAAGATCTGCTCCAACGAAGTAGCCTATGAACCCAACTAGGGCGTGTCCTCAATTGAGCCAGATGGTTGCGGCGGCGAGGTGGACGGCGCTGAGGAAGTTGCGGGCGGTCTTGTCATATCGGGTCGCGATGGCCCTGAACTGCTTGAGCTTGGCGAAGAGGT
>JAABUM010005740.1_pt1 | contig 12749 bp, 13 predicted proteins | sample 5559161 | NCBI WGS metagenome assembly JAABUM01 (sample SAMN10711868, study PRJNA513369) | rock metagenome | isolation source: Antarctica rocks | place: Antarctica: Victoria Land, Siegfried Peak nord | reverse complement strand
CGATCCTGGGCAACCACGACGTACATCGCGAGCAGGATCCAGGCCGAGGGGTTGATGGTCATGGACACACTGATCTGTTCAAGGTCGATACCGTCGAACAGTGCCTCCATGTCGGCTAACACGTCGACGGCGACGCCTTCGCGGCCGACCTCGCCCAGGCTCATCGCGTCGTCGGAGTCCAGGCCCATCAGTGTGGGCATGTCGAAGTCCACGGACAGCCCGGTCTGGCCTTGGGCGATGAGGTAGCGGAAGCGGGCGTTCGTCTCCTCGGCCTGCCCGAAGCCGGCGATCTGGCGCATCGTCCACGGGCGACCGCGATACATCGTCGGGTAGGGACCGCGGGTGTAGGGATAGCGTCCGGGCAATCCGATGTCCTCGAACGTGCTCGTCACGTCCGCGGCGGTGTAGGTCCGCTTCAGGGGTAGCCCCGACGCGGAGGAGTAGGTGTCTTGGGCCTCGGGTTGCCGTTGCACGAAGGAGGCGACCTGATCGTGCTCCCAGGCGTCGACTTCCGCGGCAATGTGGGCAATAAGCTCGTCCTGGGTCATCGTCGGGACCTGCCTTCCTCAAGTTCGGACGGGTGGATCAGTGACTGGGGTGCGGCGGTGACTGGTGCGGCATGTGGCGGGTCCGAATGCAACTCCCCCGCGGCGGTGAGTGGGTCGATCTCCCGGGCGAGCACGCGATCCACCACCGCATCGAACTCCTTGGGCGGTACCGCACGCAGCCGGCGCGCGGCGAGGTCGGCGGAGGCCCACTTCACCCGGGCAACGGTGAGTCGTCGGTCGCGTCGCGCCAGCTCGCCGTTGGCTTGCATCCAGGTGCGGTGCTCATCGAGGACATCGCGGAACTCCGCCACCCCGGTACCGTCCGCGGCCACGGTCTTCAGTACTGGCACGTTCCACTGCCCGGCCTCACGGTGGCGCAGCCGGAGCATTTCCAGTAGCTCTTTGACCGTGCGGTCTGAGCCCTCCCGGTCGGATTTGTTCACCACATGCACGTCGGCGATCTCCAACAGACCCGCCTTGAGTGCCTGGACGCTGTCACCGAGACCGGGCACGGACACCACCGCGACGGACTGAGCGACCGACATGACATCCACCTCGGACTGCCCGACGCCGACGGTTTCGAGGATGACCGTGTCCATGCCAGCCGCGTCCAGGATGGTGACCCCGTCCAACGCCGCCCGGGCGAGTCCACCGATCGCCCCTCTGGTGGCCATGGAACGGATGAACACCGCAGTGTCCCCGGAGTGGCCGAGCATCCGAATTCGGTCCCCGAGCAGGGCGCCGCCGGTGTAGGAGCTGGACGGATCCACCGCGATAATGCCCACGGAACGACCACGGTTGCGATGGGTCGCCGTCAGCGCCGCCACCAGGGTGCTTTTGCCCGATCCGGCCGGTCCGGTCACGCCGATGACGTGCGCCCGCCCCGCCGAGGAGTACAGCGCCGCGAGCAACTCGGGGACACGGTCGTCGCCTCGCTCAACGAGCGTGATGGACCGGGCAATGGCGGAAACCTCACCGGCGAGCACCCCCGCCGCCAGGTCGCGGCCCCGCCCATCAGGAGTCGACACTGCTGCGCCCCTCGCTGATCTCCCGGAACAACTGGCGGTCATCGATGACCCGTCGGGCCTTCAAATCGGTGCGCTCGAGGCTGCCGGGGGCGGCATGCACGGTGCTGACGGCGACCCCGAGCACCGTACGCAACCGGTCGGCGACGGTGGACAGCCACGCGGGCACCTCGAGGGTCGATACGTCCGGCGCCGACTCGACGGACACCGTGAGGATATCCATGGTGTCGGTGCGCGAGACGATCACGCGGTGCTCACCGCCGTACCCGGGGGTGGCGGTCAGCACATCGTCGATCGCACTGGGATAGATGTTTTCTCCCCGGACGACGATCTGGTCATCCAGGCGCCCATAGATGCCCCGGGGCAGCCGCGGGTAGGTCCGCCCGCACGGGCTCGGACCTGATTCCCAGGTCGTCACGTCCTGCGACACCAGCCGGATCATCGGTTGGCTCGTCCGTTCCAACGTCGTGTAGATCGGCGTGCCCTCCCGACCGTAAGGCACCCGAGAATGAGTCACCGGGTCCGCGACCTCGGTGTAGACGATGTCCTGCCACAACAACGGCCCATCACTTTCGGTGGACTCCCCTAGGTTCATCCACGGCGACACCTCCGCCATCGACCCCGAGTCGTACACCGCGGCACCGAACAACTCCTTCAACCGCGCGCGCACAGCGGGAATCGACGCCCCCGGCTCTCCGGAAAAAAACATCGTGCGCAAACCCAACGACCGCGGGTCCACACCCTCGCCCTGGGCGATCTCGGCGACCCGCAGCGCATAGGAGGGTGTGCCGTAGAACGCCGAGGGCTTCATCTGCCGCATCCAGTTCACTGCACGCGCAGTCTGCCCGGCCACACCGGCGCCGAACGGGAAGACGGTGGCGCCGAGGCGCTCGGCACCGATCAGAGCACCCCAGGAACCCATGTACAGGCTGAACAGCGACCCGACGAACACGGTGTCGGAAGGCCGAAGACCCATCGCCCACATGACCCGGGCTTGAGCGTTGGCGATCGAGGTCCAGTCGCGCGCGTTGATCCCAAAACAGGTCGGACGCCCAGTGGTGCCCGACGTCCCATGGATGTGTTTGACCTCACTGTCAGGGATACAGGCGTAGTCACCGAACGGTTCGTGGGCGGCTTGGGACGCCCGCAGTTCCTGCTTGGTCACGGTGGGCACCCGCTCGAAGTCCTCGAGCGTACGAATGCCGGACGGATGTATCCCGGCCTCATCCCACTTGCGCCGATAGAACGGGGCGTGCTCCCACGCGTAGGCCATCACGTCCTGGATCCGGGCCAGGATTAGCCCATCTCGTTGGGCCTCCGGCATCGTCTCGCGTTCACGAAACCAATACTTGTCGGTGCCCTGGGGCCGGTAGGAGTCGTCGTAGGTAGGGGGCCACGACCACCCCTCGTGCGCCAGCGAGTTGATGGAGGGGGCGGAGGTCACTGGGCGACCCCGTTCGCGGTAGCCGCAGCACGCCGTACCTCGGCGACAACCATTTCCGGTGGGGTGTCCTGACCAAGGACTGCGTGCACCCCCATGCCCAGCAGCACATCTACGTCCTCATCCGGCATGACGCCCCCGGCGACAATGGCGAACCGGTGTGGTGTGCCCGCCGCGAGTAACTCGAAAATACGCCGAAAAATCGACAGGTGCGCCCCGGACAACAAGCTCACACCCAGAACATCGACATCCTCCTGCGTGGCCGCTTCCACCACCTGCTCCGGTGACAGATGCAGACCCGTGTAAATGACTTCCATGCCCGCATCCCGCAAAGTCCGGGCCACGACCTTCACCCCGCGGTCGTGCCCATCGAGTCCGATCTTGGCCATCATCACGCGGATCGGTATGGCTGGGCCTTCGGTCACGGTAGTGCTCTCCTCACGGCCGCCAACGCGGCCCATGGACGGCCATAGTGATGGTCTGACCATAACTCTCGGTGATCTCGATCACCAATTTAGACCTGTAGGGCAGCGCTGAACCGCTCATCTGTCTGAGCAGGTGCGATCGGTGCTGAAACTGGCACCCCCACGTAGAGGTGACGCGGGGATGCAGCCAACCTCTGCGCGCCACACGGAATGGGAGTGGGCGTCAAGCCGCTGACGGGGCCGGCTAAGTCTGACCGCAGGCAGGGGCGGTGAGGCTGGTGGTGGAGTGGAGGCCGCTGCCCGTGAGCCACGGATAGTTGGTGCGGCTACAGCTGTGGGTCGTCGTCGTTGCGATAGAACGCGGCGATGTGCCGCTCGACTTCGGCGGTCGCGCTGGCCGCGTCACCCGCGACGATGTGCTCCAACAGGTGTGCGTGCTCGGCACGCAGCCGCGACGCCACCGCGCGCCAGTCGTCCAATTTCGCGAACCGCTCGACCATGTGATGATGCATCGCTGAACGGATCGCGTGCATCAGATGGGCGACGAGGGCGTTACCCGAGGCATCAGCGACACTGATGTGGAAGGCGGTGTCCAAATCGATGCAGGTTTTGACGTCCAAGCCGGGGTCGTCCATCAGCGCGAGGATTCGTCGCAATTCCTCCACCGTGGCTGAGCTGCGCGACCGTGCCGCCTCACCAGCGCTCCAACCCTCAAGGAGCAGGCGGGTCTTCACGACGTCCTCAAGGGAGAAGTTGGCCAACGCGATATGCAGACGCAGCAGGGTGGACATCGCCTCGACGGGGTCCCCCGACAGCACAGCCCCACTCTCTGGTCCCGAGCCGACCTGCTTCACGATCCCCAGCGCGGCGAGGACCCGCAGCGCCTCACGCACCGATGCTCTGCTCACGCGGAGAAGCTCAGCGAGCCGCCGCTCCCCAGGAAGGCGATCGCCCGGACCAAGCAACCCATCGACGATCTGTTGCTCAACCTGCAGGAGGACCTGCTCATACGCGCGAACCTGCGAAACCGGCCGCCACGCAGCCTCCACCGACCGGCCGCCGCGGTTGCCATCTGAGCCTCGGACAGTGTCGATGGAGTAGCCATTGGTGTTCATTTAGACTCCACGATCTCACACCTTCATGGCGTCTTGCTGCTGCGTGAGCTCCCGGCGAGGGCTACGTTCCGGTGGCGACCTGGAGCGCAGGACGCCGACAGAGGTGAGAAGACACTATGGAGGAAGTTGATGGCCCAGTACGCGCTTGGTGACGCAGAGCCGATCATCCACCCAGACGCCTTCGTCCATCCAGACGCAACGGTGATCGGCAACGTGACCCTCGCTGCCGGGGTGTCCGTGTGGCCGCAGGCGGTCCTGCGCGGAGACAACGGTGCGATCACCATCGGACCGCGCACCGTTGTCCAGGACCGCACCCTGGTGCACAGCACCGGAGGGCACCCCACAACCATCGGCTCCGATTGCGTGCTGGGAGCCCACGTGCACATCGAGAGCGCAACGGTCGGCAACGAATGTCACATCGCGGCGGGCTCGGTGGTGCTCAACGGATCGGTCGTCGGGGACGGCGCCGTAGTCGGCGAGGGCGCGGTCGTCCCCTCCGACAGTGTCGTTCCTCCGGGGGCAATGACTCTCGGTGCGCCAGCACACATCCGACCCAACTACCAGGTACCCGAAGGATCCACGCTGGCCACCGTCGAGAAATATTTGGCTAATCTCGCTCGGTACCGAACGGAACTCCGCCGCGTCGACTGAACGCCGTGTGCTTCGGAATCTTGCGTTGGCTTGCCTGGCCGCCGCTGGCCGACACTTCGGCTGCTCCCGACCTTCTCGCGACGAGCGGCGCACTGCAGTGGATAGCGAACACTATCCAAACAGCGCTGGCGACGGGGCCGGTCTCGGAGCCTGCGCGGCAGTAGCCGGTAGCCTTCGCTGCGGCGCGCGGTGACGATGACCCTGTGAGTTCTGATGGCCACTTCGGGAACATCCCCACGGGCGGCAGCCCCTCCCCCATCGGGACCGCGACCGTCCTTCCAGCGCAAGCCGCCGAGATTACTGATGATCGGCGCTAGGGCGGCCCCTACTTCCGCTACGTGGCGCCGCACCGCCAGCGGGTTGCTCCGAATCGACGCCGGCGTCAAACGGGAGGCGCACCTGGATGGCAAATGGTTATCTGTGGTAACCCTATCAGACCGGGTATCGTGCCGATCCTCACGCCGCTGTTCGGCGCTGGTGCGGTGGTCGACCGTCGGGCTGGTTAGGAAGGTGAACAGGCAGTGAGGCTTGTGACCTATGAGTACAGAGGCGAGATACGTGCCGGAGTGGTCGTAGCCGACTGGGTCATCGATGTCAGCCGCGCGTACGAACAGCTGCGGAACACGAGCGCGTCTGAGCGCCAGGGCGAGCGAAGGTAGCGTCAGACATGTCGAGGTCTCCCCGGTGGGCAGCGTGAGAACTCCCATCATCAGGAGACCTCGACCCCTACGCCGCCACCGACACGCCAACCCGCGCTACACCCTCAACTGAAGAGCCGGATAACGTCACCAACGCGCGGTCACCGAATCGAAAAGAGCCCAATAACACCACTTCAGAAGGCCGGCTACGGACGGGACATGTCCAGCCGCCCTCAGTTCATCGGTGGATCGAGGTTCAGCGGGGTCTTATGAGCCCAGGGTAAAGCCGCCTCCAGCGCTGCAGCCACTCGAAACAAGTCGACCTCACGGAGTGTCTTCGCGACAATTTGAAGGCCTACCGGCATTCCCATTCGGGTAAACCCACACGGCACCGAACCCGCAGGGTTTCCAGTCAAATTGAAGGGGTACGTGTAGTAGACCCACGATACCATGTTACGATCCTGCAGTTCCGGCGGAACATTAACACCAGCTGGTAAGTCGGCCACGGGTAAGGTGGGACTGATCAGCAAATCGTACGGCTCCATAAACCTCCTAAATTGCTCTCTTAGTTCGAACCGCTTAAAGTACTTGAGAAAGTACTCTTCTACAGTCTGGCTATGCAGTGCATCGCCGAGAACTTCTACTACCGCAGGATCCAGTAGCTCTCTTGAGCTATCTAATGCAGACTTCAACTTCACGCCCACCCCCGCGTAGAACTCCGCATTCCACAACTCGACTGGATCCTCGTGAAATACACGCTCGACCGTCTCGATCTCGCAGCCAGCCTCCTCTAACCGCCCCACCGCCGCGGCCGTGATTTCCCGTACTTCATCAGTCACGGGCACGTAACCGAAAGTAGGACTCCATGCAATCCGAAGCTTCGCAACCCCTCGGTCACAAGCGCCGACGAAGTCAGGTACTCGTTGAGCCACGCTTGCGGGATCGCGAGGGTCGAACCCCGACAACACCTGCAGGAGTTGGGCAGCGTCCCGAACCGTCCTCGCGATCGCGCCCACGTGACCCAACGATGGCGTAGCACTGGCCGGGAAAACGGGAACCCGCCCGTATTGGGCCTTTATACCTACTAAGCCGCAGAGCGCCGCTGGTATCCGGCAGGATCCACCGCCGTCTGTCGCCAGGGCAATGGGCGTAATACCGGCGGCTACACTTGCGGCGGCTCCCGCACTTGACCCCCCTGTCGACTTCGAGCGATCCCATGGGTTGCGCGTTACGCCACTTAATGGGCTATCCCCGCCGCCCGCCTTGCACCCGAACTCTGTCGTGGTCGTCTTACCAACGATGCACGCCCCCGCCTTCCTAACTCTCTCCACAGAGGGCGCATCCACTCGAGCTACGTTCTGAGCCATGGTCTTCGAGCCGAATGTCGTTCGGACGCCAGCGACGTCGATCAAGTCTTTTACCGAAATCGGCACTCCTAGCATAGACCCCAAATCAACACCCGCAATAACTTGTTCGTCTACCTTGCGGGCAGCCTCCAGCGCCAACTCTGGCGTTCTAGTTACGAACGCGTTCAGGACCGACTCCAACGAATCCAACCGATCGAGAGCAGCACTTACTACCTCCACGGCAGAGGCCTGTTTAGTCGATACAAGCTCTCTAATCTCTAGCGCTGTCATGTACGCGAAATTTGTAGCCACTAACGAATCACCTCGCTCCTCAGAACCCTGGTACAGTATCGTTCATAGCCAATCGTTCATAGCCAATCGTTCATAGCCAATCGTTCATAGCCAATCGTTCATAGCCAATCGTTCGCCCATCCCACGCCCGCGCGTGGTCGTCGCCCTGTGCTTAAGGCACATTCCGTCATGTTCTAAGCCGACGCATTATTCCTCAAGTATTGCGAATGCGCGTGTTGGACCTCCGGTGCCGTTCGCCAACGCGAGAGGCACTCCATAAAACATAAACTCCCCTTTACCCACCAATTCCTCGAGGTTCACCAGCCATTCGTAATGGCTGATTCCTCGGTCACGGCAAGCGCGGTGATTGTAAAAGAAATTGTGATCCGGCGCGTCGGTGGACGGCCCCTCGACGCCGTGTAGTTTGGAGCCCCTGTCAGCCAGCCAATGCGTCGCCGCCGTGCTGATACCCGGGTTACTCGTTACAACCTCAGGCCGGGGATAGTGCCGCTTATGGACGCCAGTGTTCAAAAGGACGATGTGTCCATCAACCTTGACACCCGAATCTCTCTCCGACTGCTCGAAGTCGGAGACCTCGATCATGCCCAAGTCAGGGATATGCGTTAGGTCAAAGCATACTGCCTTTCCGAAAAACATTTCTAGCGGCATCTCCGCGATCTTCAAGCCGTCTGGATTCACGTGAAAGAATGAATCGACATGGGTGCCGGTGTGGTCGAGCATCCCGATATAAGCAGTAGCCGTTGACATCGGGTCCTCAGCGGTCCCGAGGCCACCAAGCTTCGAAGAGTCTTCATGACTCATATGTGGTATATGAATTGGCCGTTGAAAAAACTTATGACTTGGCATATTATCGTCGATGGGAAGGGATAAATCGATCACTCGTTGTGTCATCGGGAAGTTCCTCCTTCAGGTACCAGGGACAGTGCTTGTTGAAGTTCTGGAACGACTGCATCCTTTTGCGGTCGCTGAGGGATGGTGTTATATACGGATTGGAGTCTCAATCTCCCAATTTACTCAGATGCATCACTCGTCCTAAACGACGCCTCGATGAGCCGGCCAGCCGTCAGCTCCGTGCCCGTGAGTTCTGCGACGACCGCACCATTACGGAACACTAGCACACGGTGGCAGAGATGGGACAGGTCCTCGTACTCGTTGCTGACGATGGCAATGGCTAGGCCCTCACCCGCCGTCGCTCGTAAGCGCTGGAAGATCTGATGGCGGGCGCCGATGTCGACGCCCTGCGTCGGCTCGTGGAGTATGGCGACCTGCGGCGAGGTTTCGAGAAGCTTGCCGATCAGCGCCTTTTGCTGGTTACCGGCGCTGAGCAGCGAGAGCTTCATTTCCGGGTCTGGGGGAACGACTGAGAAGTCGTCGAGCACGCCACAGACAACGCCAACCATTTTCTGACCAGGCGCTTCAGCGGTGAAGTCCCGCTGCACGAGGTCAGGGATCGGCGCGGCGTCGGGGTCGCTGTCGGTCAGGTTGTGCCGCCACGGCCGCGGTTGGCACGGCTGCAGGCCCAGCTCACGCATCAGGAACCGCACCAGCTCCTTGCCTACCACGACGCCGCGGCGGGCCAGGGCGGCATGCACTCGCCGGTAGCCGGAGGCCTCATCAGAGTCGGCGAACTCGGTCGCGATCAGCTTCTTCAGCTCGTTCCGCCGGCGCGCGGTCGCCGATTGTGGCCGGCCACGCCAGTCGTAGAACCCCGACCGTGACACCGCTAACCACAAACACATCAAGTGAATCGGATACTGAACAGTCGGAATCGGTGAGCATAGTCTCGACGAACTCGTACGTCTCACTCACCGGTGATCCTGGGCGAAGTACGAGGCGGCTTTTTTTAGGAACTCATTCTCCATTCGCACCTCACGCAGCTCGCGCTCCACTTCGCGTAGCCGTGCGCGGTCACTCACGTTCAACGGCGGTTCCTCACCAGCATGGTCCCGCCGATACTTGCCCACCCAATTACCGATTGTTCCCTCGCCGACATTGAGCTCACGTGCTACCTGCGCAATAGGTCGGGACGAGTCGATCACCATCTTCACCGCGAGCCATTACTTACACCTCTCATCAAGTGGATCGATTGTATCCACTGTCCGAGAAGCGCGGGGCACTCCACTACCCAAACTTCCTACCCTTCACGGACTGGCCATGCCTGTTGCCTCTCCCGTGATGTTGACGGTGGTGGCACACTCGGGGTGAGGTGAGGTTCATGAGTGATCAGTCCTACGCGGATGTCACTGAACGTTTGTTCCGGGTGTTCGAAGAGGTGCACCCGCTGCCCGTGATCACCGCGGTGGTCCAGCAGTGCCGCGCCGATCTGGACGGCGTGCCCTCCGGGGCGATTCCGGAACTGCTGGAACGGCTGGCCCATCGGCGGCTGAGCGATCTCCAGCCCGCAACCTGAGGACCCCACCAGCGGTGAGCCGTCCGCGGGCCCACCGTGGCACCGACAGCGCCGATCCGGCGCGTCGGCGTTGTCGGTGTGAGCGGAGGGGACCGGTGTTGCAGGCGAGTGGAGCGAGGCTGCCAGCGTGGTGATGACCGCGACGGTGAAAGAGGAGTTGAGCGTCCTCGGCCTGCCTAGGCTGTGCTGTCGTCGCGCCGAGGTGTCGGCGCTGTTGCGGTTCGCCGGGGGGCTGCACATCGTCGGGGGGCGGGTCGTGATCGCGGCCGAGCTGGATGGCGGCGCTCTCGCCCGGCGGCTCCGCAGGGCTCTCGGGGAGATCTACGGCTATCCCTGCGACGTCCATGTGCTCGCCTCGGGAGGACTACGCACCCGAGTCCGCTACCTGGTGCGGGTGGTCACCGACGGGCCGGCATTGGCCCGGCGAACAGGGCTCATCGACGACCGCGGGCGGCCGGTCTGGGGGCTGTCGAGGCCAGCACTGGGCGGCGGGGCATGCGACGCCGCCTCGGTGTGGCGGGGGGCGTTCTTGGCGCAGGGTTCCCGGAGCGAGCCGGGCCGCTCCCCTGCCCTGGAGGTGGCGTGTCCGGGGCCGGAGGCAGCGATGGGCCTGGTGGGGGCAGCCCGGCGGCTGGGGATCACCGCCAAAGCGCGCGAGGTGCGCGGGTCGGAACGGGTCGTCGTCCGCGATGGTGCGGCGATCGGTGCGCTGCTGAGCGGGATGGGGGCGCCAGAGACCCGGGCGAGGTGGCAGGAGCGTCGGCTGCGCCGCCAGGACCTTCGCGGTACCGGGAACCGGCTGGCCACCTTCGACGACGCGAACTTGCGGCGCACCGCGGAAGCCGCGGGTGCCACCACCGCCCGGGTGAGTCGGGCCCTGCACATTCTCGGTGGCAGCGCCCCGGACCATCTGGCGGCGGCCGGCGCCCTGCGGCTGCACCACCGGCACGCCTCGCTGGGCGAGCTTGGTCGCGTTGCTGATCCACCGCTGAGCAAGGACGCCGTCGCGGGTCGCCTCCACCGGCTGGTGGCCATGGCCGACCGCGCAGCCCGCGAACTCGGGGTCCCCGACACCGCATCCGCCATCGCCCCCGGCCGGCGCAGGCAACCCTGACATCGCACCCCAGCCGTCGCCCGTGCCGGTCGGCGGCCGATCCGGGAATGTCGGCAACCGCCCAGCCGGTGCCGTCCATCCCCCCGGTGACCCGGTCGGTGTCGGGGGTGTCTGTCTGGTTGCTGATTCAGCGGCGGGGGACCTGCGGGGGGCGTGTTGTGCTCGCTGGCCTCAGGCCAGTTGTGTGCCAGGTCAGGCAGCACAGTCGCGGCAGATCGGCAGATCGGCGCGTTCGCCGGCGTAGCGGTGTCGGTGGTGGACGAGGAAGCAGGCCGAGCAGGTGAACTCGTCCGCTTGTTGCGGCACGACCCGCACCGAGAGCTCCTCCCCGGACAGGTCCGCCCCGGGCAGCTCGAAGCCTTCCGCGGTGTCGGTCTCCTCGACATCGACCGCCGGGGACTGCGCCTCGCGGTGTCCCTCTTTCAGTACCTCCAGGGAGTCCTCGACCACCGCGTCGGACTCGTTGTGTCGTGGCGCGTCGTAGTCAGTTGCCATCGCTGCATCCCTGCCTTGCCTCATCGAGCGGTCACCGGTGTGCGGCCCACCATGCTGGAGAACGCGGTGGTGGGCCACGTACTGTTCCTCGAGAACCGAGGTAGGGCACCAAGCAGCAGCCTCCGCTCGGACCTCGGACGAGACACTTGTGCTGATAGGTATGAGGAGAGACCCGAAGACGATCAGAAACTCTGGCGATGTGGATAGCGCACACTATCGACCATCAGCAAAATGCTGCCGTGTGGCCGCGGATCCGCGGCCACACCAGTGCATCAGCCATGCTTGCACGCCTCGGCTATGTCAGTGGCGGATGAAAGCTGCTCCCCCGCAACGTATTTAAAGCGCCGATAAGTTTTAGTATGATACCCACGCCGAAATAGCCGGGTGGTTCGCTCTGGTCAGTGTCCCCCGCGCCCGCGTCGGCGGGTCAGCTCGTCCAGGTCCAGGCGCAGCGGGATCGTGCGAGCAGCTCACCGGGCTGGCCGACGTTTAGCGTGGTCGTCACCGCGTAATGCTCGCCGTCGAGGGGTTTAGGCAATTAGCTGCGGCGAAGGGTCCAGTTCGAGTGGCCAGTACGCTGAAATTCCGGCGTCGGCGTAGAGCTCGGGTTTGATGGCCCGGCCGGTGGCTGGGTGGAAACCAACGTAATACGACCAACGGTAACGGAAGTTATGACAGGGGTGTGAGTAGCAACCGCGCAGGTTTCTCCGCTTGGCGGCCGGGTGCGAAGCTGTGGTGATGGCGCTCGCTCTTAGGCTCGTAGATAGTCCATTGGTGGGTCGGCGACCGCCGCGATCTGCTTCAGCAAAGCCCGTTCCGCTTCTGGCATGAGCTCGATGGCGACCGCTTGAGCACCAGATGCGGCGAGCCGTTCGTCAGTGCTGGAGGTCTTCGGGGGCGTTTTGGGCATCAGCGCTACTGCGGGGATGCTGATCACGATGAGGCCGAGCGTGACGATGAGGCTGATCTGCATGGCGTGGCTGAGGCCGGCACTTGCGGTGCTGAAGAACACCGAGGTCACCGCGGCGGAGCCGATGCCGCCGGCGAGCTGCTGGATGGCGCTGAGCGAGCCGGTGGCGCTGCCGGCCTCGTCTGGGTCGATGTCGCCGAGCGCGACGTCGAAGATCGTGCCGTAGCACGCGCCCATGCCGAGTCCGATGACGAAGATGGCTGGGGCGAGGGTCCACAGTTCGAGGTTGGTGCCGGAGTGGGCGACGAGCGCGAGCACC
>JAABUM010005738.1_pt1 | contig 12752 bp, 16 predicted proteins | sample 5559161 | NCBI WGS metagenome assembly JAABUM01 (sample SAMN10711868, study PRJNA513369) | rock metagenome | isolation source: Antarctica rocks | place: Antarctica: Victoria Land, Siegfried Peak nord | reverse complement strand
GTCGGCGTCAGGTCAACCGGGGCGGTAGCGGTAGCGGGCACGGCGGGCCTCCTCTCCACGGTGCGCGTCACGAGCCGACCACCACCCTAGCACAGCCGTTCTCTCGTTGTAGTACTAGCACGTTCCAGCCCAATACGTGCTTAAATCTTCGAGGGTACGGTGGCTTCGGGAAACATTTTCTAATCGACTTGGTTACCTTTGCCAAGCTCATCGGATGCTCAGCACCAGGTATGTTCTCAGAGCTACACTCAGCTCTAATAGCTTTGTATGTTATCGCTGGCACCTGGGGGGATCCCCAGGTGCCTCGCGTGCCTGGACTGGCGGAAACCCGCATGGATAGCTTACTGCATCACTTCACTAATAGTTGTAGGGATGGGCGGCGTCTGGTAGGATGAGCGCGCCAGGAGGGGGCGCGCGATGGCTGGCCCAGCCCCGACCGAGCAGTCGACGTGCAAGGGAACCCGGGGGAGAGCGCCGATGGCCTTCGACAACGACGACTTCCATGCTCCGGCGGGGCTGCGGACGGACGAGTTCCTGCTCCGTCCGATCCGTGCCGCCGACGCCGCGCTCGACTACGAAGCGGTGATGGCGAGCAAGGAGTACCTGCGTCCCTGGGAGCAGACGGGCTGGCCCGCGGACGACTTCACGGTGGACGCCAACCGCGCGGACGTCGTGAAGCTCGCGCGGTGGCACGCCGCCGGGGAGCGCTTCACCTACACCGTCCTGGACCCGACCGGGACACACTGCCTCGGGTGCGTCTATATCGCGCCCACCGGCGCGCCCCTGTTCGCCAGGAAACAGATCGCGGCGATCGATGGCGCGCGCTGGTCGGAATACGCGGTGGCGGTCAACTTCTGGGTCCGGACGTCCCGGTTGGCCGACGGTCTGGACCACCGGCTGCTCGACGCGCTCGGCCCGTGGCTCGCGCGGGAGTGGCACATCGCGCGCCACCTCATCGTCACCAGCGAGCAGGTCGCGCAGCAGGTGTCGCTGATCGAGAGCACCAATCGGCGGCTCAGATTCCGACTCACGGACCCCAAGCAGTCCGGCAAGTCCCTCGCGTATGCCCAGACCGCACCCGCGGCGTGACGCTTGCCGCCGACAAGGGGATACCCGGTGCTGCGGATCTGCGCGGGGAGCGTTGACGTACGGGGATCCGCGGGTCGCGGCATGGGGACTGTCCTGGCCACTTCGCCTGTCTGTCCGTGCTACGCAGTTCGCTGATACGCGTGGTGGAGGCCGCCGAGGACCGGGAATGCCCGCACGGTGCCCACGCCCCCCGCATGCACCGGGGATGCCGCGGCGTCACCAGGGCTGCGCTGCCGCAGCCCCTGATGCGGCCGGTCCTGGTTGAAGTAGGTCGCGTACTCCCCAAGCACGCGCCGCAGTTGGGGCTCGCCGAGCACCAGGACGTGGTCGAGGCACATCTCGTCTCATGATGTGGCACGCCGACGTGTAGTCAGTGTGGCAGCAAAATTCCGCACCAGGGAAGCGTGACATGGCCTGTGCGCGCCCAATTTGCTCCTCCTACTCGCTCGTTATCCTGCCAGTTCGTGTACACGCCCGCGTAGCCCATCATGAGGCGAGGCGTGGGGCAACGCGCCGACGGAGACACCGCCGGCCGAGCTCGTCCGCATCTGCGGCATGCGCTGGGAGATCGAGTACTGCTTCGCGGAGGGCAAGGGCGAGCTCGGGATGGACCACTACGAGCTCCGTTCGTGGCCGGGCCAGCACCACCATATGACGCTGGTGATCCTGGCGCACCACTTCCTGGTGCGGCTCTGCCAGCGTCTCAGGGATCGCGGCCACCGCCGCCCCAGCCCAGTCGGCCGGGGTGGGAGAGGGGGCCACAAAACCGCTTGATCCCGGCGTGCTCCCCGCCGGGCAGCGCTGGCCGCCCCTCGCGGTCCTGCCCCTCAGCCTGGCTGGCGCGCGCCTCTTGCTGCGGGCCGTCCTGCCACTGCCCGCCCTCGACGTGCCCCGTGCCCTCGCCTTGTTCGCCTATCACCAGCAGCGGAAGGCAGCGGCCTATCGCGCCCATCGCAAGCGTCACCTCGCCTCGCTCGCCCGTGCCGGATAGTCCGCCGAAGTCTCGTTGTCGTGCCAGCTCTATTGTGTCCGTGTCAGCGGGCCAACCTTACTTTGGGCCAGTGCCTCTTCCGAGGACCAGTGCTTCGATAGTGAAGGGGGTCTTGGAGTTTTTTGCTTGACCAGCGAAAAGGGTGCGCTGATACTCGTCGTGGTCGAAGTCGAAACTCATGAACGCGCGCGGGTCGGCCATAGCATTCCTCCTGGGAGCAAACCACACGAAGCCGCGTTTGTACGCGGATAATATACCCTGTTCTACTGAAACAGAATACCATAATCGTACATCTGAATCTACCGGTTCGGAGGGTGTTACGGCTCATTTCACGCGGCGTTGTGACGTCTCAGCCGTCGCGATCGCCACGGCGGTGCCGCAGCCCATCGGGCGGCACCTACTCATATCAGCAGGCCGATGAGTGCCTGTAGCCCGAGCCCGAGGGCGACCGTGAGCGCCAGGGCGATGGCCCCGACGAGCGATAGTGGTCGCCGCCCTGCGGAGGGCAGCGTCGTTGCCCGATACAGCGGCACGATGATCCGCAGGTAGACCGCGAGGGACAGTACGCTGTTGAGGATCGCGACGATCGCCAGCCAGCCGTAGCCCGCGTCGAGCGCCGCGCCGAAGAGCAGCAGCTTGCCGCCGAAGCCGGCCAGCGGCGGCACGCCGACGAGTGAGAGGAGGAAGACGACGAGGGCCGCGCCCGCCCAGGGGGCCGATCGCCCGAAGCCGCTCAGTGCGGCGAGATCGCGCCCGGCGCGCGCGACGATCGCGAACGCGCCGAGGTTCATCGCGGCGTACGCCGCCGCGAAGACGACCAGGGACTGGAGCGCCAGGGGGCTCCGCCCGAGCGCGACGATGCCGAGCAGGAAGTAGCCGGACTGCGCCACCGAGGAGTAGGCGAGCAGGCGCACGATATTCTCCTGCGGCAGCGCCGCCAGGTTCCCCCAGACCATCGCGGCGACCGCGAGCGCCGCGACGACGGGCCGCCAGTCGAGGGGCGTCGTCGGCAGGCTCCGCGCGACCTGGGCCAGCGCGAAGAGGGCACCGACCTTCGGCACGACCGAGAGGAACGCCGCCACCGCCAGCGGCCCGCCCTCGTACGCATCCGGTGCCCAGAAGTGGAACGGCGCGAGCGCGGCCTTGTACCCCAGGCCGACGAGCACCGCGAGGAGGCCGACCGCCGCCAGCGGGGCGCTCGTCAGGCGGTCGAGGTCCAGCAGCAGCGTCGCGCCGGTCGCGCCGTACCAGAAGGTCAGCCCGTAGATCATCGCGGCGCTCGCCACCGAGCCGAAGACCAGGTATTTCACCGCCGCCTCGGTCGACCGGTCGTCGCGCGGATGGGTCACGAGCGCGAAGGAGCCGAGGCTCGCCAGGAGCACGCCCAGGACGAGGAACATCGTGTCCCCCGCCCCGGCCAGGACGAGCGCGCCGAGTGCGGTGAATGACAGCAGGCTGTAGACCGTCCCCTCGCGGTCCGTCCCACCGACCTCCGGCGCGGCCAGGATGGCGCAGAGGGCGGTCGCGGGGGCGAGGATCAGCGTCGCCCAGAGGCTCAGGTCGTCGATCCGGTACGTCCCCATGAAGGCCGTCGTCCGCGTCCCGACCAGCGACGCAGCGAGGGCGGCGGCGGCGAGCAGCCCCCCCACCGTGAGGACGAGCGCCCAGCGTGGCCTCCGGACCATCTCCGCGACGAGCGCGGCGACCGCCGTCAGGAGCACGGCGAGCTGGGGCAGCAGCAGCCCCAGGTCACGACCCATCGGCATCCCCATCGGCATGTCGCCGTTCATCGGCCCAGCGCCTCCGTCGCCCGGTGGATCAGCCCCAGCAGCGCGCCGGGTCCGACGCCGAGGGCGACCGTGAGGACGAGCAGCGGGGCGATCGCCCAGATTTCGCGCGCGCCGAGATCGCGCAAGCCGCGCCAGCGCTCCGGCACCTCGCCCATGAACGCGGCCTGGATGGCGCGCAGGTATAGCCCGGCGGTGACGACGATCCCGAGGACGACGATCGCCGCCGCCCAGGGCCAGACCTGGAACGTGCCGAGGAAGATCTGGAACTCGGCGGGGAAGTGCGCCAGCCCCGGCAGGCCGAGTGAGGCGAAGGAGGCCAGGATGAAGGCCCAGCCGAGGCGGGGGAGGGGGCGGAGCAGGCCACCGAGCGCCCCGACCTCCCGGGTGTGCGTGCGGTCTTGCAGCGCCCCGACCAGGAGGAAGAGGACGCCGGTGACGATCCCGTGGCTGACCATCTGCAGCGTCGCCCCGTCGAGCGCCAGCGCCCGGATGCCGGGATCATCCGTGGCCGCCGCCGCCGCGACCCCGAGCACGACGTACCCCATGTGGTTAATGCTGGTGTAGGCGACCAGCCGCTTCAGGTCGGTCTGCGCCAGCGCCGCGAACGCCCCGTAGAGGGCCGAGAAGACGGCGAGCGCGGCGACCCAGGGGGCGGCGGCGCGAAAAGCAGCCGGCGTCATCTGGAGGGCGAAGCGGATGAAGCCGTAGGTGCCGAGCTTCAGCAACACCCCGGCGAGGACGACGCTCCCCGCCGTCGGGGCCTCGGTGTGCGCGAGGGGGAGCCAGGTGTGGAGCGGGAAGAGCGGCGTCTTGACCGCGAAGGCGACGAACATGGCGGCGAAGGTCAGCCCCGCCGTCGCGCCGACCAGGGGCGGGGCGGCGATGATCGCGCGCATGTCGAAGGTGCGCGGGGCGCTCCCGAGGTAGAGCGCCAGGATCGCCAGCAGCAACGGCAGGCTGCCGAGGAGGGTATAGAGGAAGAAGGTCAGCGCCGCGCGTTGCCGCCCCGCGTAGCCCCAGCCGGCGATGATGAAGTACATGCCGACCAGCGTCACCTCGAAGAAGACGTAGAAGAGGAGCAGGTCGAGCGCGACGAAGACCCCCAGGCAGGCGGTTTCCAGGAGGAGGAAGAGCGCGACGTAGGCGACCGCGCGCTCGGCCAGGCCGGACGAGAAGATCAGGGACACGAAGAAGAGCGTGGCCGTGAGCAGGGTCAGCGGCAGGCTGATCCCATCCACACCGACGCGGTATGCCGCGCCGAGCGAGGGGATCCACGGCAGCTCCTCGACCTGGGCGAAGCCCGCGCCCGCCCCGCGCGCCCAGATCCCGAACGCGCCGAGCAGCGTCAGCCCGGCGGCGACCAGGCCGACGGTATGCGCCGCCCGGGGTGACGCCGGACGCCAGGCGACGAGGAGGAGCGCCCCGAGGAGGGGCAGGAAGAGGACCAGCGAGACGAGCGGCATCGGCGTGTGACCTTTCACGAACGCGCGGTAATTCCAGGTTGCCGTGGCCGCCGGGCTACGCGCGGGCGAGCAGGTGCCCGAGCAGCAGCAGCGCGAGCAGCGCCACCACCCCGCCGACGGCGAGCGCCAGTTCGCGGTGGATGAGGCCGGTCTGCAAGCGCCGCACCCGTCCTGCGAGGTCGCTCGTCCCCCGTACGAGGCCCGCGATCAGGCCGTCGATGTCGCGCTCGTCCGTCTGGCGGGAGCGCGCCGCCAGCGTCAGCGCCGCGCGACCGAGCGCCTCGACCGTGGCGTGGTCGCGCCGCTCAGTCGCGCCCGTCGCGCCCGCGACGGCGAGGGCACCGCGCCCAACTCGGCGCACGGCCGCATCGATCCGCCCGTCGAGCACACCGACCGCGCGGGCGAGCGCGAGCGTCGGGCGCACCACGAACTCGACGAAGCCGCCGCCCAGGCGGAACCCACGCGCCGCCCAGGCGCGGGCCGATCCGAGGAAACGGTCGGACCAGGCGGACCAGCCGAAGGCCAGCCCCGCGAACGCCGCGACAAGCCCCGCGCTGCTACTACCGAGACCCTCCGGGATCTCGATCGCCAGCATCGCGCCGAGCGGCCGTAGGGCGAGGCCGAGCGTGACGGCCAGCGCCGCCAGCGCCGCCAGCCCCGCCCCCATCCAGTCGAGCCCGGCGATGCGCTCCTCCTGCCCCACCCCCCGCCAGAGCAGCCGCAGCGCCCGCGCGACGTAGCCTCCGGTCAGCACCGTGCCGAGCAGCGCGAGCGGTGCCAGGATGGCGGCGTATGGGGACGCGAAGGTGGCCGCCAGGATCGCATCCTTCGACCAGAAGCCCGCGAGGGGCGGCACCCCGGCAAGCGCCAGCCCGGCGACGACGAACCCGGCGTAGACGCGCGGGTGCCGCCGCCCTGCCCCCCCCAACTCAGCAAAAGCGGTCGAGCCGCGCGCGTGCTGGAAGACCCCCGCGCCGAGGAAGAGGGCGCTCTTCATCGCGGCGTGCGCGACGAGGTGGGCGACCGCCGCGCCGGGCGACCCCGCACCGAGCGCGAGGAACATGAAACCGAGCTGGCTCGAGGTCGAGGCGGCGAGCAGGCGCTTCAGGTCGCCCTGTGCCAGCGCCGTCAGCCCGGTGAGCAGGGCGGTGAGGCCGCCCGCGAGGCCGACGATGAGCAGGACCGGGCCGTGCAGCAGCGGCGTAGCGCGGATCAGCAGGATCGCTCCTGCGGCCACGAGGGTCGCGGAGTGGAGGAGCGCCGAGACCGGGGTTGGCCCCGCCATCGCGTCCTGGAGCCAGCCGTGAAACGGTACCTGGCCGGCCTTGCCCAGCGCCGCGAGGGCGAGGAGCAGGGCGGCTACCGTCCCCGCCGCCCCACCGACCGCCAGTGTCGGCGCGATCGCGCTCGTGCCGGACGCGCCGATCAGGGTGAAGGCCCCCAGATAGAGGCCGAGATCGGCCGCGCGCGTGGTGAGGAAGGCGCGTGTCGCCGCCCCCGGCACGCCCGGTCGCTCGAACCAGAAGCCGATCAGCAGGTATGAGGCGAGGCCGATCAATTCCCAGGCGACCAGCAGGAGGAGCCAGTCGCCGGCGAGGACCAGCGTCGCCATCGCCCCGGCGAAGAAGGACATCCCGGCGTAGAAGCGCACCTGCCCCCCCTCCCCGCTCATGTAGCCCACGGCGTAGACCAGGACGAGCAGGGCCACGATTGCCACCACGGCGGCGAGGACGGCGGCGAGCGGGTCGACAAGCAGGCGGAGCGGCAGCCCGGGCAATCCGGGGAGGGTCGCCGCGTAGCGCCCTCCGGCGACGACGCGGCCTAGCGTGACGAGCGCGCCGCCTGCGGCAACTGCCGCCCCACCGAGGGCGAATGCCGCCGCGCCGCGCCGGATGGTGAGAATCAGGATCGCCGCGACGAGCGGCCCGAGGATGACGAGCGCCGCAACCATCATCCCTTAAGCTCCGCCGCCTCTTCCATCTCGACCGAACCCTTCGCGCGAAAGCGGGCGGTGGCGACGCCGAAGCCGACCGCCATCTCCAGCGCCATCACCGTCATCACGATCAGGAAGAACATCTGCCCGGCGTATACGTCGGGGTGGAGGAAGCGCCAGAAGGCGACGAGGTTGACGAGTGCGGCGGCGAGCATCAGTTCCACCCCCATCATGATCATCACGAGGTTCGTCTGACTGAGGACGCCGTAGAGCCCGATGCCGAAGAGCGCGGCACCGACGAGCAGCGCGACGACGAGGGTGGTCATGGTCGCCTCCGGATCGCGACCGCCGTCGCCGCGACCATCGCCACCAGGATGGTGATCCCGGCGGTCTCGAAGATCAGCATCGAGCGTTCCATCATTTCGATGCCCAGGTCGTGGTTCTGCCGGACCGGATCGGGCGCGGCGGCGACGATCGTCCCCCAGCCGTCGCCGATGGCGAGGCCGATCGCCAGCGCCGCCCCCCCCAGCCCGGCGACAACGCCCGCGCCGAGAGCGGCGCGCTTCTGATGGGTCATGTCCATCTGCCCCAGGCCGCCGGGATCCATCATGTACATGATCATGAAGATCGCCATGATCGCCATCTCGGTCGCCATCATCATCAGTTGCAGCACGCCGAGGAACTCCGCCTCCAGCGCCAGGAAGAGTCCGCCGAGCGCCGCCATCGCGAAGAGGAGCGCGAGCGCCGAGCGCATCATCGAGTGCGTGCGGAAGACCGCGACGCCGAACCAGACGGCGAGCAGGCCGAACACGGCCACCGCCAGGAGTTGCCAGAAGGATATGCCGTCCATCATCGTCCTTATCCCACCAGCAACAGGGTGATCCCCACCCACAGGATGTTCGTCAGCGCCAGCGGGATGCCGAGCTTCCAGCCCCAGGCGAGCACCTGCTCGTCGCGCAGGCGCGGGACGAGCCGTCCGCCCGCGAGCATCAGGGTTGCCACGGCGACCGTCTTCAGCACCGTCCACACCGGGGGAGGGAGGGCCGGCCCGAGCCAGCCGCCGAGGAAGAAGACGGTCGTCGCCAGCGCGAGGGTCAGCACGAGCGCGAGCCGCGCCAGCCGCAGGGTCGCCAGCCGCGCCCCGGTGTACTCCCCCATGACCCCGCCCGCCAGCTCGTCGGCGATCGGCAAATCGAAGGGCGGCAGGAAGCAGACCGCCAGCGCCGCCAGCCAGAAGAGCACGAAGCCGAGCGGCTGGGCGAGCGCGTTGGGCAGCGCCGCCTGCGAGGTCACGATGACGGAGACGTCGAGCGACGCGGCGCGCATCGCCACCGCCGTGAGGGGCATGACGATCAGCATCGAGTAGGCGACCAACTGCCCGAGGAAGCGCCAGCCGCCGATCAGGGCATACGCCCCGTTCGGCCCCCAGCCGGCCATCAGGAGCGCGACCATGACGTAGGCGAGCGCCGCGTTGACGAAGAGCGCCCCGGTTGCGAGATCGACCGCGACCAGGCCCGGTGCCAGCGGCAGGACGGCGGCGGCGAGGAGCGCGACGCTCAGCAGCAGCGGCGGCGCGGCCTCGTAGAGGAGGCGGTCGGGCTTGCGTGGCACCACGCCCTCGCGCCCGAGGAGCGCCAGCCCCGCGAACAGGGGTGCCAGGGGGCGGAATCGTCCGCTGATGGACCACTCCTCGACGATGGCGACGACGTAGATACCGACCAGGAAGAGCAGGATACCGCTGAGCGCGCCCAGGAGTGTCATCATCGCCCCAGCTCCCACGGCGAGAGATCGAGCGAGGCGATGCCGATGAGAGCGTCCGCCACCTCGTGCCCCTCGGCCACCGGCTTCACGAAGGCGAGCTGCGCCGTCGAGGGTGTCGTCAAGTCGATCGCCGTCACCTCATCATCGCGTACCGTCACGCGCGAGGTCGCGGTGCCGCGCGGAGTCTCGACCGTGGCCGCCCCCGTGCCGGCGATCCCGACGCGAGGGCGGAAGGAGGGCGGGTCGAGCGCGCCCGCAGCGGCGACAAGGTCGAGGCTCTGCGCGATCTCCGCCAGTCGCAACGCGAGGCGTGCCCAGGCGTCGTCCCCACCGCCTGTGAGCGGCGCGAAACCGAGGGCGCGATAGAGCGGGTCGTCGCTGCGCGCGTCCGTCGCGGCCCCCGCCGCTCGTGCCACCGGGCCGGACCATGGCGGCGCGGCGGTCGCCCCCAGCGCGCCGACACCCTTGAGGCGGCGCGCCAGCAGCGGCGTGCGGTGGACCCGCCGCACCATCGCCGTGATCCTCTCCGCCTCGTGCGCGACCGTGCCCACATCCCCCGCTTGCCGCAGCGCATGATGTCGCCGGGTTGCTTCATCGGCCAACCAGGGGAGGCCGAGCAAACGGGCGAACGCGGCGAGCCAGTTGAGATGGCTCGCCGCCCGCTCCCGCTCCAGTGCCCCGACCTGCGCCCGCCCGGACGCTTCATCGGGTGCGGTGTCCGCGACAGCCGCGAGCGCGCGCTCGGCCAGCAGGCGATAGGCGACCGGTGCGAGCGGGTCGAGCCGCGCCAGCCGGTCGGGCAGCCCGGCGACGGACCCCGGCCAGCTTTCCTCCAGGCCGCGCGCGGTGGCGCTGGTCGCCCGCGCCTCGGCCACCGTGTCGCCGTCGAGCGTCAGGGTCAGCGCGAGGCCGCCGGGTAAGCCGGGGAAGAGCGGCCCGAAGGGGACATCGAGCCACTCCATCGGCAGGCCGTCGGCGCTGCGGGGTAGGTCTTGCGTCATCATCACCATCGACATGAAGCCGCCGCCCATGTCATGAGCGCGATGATCCATCCCGCTCATGTCGTGGTCGCCATGTTCGTCGCCGTGGCTCATGCCCCCCATGTCGTGGCCGCCGTGATCCATGCCGCCCGTGTTGCCCATCCCGCCGTGGCCCGCATCGGCGGCGGCCTCGTGCTGCTCATCGGAGGGAGTGTGGTTCATATGATCGTCATGCTGTGCCTGCTCGGCGTGCTGTCCTGATGCCTCGTCGTCATGTTGGGCATCAGTCCCTGCGCCGGTGTGGGGCTCGTGTCCGGTGTGCCCGGTGTCGGTTGTGCCACGCGGTACAAGGTCCATCCCGCAGATCGGGCAGGACCCCGGCATATCCCGCTCGATCTCGGGGTGCATCGGGCAGGTATAGGCCCCTGCCTCGCCCTTTGCCGTCTTGCCCTCTACCGCATCCCCAGTACCCCCTATGTCCGTCTCGCGCGGCACCAGGTCCATGCCACAGATCGGACACGAGCCGGGGCCACCTTGCACGACCTCGGGGTGCATCGGACAGGTATAGGCCTGATCGCCCCCCCCCTGTTCCCCCGGGCGCTCGTCCTGGTGGCCCATCTCGTGCGCGTCGTCGCCCGCCTCCTTGCGTGGGACCAGATCCATGCCGCAGATCGGGCACCGGCCAGGCTCGGCGCGCACGATCGCGGGGTGCATCGGACAGGTATACGTGGTTGTAGTGCGGACCGCCGCGACATCAAAATCCGTCACGGTCGGGCTGAACGCGCCGACGGCGAAGCAGCGGCGCAAGTCGGCCACCGCGGCGGCCAGCGTCTCCTGCCCCAGCGGGGCCGCGAGGTCGGGGCCGGGCAGCGACTCGATCCCCCCCGCGCCGAGCGCCAGCACGGCACGGGGGCGCGGCATCTGCGCCCAGACGACCGCCGCCGCAAGTCGGAGCCCTTCCGGCAGATCGCCGATTACGAGGAGGACGGCGGCGTGGCGTGGCGTGGCTACCGGGCGCAGCCCCGCCGCCGCCAGATCCAATCCATGCGCTCGCGCGATCTCGAGCCCAGGTACGACGAACGTCGCGAGATCATGCGCTGCTGCCCGCGCCGTGAGTCGTCGCCACCGAGTCCATCCGCCCTCTCGGGCACCGCTGAGCGCCGTCATTGCCGCCTCAACGCTCCCTGACTCCAGCCATAGAGGAGCCCGAGGAAGAGGATCGCCAGGAAGACGCCCATGTCGAGCAGGGCGGTCAGCCCCAGTTCCCGATAGACGACCGCCCAGGGATACATGAACGCCATCTCCATGTCGAAGGCGAGGAAGAGGAGCGCGAAGCCGTAGTAGTGGACGTGGTAGCGCACCCAGGCCGGTTTCGGGGCGAGGGTGCCCCCGCTGAACGGCACATCCTTGCCCGGTTCCGCGCGCGTCGGGCCGAGCGCGCGGGCGAGCCGGTAGAGCAACCCGACCAGGCCGAGCGTGGCGACGATCATGCCGAGCAGGAGCGCGTATTGCTGCAGCGGTGTCATTACCCCTCCCTCCGTCTGCCGTCCCTCGGCCACGGTGCCTCGTCACGCGACCGCCCGTGCCGCGCGTCACCGGGGCGTGACGACGATGGTATCCCCCGGTTCGCCGTCGCATCCGGCCACGCGAGCGCCATTACCGGCGACCCGGCGGGCCCACGTGGCGGGTGTTCGCCCGCTACCCGCCGATCGTCCCGGCAGCGAAGGACGACGCCCCGGTGCGGTATTGCTCCGCACCGGGGCGCCGATCTGGCCGCGCGGGTCGGCGTTACTTCGCCTGCTGGGCGGCGTAGCGCGCTGGTTCCTGGTCGAACCGCCGCTTGCAACCCGGCGAGCAGAAGTAGAAGGTTTGCCCCTGATACTCGCTGGTCAACCCGCGTGCGGTCGCATCCTGTTCGTTGACATCCATCCCACAGACAACATCGTGTGCCATCGCGTCCGTCCTCCCATGGGGCCGTCGGCCCGTTTGTGTCGTGCCCTACTTCTGGACCGGGTAGCCCTCCTCGTCCAGGGTCGCCTCGATCTGGGCCAGCGAGACCCGGGCCGGGTCGTATTCGACCTGGACCTGCTTCGTCTGGTCGCTCGTCGCGACCTTGCTGACACCATCCAGGCCGCCGACGACCTTGTTGATCGTCGCGACGCAGTGCTCGCAGGAGATGTCCGGTGCCGTCAGCGTCGCCCGCTCGATCGTGCTGCTCATGGGGTGGCCTCCCTGTACTCTTACCCGGCGCATGCCAGGACGCTTGGTTATCTGTCCCGCTCGCACGCCGCATCCGGCGCGCGGGAGTGGCACCATTGTTGTGGAGTCTCAGCGCACCTGCACCACGAATGGGCCGGTGGCGACCATGCTGAAGGACCCGATCGCGGCGGCGTTGCCGCGCGTCAACGGGCGCTGATCGAGCACCGTGCGTCCGTGGCGCTGAAAACTCATCGTAGCGGAACATCCATGCCAGCCATGCCAGCCATGCCAGCCATGCCAGCCATGCCAGCCATGCCGCGTGCGCTGAACCAGAGCGCGCCGAGACCGATCGCCAGGGCCAGGAGGGCGATGCCGATGAGGTAACTCCACTCGGTGACGCGCCGCCGCAGGCCGGGGTGCAGGATCTCCCGCACCGTCGTCGGCGGGGTCCAGCCGCGCAGCCGCAGGCTGTTGGTCACGACGCTGACGCTGCTCATCGCCATCGCCGCCGCCGCCAGCATCGGGTTCAGCAGGACGCCGAACGCC